>Ga0213866_10001239_pt1 | contig 19211 bp, 31 predicted proteins | sample PICome_11_FD_160079 | JGI IMG/M metagenome (GOLD analysis project Ga0213866, IMG submission 160079) | Coastal seawater microbial communities near Pivers Island, North Carolina, United States - PICO284 | ecosystem: Environmental > Aquatic > Marine > Coastal | place: USA: North Carolina...
ATCGGGGAAATTGCACACTGTCATCATTCCATACGTCTTTTTTAATCATATTTTTCTCCTATTTAAAAGTTAGCCAATAAATTTTGTTTATATCTTTTTTCCTTTTTCTCAATTTCCTCTATTACCCTCAAAATTGTATTCTTTTACTATTCTTAAAATATCATTGTGGAAATTATCGTTAAAATATTCAGCACCATCATCATCTACTTCTGTGAAAAGTTCATAATTTTCTAATGCTCTATAAATAAGTTTACTTAATACCTCTTTATCTTCTTTATTCATTCCTCTACCTCCTAAATATATTTTAAATCATTTTAAGCATTGCATCAATACATGTGTAAAAATTACCTAGTCTAAATAATCCCCTTCAAAAATAGCCGCCTCAAGAGCGTCTTTAGCGCCTTTTAAATAATCGGCAATACTATCGTCATCAGTCTCCTCTAGAGCGCCTTCAATCTCTACTAGAGCCACCCTAATAGCCTCTTTAAGGTCAATAATTTCCTTTGTTTTGCTCGTTGAAAATTTGCACACTAGGTTAAACATATCCCTACTTACGCTATTCACTCCTCTACCTCCTCAAAATTATCCACAGTTCTACATTCAGGACAAAACATAGCATTGTCCGAATCACAATAAATATTATTTACCTCGCTACACTCAGTACATCTCAATAAAATATATTTAGCCATTATGCTACCTCCTTACTTAACCTATCTCTATAAGCCACCCACGTAATTGCTTGCACGTCCATAGGAACATGACCATACTTGTCAGCAACTAGCTGATAGGCTCTCTCAAGCTCTTTATATTGTTTATTTGTTGCACTATCTTTACCTAACTTGGCAATGCGACAAGCCCATGAATCTATGCAAACTTTATTAGAATTATAATTGTAGATATTCATAAAAAAAGCTCTAGTCTTTTGACCATTGCCTAGAATCTCAAGCCCTTCTTTTAAGCTCGATGCGTGAAATATCTTACAAGCCTTTTCTTTGTTTGAGTTAAACGTAGCACATGTAGCGTCTAGACCGTTTCTAATCACGTCTAGCGTGTCCTTCTTATTCCTACTCCATTTATTGCGAGGGGATAAAGCTGAAACCATAAGCGCAACCTTCCATACTGGTAGCCCATACTTAAAAGCAGCGTCCTCGCAAAATTCCCTAGCCCTACCATACCACGTCAAACCATCATTGACTTCCTTGATGTTAGCCTGTAAGTAAACCTTTTCTATATTCTTTGCATATTGTTTAATCATTCAATACCTCCTAATAATATAATACAGGAAAAGAAGCAATGCGTCAATATCCCTGAAAATACTACCATAATGTCAAAACATTATCATATCTAGTCTGAACTATCTCTCTCACTCTTTAAGTGATAGATATACTTTCCGTCTACCTCCTCACTCCTAATTAGAGCGCCCTCTCTTTGACCGCCCATAAAGAGACCATAAGCCCTTAAGACATCTAGAGAGAAGTCATCAAGAGGCTTAGGAGAGGTTAGTTTATAAGTTTGCACATGGTAGCATCTTCCGGCCTTAACGGGGCCATCGGTCTCTAATGTAACACCTTCAAAACTTACAGGCTCTAGTTCCTCCTCTATAGTCAATGTATAGTCTTTCCACCATTTAGTATAAAAGTCAATACTGTCTTGATTGACTAACATATCATACTGTTTATTCCACTTGTCGTTTACTAGTTTAATCCTAAATAACTTTTCTGGTATAATCTCAATTTTTTCCACGTTATTGCTCCTTTACAAAAGTAAAATACAGTTTAGTGCCATCTAGTTGAGGCAAGATAGTAAAGCCATCTAGCCCCTGTGCTTCTTGTCTAGATACTTCCTTAGCCTTTCCTATACTCTCTCTAGTGCCGTTAGGGTACACTAAAAACCCATCATTTTCATTGTCCCTATACAAATAACACTCTTGACCATATAGACCGCATAAGGTGCTTATAAGCTCCTCTGCGCCTTCTTTATGGCGTACGAAAAAACTCGCCTCTTGTTGTCCTTTATACACGCCAGTGACACAAGCATAGTCAAGGCTAGACTCTTCTAGAGTCCTAGCCGCTTCCATTGTGCGCCTTTTGTTCTCGTTAACGCTTAAATTATCTAAACATGCTGAGAATATAAAAAACCTTTCATATTGTGCTTTCATTGCGTAAATCTCCCTATGATAAATATTAAAAACAATAGTAAAATGCTATTTCTTATTAGATAGTATAGTAAATTGTTCATAGCGTCAAGGCATTGTTAAAACATGTGTAATTAATACAATCATAATACCGACAAAAAACCAAAACCATTTTCTTGCAAAACTCATGCTAATTACTCCTTTCCCTATAAAAGGGGAAACGACTAGAGGGGCAAGGTAGACAATAGAATCATTCCTTGATTAAAACCCCATGATAATTAGACAAGTTTTTGAATCCCCTCTAATCGTTTTTTGGTCTCCTTTATATTATCATACTGCGTCATAATTTCAAGTGAAGTTTTCGTCATATTTAACCAAGGTTTTTATTTACTGCGTATATTCTCAGACTTACGCACAAAAAAAAGGAGGCATTAGCCCCCTTCTTTAATCCTCCTTTATACTAGGTTAAAACTCTTTAAAATGAAAGTAGTCTGACAAGGTACGTAAGACTTATTAACTTGGAAATATTCAATTTGCCCCCTAATCTCTCTATCAATAACTCTCTCAAGGTTATAAATACGCTTTTCGGATAGCCTTAAGAAGTTTTTAGCAAAGGAGCTAAACTCTCTCACTGTGATGTCTGACAGCTTCTTTTCGTCCTCAAACTTGAAAGTGAGATTATTAGTAAGATGCATGTAATCGTGTAATGCTCTAAACTTGACGTTATGCTCTAGTCCAAGGAATCCATGGTCTCCACCATTGTAAACAAGGAATTGACCAAAATCATTATGATAGTTTTTCATGCCCTTAAAGGTATTAGGGGCTAATGGCGAGGCTGTAAACTTGATGCTCTTAATCTCAATCATGTAATCAATGATTGTCTTAATGTCGTTGTACGCTCTTAGTAGTTCTAGTCTAGTCATAGAATCCTCTTTTGTTAAAGTCCTATCTTTATACTACATGAAAAAACGCAGTAAGTCAAACTATAAGCTATTGATATCATTCTAAAATCAAAAATAATTTAGCTTACGCATAACTTACGCACACTATTTTCAAAATATAACCCACTGTTTTCACGTTACCATTACGTGTCATCAACCACTTAGACATGCGTAAGTACGACCGTACTTTTTACTATTTTCCTTTTTAATTCCCACTATTTAGCTCATGCGTAAGTGTATAAATAACATAATATTATATAAGCATGTTATTTAAGCGAGCGACTAAAAACTCGCCACCTGTAAAAACATTATACAGGAGCGAGCGTTTACTAAATAAAACGTGTTTGTCAAGTGTTTTCTGATTGCTCTCAAAAATACAGTATAAACAAGTGTTGTTTGTCAATGGTGGAATACTATTCAACAACAATTATAGAAATGTGTCCAAATACTTGACACTCAGAACGCCCCCTCTCACTCGTTCTAAGCACCTAGCCCTTGTAAGTACCTGCATTGCGTTAGGAACGCTTACAAGTGCCATTACGCACGTCTCAGCACTATGAATAGTAATTGTTTAGCCCAATAAACATAGCTGCCAGTATGTCAACTAAAAACATTAGTAGGCAGTGCCTAACAAATGTTTGTCAAGAACTATCTGCAATGTCTAGTAAAAGTATATTGTGCGTATATTACTAAATGTCTACAAATCTTCACATATTTAAAATGCGCAGGGGCGGTTACTGTTAGGAAAGCTAATTTCTTAATATTATTATACCATGAAACACTGCATCATGTCAAGCACTAATTTAAGCCAGTACCTAAGAATTGTTCATATTTACTGGAGAAAGTAAGCACAAAAAAAAGGGGCGTTAGCCCCCTTCAATGTTAGATTACAAAATTTCTACTGTTACAATCTCATGTCTATCAAAACACTCTAAAGCTTTTTCCCATGCTTCAGACCTATTTTGAGCTTCAAAACCTATGCTGTCAGTATACTCTAATGCTTCTTCAGTTAGAACGACTACCCAATATTTCATGCTGCTACCTCCTCCTCGAAGCCCAGAATCTGAACCTCATTGTTGTTAGTGTAAACCTCGGACTCTTTAAGCATTTTAAGCCATACCTTGAGAGTCATTAGTTCGTCGTGTGTTATCATTCTTGTTTGCTGCATACGTCCCACCTTTGTTAACCAGTCTCATCAGTTAGGGTAGGTCAGTTCCCTAAGACGCTCTTTCGAGCGTTTCGACTATGCTTGTAAAACTTCAGTAAGCTGATTCTGCATATCTATAATTCTTTTATTTAGATGCTCGACATTTAGTAAGTAAACCTTTTCGCCGCTTTTGTCGTAGCGCTTTAAGAAGGCGTCTCTATCTTCCTGAGCTGCTTTAATGTTTTTCTCTAGTTGCTTAATGTGTTTTTCTTTAGTCATTTTGTTAACTCCTTCATTAGTTGGTATAACCATTATATCAAATAATGCGCTGCATACAAAATTCAACTACTTAGGTCTGTCAAGAATTATTTTAATGCCACAAATAATGGGCGCTCTAAAACGCTCTATAAACGCTTTAAAACTTTTTTAGGTATACTGAGCAGGGGGTACTCTCGGAGCAGCGAGAGGGGGCATTTTGAAACTCTCAGCTATGTGTAAAGTTTATACACCAAGGGTGTCAGAATAATAACAGTTGACAACAATATATTTTATTTAGTCAAGCATTGTTTTTAATAGGCTCTTTCAAACGTCTGTCTGTCAAGTCCTATGATTGTTTGGTTGGTCAAACTTTTATCTGTCAAGGACAACTAAAGATTGTTGGCACAACTCTTGCAAGGCAAGTCAACAGTATTTATTTAGTGCGTATATTCTAGGAGAGTTGGCATGGGAATTGCATAGGGGGGAGTACCCGGGGTACGTGGACACGAGGGTTGGGATAATAATTAGAGACACTTACACACTATATCCATGACCTACAACTAATATGTATTCCCATTAACAACTAGTATAAGAACCCCTTACTTAAGGAGACATTATGATAGAAGAAAAGACTTGTAAGGTATGTAAAGAGACTAAAGAAGTTGATTTTATTAGAGATAAGTACACTTACAAACTGTTAAAGGTTAAAGATAGTGACGGAACTTGGAGAGGTGCTACTTGTCCCAAATGTGTTAGGGTTGGAAAAAAATGTAAGATTAACGTAAACACCTGTGAACACTGCTCCCAAGTATTCGTATCTCGTCAGAAGCCCTCAAAGGCCTGTTCTAGCCGTTGTAGGCAAAAGCTTATTGAACCATACTACCGAGAGTATAAAACCAGTGAGAGGGCTAAATTTATGCGTCTGGTAGGGTCTTTTTGTAAGGTTTATTCTAAAGAGTGTAAAACATGTTCTACGGTCTATGTATCTAATCAACCAAAATCAAAGTACTGCTCTCCTGAATGTCAAAAAAATTTTGGGAAGTTAAATAAAAATAAAGCGGTATGTCAGGTTTGCAGTGCCGAGTTTCCGTATAGAAAAAACAAGAAGTATTGCTCAAAAGCCTGTAATAAAAAAGCTAACAGAAAGCCTAAGTCTAAGAAAGTATTGGATAAAAGGAGCTGTGAGTGGTGCTCCAAGGAGTACCAGCCCAAGCGTTCCAATGCTAGGTTTTGTTCAAAGAACTGTGGTAGGTATCATCACAGAGCTAATAATCCTGAAACCGAGCAAGCAAAAAAGACTCGTAAAGAGCTGAAAATGTTAAGAAAGCGTAAGTGTACCCAAGCAAAGCTCTCCAATGTTCCGTGGTCAGATATACACAAATTCAAGGACGATAAGCCAGAGGGTTACCACGTAGACCACATAATCCCTCTAAATCACGAAAAAGTTTGCGGTCTACATGTTCCTTGGAACTTTCAATACCTTACGTCAGAAGACAACATTCGTAAATCTAACAGCTTTGATGGGACTTATGAAAACGAGTCGTGGAAGATTCCTTAAATCAACTAGTGTTTTCTGTTCGAGAACAGCGAACATCTTGTTAGGCTCTTATTTGCCTCTGTAATCGTTTCTAGCAGCTCATCCTTGTCTACCCCTTAGTTATGGGGGTAAAACGTCTTAGAGGGGCTATTCTTAGCCTAAGAACTTATCTGTCAGACCTAGCGAGACTCCTGAGAACAAACATACCCTAACTAACAGCGCCACAGATTCATTCGATAATCCGCTAAAGTTCGGTAATTGCCAATGTAAAAAACTTAATAATACTACAGAGATTAGTGGGAGTATTAATCCTCCAAAAAGAAGCCCTCTAGTAAAACTTGGTTTATTTAAAATATTCATTTAGCCTCCAAATAGGAATGTAACTAGTTGATTTACGTAATTCTTGTCAAGCTTCGCAACTGTAAATGTTTCGCCTAGCTCGTTGGTAAAGTTGATAACTAGGCCGTTCTGACGGATGAGCGTAAGCCTAGTGTTCTTGGATAAGTTCTGTATTACTAGGGTGTTATTGTTCTGAATTATCATTTGATTCCTTTACTATCTCATGCCAAGATACCTGTTTTTCTGTATCAGTTATGTCTTTTACAGCACTTACGAGCTTTATTGCTGCTACATTGAGGTCTACAAGCCTGCCCTCTGTGTCCTTAGCCCATCTACGAGATGCTAAATCCCATTCTATTTCTTCCCAAGTCCACCTGTGACATCCGTGATAACTCAATACAAAACTAGCAACCTCAGTGGGGTCGTCTAAGCTGTGTCTCCAAATATTAACATTTACGTGAATCTCACACTTTAGTCTGTCATCCTCGGCTTTTCTTTTAGCCGTATTTTTTTCACATTCTTCGTGGTAATCTTTACTAGCTTTCCATAACTTACTTAGGTCTAAATCAAACATCACACACCTTTTACTAAAAGCACTGCGTCTCCTGAGGCAAAAGCAGTGCGTACACTTTCTGGAAGCTCTTCGTAAGATTTGTAAGTCAAACATCTCATAACATCTACTAAATCATCAGTCTCTGAGCTTGGCTGTAACGTCTTAAAATCTACCTTGCTACCTTGGGGTAGGGTTATACCGTAGGAGAGCTTAGAGGGGGCTTTTTGCGGCTCTGAGGGCTTGCAGTAGTGATATTTAGCCCCATGTGTTTGAGCTAAAAGCTCCATCGGAGCTTTGAAGCCTACATCACGGTGGTCTTCGTAACCTACCCATAATACTTCGTCAAACTGGTAGCCTCTAAGATGGGTAAACCCCAGCAAAGGAGAGTCTGCTATGACATCAAGTATTTTAGTACCTAATCCCCTTGGGGGTTTAGTTCCATTAAATAGATGTTTAGCAAGGTTATTATATGTTTTCGTATTTCTATAAACTATTAATTTCATAAAAGGCAATCCTCCCAATTATCTTGTCCCATTTTTTCTTGGCTTCTTAAATAGTTCTCAACAGTTAGGTAAAATAATACCTCCTGTGCTGCTACTTTTACACTACCTCGCCACTGCAGTTTCATATATCCTTGACAATCAGTGTACGTATAATGACATCGTCCTTTCTGATAAGCTACACCACTACCATCTACGAACTCAATATCTACGGTATCTCCATAAACGTCAGCTCTTCGGATTCTCTTGATAATAGCTTTGTCGCCCTCTGTTGTAACTTTAATCACTTACGTTCCTTTTTATGCTTATAGGCATAATTTTTGTCTACTTTTTTATGCTTTTAGGTTTAATTTTTGGATGCTTACATTCAGCATGGTAGTTATTATCGCCCTTTTTGACAAACTTTGCAAGACACTGGTTGTATCTTTTTTTACAAGTATTAGCTGCAGCTCTGAAGTCATTAAGGTCACTTAACTCCCACATTGAACCGTTTAGTAGTAATAATACCAGTACTTTACAATACACTTTTCATCATCTCCGTTACCCAGATTCCGAATAGCATTGCTATGAGGAATACTGCAAGTGTGTCAAAAAATATCCTCATTCCTTATCCAATACGTATAAGTTGTAGGAAAATGCGAGGTTGTCGTCAGCTCTCTCGAACTCTAAAAAATCGCCTTTTTCCTGTAGCTTAACTGTTTTTAAAGCCTTAATGTAGTCTGAGTCCAGACCCTCTCTTGAGTAGAAACACTCAATTACTTCTAGTAAATCGCCTAGCTCTTCAGCTAGTTCTTTAGTAGTTTTCGCCTCTGCTACTTCCTGAGCTTCTTCTAGAATCTTCTTTTTTAAATAGCTTAGTCCTTCTTCTGAGTCTACGCTTACAGGAGTTAGACGTTTAGGGTCAATACCTAGCTTGGTTCGTACTATTTTATTCACACTGCACCTTCTCTGCGTTTCTATCGGTAAATTCAATACTTACGATAGCACTACCGTTTAAAATATAGCGAAATCCTCGCTTTTCAGTAACAGTATATACCTTTTTTGGCCCATAATCAAACATAATACAGTCTCCAGCCCTAAATTTCGGCACTGTAAAGTACATATATACTAAAAATCCCACTGGAAATACTGAAACTAGTGCTAAAAACGCACTGATTTGCCGCATTTTGTGCAATAAACCCATTTTTTTACCCTCTGGTAGCTATGAAAGCCCAAAAAACACCAAGTTTTTAGGCTAAGTATCTTCGTTTTTAATTTTTTCAGCAAGTTCAGCCTCCAGTACTCTCTTTCCAGCAGAGAGTTCTACTATGAAGTCCTCAATATGAGCAAATTTCTCCAAGGCACTTCTCCACTCAGACTCATTATGCCCAATAGCGTAGGAAACATAGTTCTCTTTTATAAATTGCAACTCTTTTAAAACACGTTTAGCTCGTTTTGTAGGCTTAAGTGCTCCAGATGTACTCATTTTATACCTCTTTAATAGGTCGTACTACCTACTTTAACCCTTCAAAAGTTTCTCAATCCAAGATTGTGCTCCAGATGTACCCATGCCTGCCTGAGACTCTATCATTTGAGATAAATACTCTGCTATTAGCAAGGCATGGTCGTGGTCATCAGGGTCACAAATGGCCATTAATTCAGTATTTACGTAACCAATCATATAATTAACAACTAGATATAGGTTAATAATACGTTATTTTACACTATTCGCTTAGCGGAGTCAATTGTGGATTTAAAAAAGTTATTTAAAAAAAAGGATAAATCTCAAAAAGAAAAAGATAAGTCTATTATGGACTATTTTTCAGGCTCTAACCCCAATAGAAAGAAAGTACAAAAAATAATAGAAGAAAAAAAAGAAAAAGAAGACTCCTATGAGTGTGGAGGAGTAAAATATTCCAAACTCAAAGAAAGAATAAAAGGCAAGAAGAAAGATTAGCATACCCTGCGCTGCTAGATTTCTCTTAACCAAAGGAGATACATGAAACACCTACCTTTAGGTCTATCGGTGGCCTATCTGCTATTTATTAGCATCAAGTCTGTTTTTACCCCTGTCACATTTTCTGAATTAGGTATATTTTTAGCACTAATTATTTTAGTTATGCTACAAAAGTATTTAGCTCTAAAACACAAGTTTGCCTTTAGAAATTACTTGCTAAACAAGGAAGAGCTTGAGCTTAAACGTCCTCAGAGGGAAGACCCAGATATTGCCATTCTTAAAAAAGAGAATGAAATTAGCGCTCTTAGGTTGAGAAAGTACATGACTGAGCAGGAGTTCAGTAAGAGAGAGATTAGTAGAGCTATTGAGAAGAAAGTGGGCGAAGGTGGACTTATTTTCTAATGAGGCAGGATGCCGAATTGAGTAAAAACATTTACAGGAAGTAAATGACAGTGTTTTTACGGAGGTTAGATGACTACAAGAATAAGATATATAAAAGATAAGGTTAACAATCGTCTAGTGTCAAAAATCATAAAGTCCGAAAAGACAGGGGCTAGATATACTATAAGATTATACCCAGAAGATATGCGTTTTGAGATAGTAAACATGGGTAATGGTAACATTGTAAAAAAGGGAGTATCTGATACTAAGGACATTAGATACCTAAAAGAGCGTGTTAGGCGAGTAATTCAGAGTATGGGGCTTGGTGTTAAGCTCAATCGTGAGATTAGGAGGAAAAATGTCGGATGATATTCTCGGCATGGAGTCGAAATATGAAATAGAAGCATTGCGCAAGAAGGTAGGAGAGCTTGAGAAAGAGGTCATGCGTCTTGAGCAGATTATTAGAGATAATGACCTAGACATTGAGGATATACCGGACATGAGTGATGAAGAGTATATCTGCTTACAGCAAATTGCTAGACTTAGAGAGCAGTCTGATGGTATGGCATTTGACCAAGAACAGGCAAAAATTTTCGATACATTGGTAAAAGACCTCAATATTATCCGTGGCGGTAATCCTAAGAAAAAGGCTAAAAGTAAGACTAAGGCAGAGGTTAAAGACCTTATAAAAATCGCAAGAGGTGAGGATTGAAAAAGCTGTCCAATAAAAAGAAGGGTGAATTTATAAGAATTTCTCTAGCATCTGACAAGCCTTTATGTAGAGGTAAAGTATGTTCAGACTGTTTAAAGTTTTTAAAATTTGAAAATTACGCAAAAAGAGCCGATTCCTTAGACTTGGTAAATAACACATGTAAAAAATGTGTTAATTTAAGAATGAAATCCTACTATGAAGAAAACAAGGACAAGGTTAAAAAAAGAGTTAACCGTTATAGGGTTGAAAACAGAGAACAAATTAATGCTAAAAAACGAGCTTACGGGATGAAGTGGAGAAGAAATAACTCCGAAAAAGCAAAAGAAAAAAGAAGAAATTACAACAAGAAACACAGGGGTAAGAAAAACTACTATACCGCAAATAGAAGAGCGTCTAAAAAAAGAGCAACTCCGCAGTGGCTCACTGATTTCGATAAACAGTATATGAAGTCTATATATTTACAATCTAGTGAACTTGAGAAGATGGACGGAACTTTGTGTAATGTTGACCACATAATTCCTCTAAACCATGAAAAAGTTTGCGGTTTACACGTTCCTTGGAATCTACAAATATTAGAAAGCAGTGTAAACTTTAAAAAAGGTAACAACTTTGACGGGACATACGAAAATGAGTCGTGGAAAAAAGAAATTATCTAAAGAACAGGCTATTGCTCAGTTATGGGAAGCTGGAGACTTATCTTATAAATTAAGAGGAGTCCAATTAGATATGAGAGATGCAGTTTATAACTCAAAAGGACGTAGAACTATATTTCTCTGTAGTAGGAGGCTTGGGAAATCATATACAGCTTCTTTAATAGCCACAGAAACTTGCTTAAGAGAACCTAATCAAATTGTAAAATTCTTACTACCTAAAAAGAAAGATGCCAAGGAGATTGCTAGTTCTCACATGAGACTTATATTAAAAGACTGCCCTCATCATTTAAAACCTGAATGGAAAGAAGCCGATAAGAGATTTGTATTTCCAAATGGCTCTGAGATTCAAATGGCAGGAACTGACGGAGGTTCTGCTGAGTCTGTAAGAGGGACTGAAGCTCACTTAATCCTTATGGACGAGGCAGGGTTCATGGTTTCTGAAGATTTTGATTATATAGTTAAATCTATATTACTTCCTACAACCCTTACTACTAATGGGAAGATAATAATGATGAGTACTCCTTCTAAAGACCCATCTCATCCATTTATGACAGACTATGTAGCTTCTGCTAGAGAAAAAGATAACTTAGTAGAGTATGATATACATTCTAACCCTAACATTACTCCTGAAATAATGGCTGAAATGTTAGAAGAGTATCCTCTCGGAGAAGAAGACCCTAATTACCAGCGTGAGTATCTACTCAGAACTAACGTGGCTAACTCTTTAATGGTTGTTCCTGAGTGGTATGACATCAAAGAAGATATAGTTAGGGAATCTGAAAGACCAGTATATTGTGATAATTACGTTTCAATTGACCCTGCGGTAACTGACGGAACTGGCATAATCTTTGGATATTACGATTTCTTAAGGGATAAACTAGTAATAGAAGATGAGTTGTTTTTACAATATGATAACAGGTCTTTAACTACTGACGATATAGCAAGCGGTATCATAAGAAAAGAAAATAACCTATTTACAAACCCTTACACTGGTGAAGTGAATACTCCATACATGAGAGTATCTGACGACAATGCTCCTTTACTTCTTAATGACTTAGATAGAACATACGGTCTTAAATTTAGAATCACTAAAAAAAGAGGAAAGGAAGATAGGATTAACGAACTTCGTATTATGATGAAGCGAGGCAAAATAGAGATAAATCCAAGGTGCCGTATTTTAATAGAGCATATAAGAACAGCTAAATGGAAACCAAATAGAAAAGAGTTTATTAGAAATAAGGGCGATATGTCAAAAGGCATAAAGCCTAACCACTCTGATTTACTTGATGCGTTAGTTTACTTGGTTAGGAACTTCCATCCTCACAGAAATCCATATCCAGAGGATTATTTTAAGCTCCAAGGTAGTAGTGTATTTAGAAGTCCTAGAGAGGATAAAACTACTAAAAATCAAGAACTTATGCACAGTATTATGAATTTAAAAGGTAAGAATAACAACTAGTTGTAGGAGAAAATTTTAATGAGTGACAATGTATATTATGCGGCAGATACGGCAGATAAAGCAGTATCTTACCTAAATAAGAAATCTTCCAACTGGTTCAATCATCTATATCACAATAGGTATTTGGAAAAAATTCGCAAAAGCTGGATGAGCTACCACGGTGCTTACTTCACAAATGGAGAAGGCAGTGGTCACGAAATTACTTTTGGTGGTGAGCAGGGTGAGCTAGTTAATATGGCTGTAAACCACTATCAAAACATTGCAAAGCACATGCTTGTAATGGTTACTTCTACAAGACCTGCATTTCAGCCAAAGGCCACAAATACCGACCACAAAACACAAGTCCAGACATTCTTAGCTCATGGTATTCTTGAATACTATATGAGAGAAAAGAGACTTGAGCGTTTTATTAAACGTGCTGTTGAGTATGCTATTGTTCTTGGCTCTGGCTTTATTAAAATGGAATGGAACTCTACAAAGGGTGAGATTTACGACAGTATTGAGCCTGATGAGGAAGATATTGTAGATTATAACGAAGACGGTGAACCTCTTGACGAAAATGGTAGAGTATTAAAACCATTTCCTATTTACCAAGGTGACATTGAGTTTGAAAACTTATCTCCGTATGATGTAGTTTTCGATAACACAAAAGAAACTTCAGATAATCACGATTGGGTTCTTTGTAGAACATTCAAAAATAAGTATGATTTAGCTGCTAAATATCCAGAATATCAAGAAGAAATTCTAGCTATGCAGACTAAAGACCAGAAGCAAAAAGGTGTACGGGCAACACTTTCGTTTGTAGACGAGACTGTTGATATTCCAGTATATGAGTTTTTTCACAGAAGAACTGAAGCACTTCCTCAAGGAAGATATCTTCTTTACTTAGATGAAAACCTTATTCTACTAGATACTCCTATGCCTTATAGAAATCTCCCTGTTTACAGAATTTCTCCTTCGGATATTCTTGGAACTCCTTATGGCTACAGTCCAATGTTTGACTTGATGCCTATGCAAGATGCTGTAAATACTCTATACTCTACAATTTTAACAAATCAAAACGCTCATGGCGTTCAAAGTATTTTAAGTCCTAGAGGAAACGATGTTAAAGTAAATCAAGTTTCTGAAGGTATGAATTTTATTGAATACAATGTTGTTCCAGACGCTCCCGGTGGAGGGAGGCCAGAGGCTCTAAACCTCACCCAAACTCCAGCAGAGATTTTTAATTTTCTCCAGATGATTGAAAGGGCAATGGAGACTGTTTCTGGTGTGAACTCTGTTGCAAGAGGGAACCCTGAAGCCTCTCTGCGTTCAGGTAATGCCCTCGCTCTTGTACAGTCCCAAGCCCTTCAATTTCTATCAGGATTATCTCAAGCTTACGTTCAGCTAATCGAAGACATCGGTACAGGTATTATCCACCTTATTCAAGACTTTGCTAAGGTTCCAAGAGTTGCTGAGATTGCTGGTAAATCTAACAGAAGTAAGATTAAAGAATTTGTAGGAGATGACATCGGTGGTATTACTAGAGTGTTAGTTGACTCAGGTAATCCACTAGCTATGACTACGGCAGGACGTGCAGAAATGGCTTCTAACCTTTTACAAATGGGACTTATTCAGACTCCAGAAGATTACTTTGTAGTCCTTAATACTGGTAAATTAGAGCCACTAGTTCAAGGGCCGCATGATGAATTATTATTAATTAAAGCAGAAAATGAGAGGTTAGTCGAAGGCGATATTGACGTACTCGCTGTTGACACTGACAACCACGCTCTACATATTCGTGAACATAAGACTGTACTCGCTGACCCAGATGCTCGTTTAGACGCAGACCTTGTAGCTCGAACTCTAGCTCATATTCAAGAACACATTGATGCACTCAGAGAAGTGCAACCTGACCTCCTCAGTATAACAGGACAGCAACCCCTAGCTCCGCAAGGAGGGAGTCCAGTGGCTCCGGGTAATGCTGCTCCTCAACAACCCGGCCAAGCACCTCCTCCAGCTATGCAAGACCCTAACAGTCAACTACCAAGCAGTGAGGCTGGTATGCCTATGATGCCACAACCTCCAAAGGTTTAATATGAGAGACCCTAACAAAGAAGACAAGAGAAAACAAGATTTAATGATGAAAAAAGTAAAACGCTCACCTGCTAGTGAAGGTGAGAAAGCTTTAGAGATGCGCAAAGCCCGTAAAGACGCAATTGTTAAAATGCGTGATAAAAGTATGGAAGATATTATTAAAAGTCTTTCAGAAAGTGCTGTGAGAGCTGAAAAAAGCGGTGATGATAAAGAAGCAGAGCGTCTTATGAATAAGATTGACAAGTTGAAATCTCAGCTTTCTGATGAACAGGATTCTTCAGCATTTAAAGACGGTGGTGTAAAAAATCCTCCAAAGAATAAAGAATTATATAATAGAATTAAAGCAGAAGCTAAGAAAAAATTTAAAGGAGATTGGCCTTCAGCATACGGCTCAGCTTGGCTAGTAAGAGAGTATAAAAAACGAGGCGGTAAGTACTAGTGGACTGTAAGAAAAAGGCTACAAAAAATCTTTCAAAAAAGTACGCAGATGGTGGACTTAAGAGATGGTTTAAAGAGAAGTGGACAAAGCCTGATGGGTCAGAGTGTGGTTCCGATAAAGGAAAAGAAGACGCAAAGTGTAGACCTAGTAAAAGAATTAGCTCTGAAACTCCCAAAACTTGGGGAGAAATGAGTAGTAAAGAAAAGAAGAAAGCTATAAGAAGTAAAAATAAAGCTACCAGAGAAGGTAAGCAGTTTAGCAAATACAGACTAAGTAGAAAATAGCTCCTATCCCAAGAGGACGGAGCATGTTTACATATAGACATTGTAACCAAAAGGAGAATTTATGTCTGACGCAGCAGAGGCTATGGAAGCCCTAGAACAAAACGAGATTTTAGAGTCTCAAGAAACACAAGAAGCCCAACTAGAGGGTGCTGAAGATTATTCGGAAGAGTCTAGTAATGAAGTCCAAGCTGAGACAGAAGCTGAGCTAAAAGAAGAAATTGCTGACGCAATTGAAGACGGAGCTACTGAAGAAGAAGTTAAGTCAATGATTAAGAAGTTTCAGCTAAAAGTTAATGGACGCACAGTTGAGCGTGAAATTGACTTAAGTGACGATGAAACCCTTAAGCGTGAGCTACAGAAAGCCGCAGCATTTCAACAAACAGCCCAAGAAGCCGCAGAGCTTAAGAAACTGTACGAGTCTGAGATTAGACGATTACAAAGTAACCCTTGGGAAGTATTGCAAGAACTTGGCCTTAATCCAGAAGAGCTTAACGAGAGATTCTTAGAAGAACGCATTAACGAGCTTAAGAAGTCTCCTGAGCAAATTGAGCGTGAAAAAATGGAACGTGAACTGGCTCAGGCTAGAGAACGTCTTAAGAAGATTGAACAAGAAGAGCAAAGTAGACGTGAGCAAGAGCTTATTGCTCAAGCTGAAGCCGAGCTAGAAGAGGAGATTATTGCAGCACTAGATGCTCATAAAACCCTTCCTCCTACTCAAAAAACCATGTCTCGTATTGCTGAAGCTCTTATATATGCTATGGACTATGCTGAAGAGAATGGCTATGATGCAAGTGCTATTACTGTAGCTGATGTTATTCCTCACGTAGAAGAAGAATATCGTCAAGAAATGAGAGCACTTCTAGATAACGCTCCAGAGCAGATGCTAGAGGAATATGTAGGTAAACAAAATCTTGAAAGACTTAGAAAAAATAGAGTGGCTGCTGTTAAAAATAATCCTAAGCAGATAGTCCCACAAACGTCTAAGTCCGTGAAAAAACAGGAAAAGCCGAAAGAAAAAATGAAATCTAGCGACTTTTTCAGGAACTTACACAAGATTATTGAGGAGTAATTAACAACTAGTTATAGGAAATCAATATTTTCTGTTTAATACGTTTAGGATTCATCAATACCCGTAAGGATTTGAAGATACCCTGTAGGAGATAGAATGTGGAGATTTACTGTAATTTTAACTAACTTTTAATTTTATTTTATAGGAGGCCAATCATGGCACAAGGCGAACAAGCTAACGATTTTATTACGCTTAACTCACACTTTTAGAGAAGTCTTAGAAGTGGTGGGGTGAGAGACCCCCTAGCTAATAAAAGCTAGAAAAGACTGTGAATTGCTGGAAACCCTAACGTAATCAGCCGAGGGCAATCAGCAGCAAAGCCGGGAAAGCCCGGAATGTTCAACGACAATTTATATTAGATTATCCTAGATGGATTAAGTTCTTGTAAGGAGATAAAATGTTAAGTCTTAATAAAGACCGTAGAAGTTTACTATTTTGTATGCTTTTAGGAGATGGTTCTCTTTTTTTTAGCGGAGGTAAACGCAAAGATGGAAAAAGAGGCGTAGCTTTTCAACTAATACATGGTGATTCTCAAGTAGATTATTTAATGTGGAAGAAAAAAATCTTAGAGTCTATTAGTAGAAGGGAATTAAAAACTTATTCCTATATGGTTAAAACTAAAGACAAGTTTCATAAATCCCATAGGGTAAAAGTTACTATGAGGAGATTTAGAGCTTGGAGAAAGTTTTGTTACCCTAAAGGAAAAAAAGATATCTCAAGAATCTTACCTTACATAAGACATCCAGAAATGGCAATGGCTATTTGGTTAATGGATGACGGTACTGTAAATTATCAAAAATCTAAAAAATATGCAGATTTAAGAATACATACAGATTCTGAAAAACCCGAAAGTATAGAATTTATAGTAAGTTGGATAAACGACAATTTCGACGTTGATGTAAAAATATACATGAGAAAGTCTAAAGGTAAGTCATACCCTACACTACGGTTTAATAAAAATTGTGGGATTAAAATATGGAGTGTAGTTAGAGAGCTTATCTTAAACATACCATCTATGAAACATAAATTCAGACATTTTGAAACATTTTATCAATCTAACGTAAAGTAGCGCAGTCTAGGTGATTAAAAGTCACTGAATGATATAGTCTGTTCCTCATGAAAGTGAGGGTTATAAACGAAAGACATTTACGCAGACAACATTGTAGACCTTATTCCAGAAGGCGTAAAGCTCTACAACTCAATCGACTTCATCGGAGCCGAAAAACAAAACGGTCTTGACTATGTTCAACCTGTATCTCTAGGTCTTGAGCATGGCTTTTCTTACGGTGGTTCAGAAGGTACTGCTTTCGCACTACAAGATGCCGTTCAATCAACTCACAAGAGAGCACAGATTCGTGGTCACGAAATGGTTCTACGTTCATTCCTATCTGTTGGTGCTGCTTCTCGTTCACAAAATGGTAAAGGTGCTTTCGTTCAAGAGACCAAGTTCATCGTTGAAAACATGTTGAAATCATTCGTAAGACGACTTGAAGTACAACTTATGTACGGTCAAGTTGGTCTTGGTGTAGTTGAAGCCGATGTTGTTGCTGGAACTACTATTAAGATTGAAGACCATGAGTGGGCCGCAGGTATTTGGTCTGGTACTGAGCGTATGCCTATCGAATTTTACGATGGTCTAACTCTTGTTGACTCTGCTAATATCGTTTCTTACGATTTTGATGCTAAGACTCTTACTCTTGACGCTGCTGTAACTGTAGATGCTGGTGACGTAATCCGTTACAAAGGCACTATTGCAGCAGGAACTGACCTAGAGTTCGCAGGTCTTCACAAAATCATCACTAACACTGGCGACCTTTTCAACATCAATGCTTCTGCTTACAATCTCTGGAAAGGGAATGTTGTTGAAGTTGGTTCTGACTTTAATGGTAGTGAAGCTCGTATTTCTTTCGAGAAACTTGAAAAAGGTGTTGCTAGAGCAATGGAAAAAGGTCTTGCTGACGAAGAAGTTGAACTACTTCTTAACCCTAATAACTGGACTGACCTTCTTACTGAGCAAGTTGCTAAGCGTCAATTTGACAGCTCTTACTCTTCTCAGAAACTAGAGAACGGTGCTAAGGAACTTAAGTTCACAGTTATGGGTGTTTCTATCACAGTTAAGTCTTCAATTTACTGTAAAGAAGGATACGCTTACATGTACTGTCCAAAAGACTTCATGAGAATCGGTTCTTCTGACATCACTTTTGAAAGACCCGGACTTGGTGGTAAATTCCTTAAGCTTATGGAAAGCCACAACGGTTACGAGATGAGAGCTTACACTGACCAAGCTCTTTTCACTTGCTGTCCCGGTAAGACTGTTCTTTTCACATACATCAAACCACAACAACAACCACAACCTTAATTCTAAGCTAATCGAAGGGGGGCCTAGTGCTCCCCTTTTTTATACCTATTTTCAATAACTTACATCCTGGCTAGTCCTTTATTAACAACTAGATATAGGACATCTTTAAACAGGAAATTCAATGAGTAAAATACTTCAAGTCGGAAATGACGTATTCGAGTACCCTCAACAAGGTACAGGAGCAGGTCACGGTGAAGAAGCTACGGCATGGGCCGAAGCGGTAACGGATGCACTTGCTAATTTCTTAGGCCCAAATGATATTCTTCTTACTTCTGCGGAGCTGGCCAATGGTGGCTCAGGTGTTATTCCGGGTTTATCTTTTAATACAGGACAAGTACAGCACATTAACGTGGAGTTTCTAATTGTACGTGTAATTGCTATTCCTCCACAACCTCCAAAAATAGTACCAACTACAGTTAAAATAGTAGAATCAG
>Ga0213866_10001240_pt1 | contig 19207 bp, 15 predicted proteins | sample PICome_11_FD_160079 | JGI IMG/M metagenome (GOLD analysis project Ga0213866, IMG submission 160079) | Coastal seawater microbial communities near Pivers Island, North Carolina, United States - PICO284 | ecosystem: Environmental > Aquatic > Marine > Coastal | place: USA: North Carolina...
GGGCACCGGGTTGCCGTGCGCATCGCGGATCGATGCCTCGGCCCCGGGGCGGGGGCGTCCGATGGTGTGCAGCGCCTCCTCGTCGTCGGCGTCGAGTGCCGTGCCGAGCCCGATCCCGCCGCTCTCTGTGGAGGAGTAACGGATCGAGTAGCCCGCGCCGAAGCGTTCCCTGCATTCGCGGACGAGGGCCGGCGGCGACGCGGCACCGCCGACGACGACCGCCTGCACAGCGGAGAAGTCGAGCTCGTGGATCAGGGGGTTGCGCACCATCAGGGCCAGCTGGGGGGCCACCCCGGTGACGGCCGGCATCCGGTGTTCGGCGATCAGGCGCAGGACCGGACCGGCCGACCAGCGATCGAGCAGATGGGTGGTGCGGCCGCTCGCGAGCAGCCATGGCAGCTTCGTCATGAACCCCACGTGAGCGAACTGGGTCGGGGAGATTCCGTGTCCGCCGCCGCCCCACGCGCCGCCGGTGTCGAGCTCGGCGATCGCCCGCAGCTGCCGGTTGGTGTACCAGGCACCCTTGGGTTGGCCCGTCGAACCGCTGGTGAAGCAGATGCACACCGCCCGATCGTCGTCGTCGGAGGGAGGGGTCGCCGGCTCAGCGCCCGCGACCCGGAACGAAGCGGCGACCGATGCTGCGTCGGTGCCCACCGCGACGATCTCGGTCGGGAAGCGGTCGGCGTCGACGGCCCCGGCGAGATCAGCGGTGGCGACCACCAGCGCAGGATCCAGCACCTCGATGCAGCCGGCGATCTCGCGCGGTCGCAGCTTGGGGTTGATGCCGGCGGTGACGGCCCCGAGGCGCTCTGCAGCCAGGTAGAGCACCACGTAGTCGATGACCGACGGCAACAGGAGCGCGACGGCGTCGCCCTCGCCCAGCCCCCGCCCACGGAGCCCGGCAGCAGCCTCCTCGGCGGCTCGGTCGAGTTCGGCGTAGGTGACGCCCCATCCCGCCTCGGTCAGGTAGGCGGTGGTGTCGGCGAAGTCGACGGCCGCTCGGCGTGAGATTTCCGTGAGCACGAGAGGATCGTAGGGTGGCGCCCGTCCAGGCGACACCCGGAGGGGGAATCATGACGGATCAGCCATGGCGGGGTGATGTGGTCTCGTTGGTCGACGCATTCCGATCCGGCGAGCGGCACCCGCGCGAGGAGGTGGCGGCGACCCTCGCCGCGGTCGAGGCCGACGAGCTCAACGCCGTGTGCCACGTCGATGGCGAGGCCGCCCTCGCGGCGGCGGAGACCGCCGACGTCTCCCAGCCCTTCGGTGGTGTGCCCCTCGCGGTCAAGGAGCTGCTGACGGTTGCCGGCTGGCCCGACACCGAGGCATCGGTGGCGCTGGCGGACCGGGTCGCGGCGGCCGACGCGATCCCGGTCGAGCGGTTGCGGCGGGCCGGAGCGATCCCGACGGTGCAGACCACCTCGAGCGAGTTCGGCGGCGTCAACCAGACCACGACGAAGCTGCACGGGGCGACCCGAAACCCGTGGGGGACCGATCGCACACCGGGCGGATCGTCGGGAGGCTCGGCGGCCGGCGTGGCCGGCGGGCTGTTCGCGCTCGCGACCGCCAGCGACGGCGGCGGATCGATCAGGATCCCCGCCGGGTTCTGCGGTCTCGTCGGCCTCAAACCCACCTACGGGCGGGTGCCGAAGGGTCCTCAGATCGGCAACCTCACCGCCGTGGAGGGGTGCGTCAGCCGCAGCGTCCGCGACACGGCCCGGTGGCTCGACGTCACCAACGGCTTCGACCGCCGTGATCCGTTCAGCCTGCCGCGCGTGGAGGGCTACGAGGCGACGCTGGGCGACGGGATCGCCGATCTCGCCTCCCTCCGGGTCGCGATCGTTCCCGGGTTGGGCAGTGCCGTCCTCGCCCCGGAGACCGAGGAGATCGTCACCGCCGCCGCCGAGGAGCTGCTCGCGGCGATGGGGGCCACGCGCGTCGAGCTCGACCTTCGCCTTCCCAAGATCATGGGGGCGTGGGGCCTCACCGGCGGGATCGGCCTGCGCAAGGAGCTGGGCGACCGCTGGCCTGCCTGCGCCGACGATCTGACCGGCATGATGCGGGCGAGCATCGAGAGCGCCGAGAAGCGAATCGATCTGGCCGCGATGGTCAAGGCCGAGACCCGTCGACAGGAGCTCAACGTCGCGATGGCCGAGATGTTCGACGAGGTCGACATCGTGCTCGCCGCGACCAACCCGTCGACCGCCTTCGACGCCGAGGGACGTCTCCCGAGTGTGTTCGGCGGACGCGAGTCGAACGCCGGCAACAATGGCGCGCTCACCGCGCCGTCCAACATCTACGGCAACGCCGCCATCTCCCTGCCGGCCGGCAACGCCAGCGATGGTCTGCCGGTCGGGCTGCAGGTCGTCGGTCAGCACCACACCGAGCGGCTGCTGCTCGACATCGGGCTGCTGTGGGAGCGAACCCGCCCCTGGGCCCTCACCGCCTGAGGCGACGTCGCGCCGCGAGGCGGATCACTCCTCGATGAAGGTGTTCTCGGCGTCGCCGGCGACCACGGCTTTCAGGATCTTCCCGCTCGCGTTGCGCGGGAGTGGCTCGGTGCGGATCTCCCAGTGGGCCGGGACCTTGAAGGTGGCCAGCGTCTCGGCCACCCAGGTGGCGAGCGCCTGAGGCTCGAGGTCGGCGCCCTCGCGAGGGACCACAACTGCCTTGACCTCCTGGCCCAGTTCTCGGTGGTCGACACCGATGACCGCGACCTCGTTGACGTCGGGGTGGGCGTCGAGGCGGTTCTCGATCTCGGTCGGGTAGATGTTCTCACCGCCCCGGATGATGAGGTCGTTGCGCCGACTGGCGAGGAAGAGGATGCCGTCGCGCATGTGGCCGAAGTCGCCGGTCCGGAGCCAGCCGCCGGGTCGGATGGTCTCCGAGGTCGCCTCGGGATTCTCCCAGTAGCCGGGGATGACCATCGGGCCGCGGACACAGACGTTGCCGATCTCGCCGTCGGGCAGCACGTTGTCGTCGTCGTCGAGGATCCGGACGTCGGCCGTCGGAATCGGGTAGCCGACACTGTCGGGATACGCGGCGAGCACGTCGTTGGACGCGTGCGTCGCCAGGCCGGCGCACTCGGTCGATCCGTAGCCCACTCCGACCGCCTGGGTCGCGTGGGGGAGCGCCTCGCGGCAGGCCCGCTGGAGCTCCGGCGACCAGACCGAGCCACCGCCACCGATCGACTGCACGCTCGACGTGTCGTACTCGTGGAAGTCGGGGTGTTCGATGATCCGCCACATCTGGGTCGTCACGCCGCCCCAGCCCGTGATGCGATGCTCCTGGGTGAGACGGAGCACCTTCTCCGGGTCGAAGCGCCCGGTCGTCCAGAGGCTCCCGAGCCCTGACGCCACCGCCGTGATGGCCGACGCGTGGAGCCCCGAGATGTGGAACAGGGGGCTGGCGGCGAGGCGCAGCGGCGGGTCGCTGGGTCCGTCGTCACCGGCCGGGAAACGGATCGCATCGCGGGCGCCGAGCATGAACGCGCACGAGACGTAGGCGAGGAAGTTGCGATGGGTGGTGATCGCACCCTTCGGCCGGCCGGTGGTGCCGGAGGTGAAGAGGATTGCCGCCGGGTCGTCCTCGTCGATGGCGACCGTCGACATCGGGGCGTCGGCATGGGCGGCGATCAGATCGGCCAGCTCGTCCTCCATCGAGATGACGGGGATGCCGGGGTCGCCCTCGACGCGTTCGAGGCGACGCCGATCGCCGATGAGCACCTTGGGGGTGGTGAGCTCGATGCCGTAGCGGATCTCGTCGGCCGTCCACCAACCGTTCATGGCGACGGCGATCGCGCCCTGGGCGACCGTGGCCCAGAACGACTGGATCCACTCCGGCGAGTTGGCGCCGAGGATCGCGACTCGGTCGCCGGGCTCGATTCCGTAGCGTTCCCGCAGGGCGGCCCCGAGCGCCGCCGCGTGCTGGATGTTGTCGGAGAAGGTCGCCGAGCGGCCATCGTCGAACAGGTAGTAGCGGGCCTGCCCGTCGCCGTGGTTCTCGGACGCGAGGAGGAGTTCGCGCAGGTTGGCCGGACGGTTCTTCACGACCGTCATGGAGATCCCCCGCACCTCCTCGGTCGTCGTCTCGAAGAAGCCGCCCTCGCCGGTGAGGAAGGCGTTGGCCTCCGGCACGGACATTGTTGGTTGAGGAGAGGTTGCTTGAGGAGAGGTTGCTTGGGGGGATTCGGAGGGGCCGGTCGCAGTCATCGGCGGAAAACTAGCCCTCGCCCGAATCTGATGCACCGTCAGGTTGTCGCTACGCTCGCAGGCCATGGACGTCCGGCTCGATCCCTCCCTCGAATCCTTCCAGGACGAGGTCCGCACCTGGCTCGAAGAGCACATGGTCGGCGAGTTCGCCCAGTGGCGGGGCAAGGGGCTCACCGGTCACGAGGACGTGCCGGTCGAGGTGCAGCTCGCCTGGGAGCGGGAACTCGCCACCGGCGGTTGGCTCGGCATCGACTTCCCCGAATGGATCGGTGGACGCGAGTGTTCGCTGGCCGAGCAGGTCGTCTTCTTCAAGACCTATGTCGAGGCCAAGGCCATCGGCCGACTGCCCAACATGGGGGTGACGCTCCTCGGTCCCACGATCATGGCGTTCGGCACCGAGGAGCTCCAGCGCCGCTTCGTGCCGAAGATCCTGTCCGGTGAGGAGATGTGGTGCCAGGGCTACAGCGAGCCCGACGCAGGCTCCGACCTCGCCAATGTGAAGACCCGTGCCGAGCTCGTCGACGGGCAGTGGGTGATCAACGGCCAGAAGGTGTGGACGTCGCTCGCCCAGTACGCCGACTACGCCTTCGTCGTGGCCCGCACCGAACCGGGCTCGGAGCGCCACCAGGGGCTCAGCTACCTCCTCGTGCCCATGGACCAGCCGGGTGTCGAGATCCGGCCGATCGTGCAGATCACCGGTGGCGGCGAGTTCAACGAGACCTTCTTCAGCGACGCGGTCACCGACGAGTCGATGGTCGTGGGCGGGGTCGGCAACGGTTGGAAGGTGGCGATGGGCACGCTCGCCTTCGAGCGCGGGGCATCCACGCTCGGGCAGCAGGTGTCGTTCCGGCAGGAGTTCGACGACATGATCGACCTCGCCAAGGCCAACGGACGCTGGGACGATCCCGTCATGCGTCAGGAGCTCATGGAGAGCTACATCCGGCTCGAGATCCTGCGCTACAACCAGCTGCGGATGCTCACCGCCCTCACCAGCGACGGCGTGCCCGGACCCGAGATGTCGATCGGCAAGCTCTACTGGGCGGGCTGGCACCGGCGCATGGGCGAGCTGCTGGTGCAGGTCAAGGGGGCCGCGGCGATGGTCGGTGGCGACGATGCCCATGTCGGCCACGAGATCCACGGTGGCGGCGACCACCCGAGCTATCCGGCCGACAAGGCCCAGCGGACGTTCCTCTACAGCCGCTCCCACACGATCTACGGCGGCTCCAACCAGGTGCAACGCAACGTCATCGGCGAACGGGTGCTCGGCCTGCCCCGCGAACCCCGGTAGCCCTCGTTCCGGCCCGCCGCTTGGCTACCATCGGCCGATGGGCAGGATCGCGAACACGTGGCAACTGGCGAAGGTGTCGTGGCATGTGCTGCGGCAGGACCGCGAACTGCTGCTGATCCCGGTTCTCTCCTTCATCTCGTCGATGGTCGTGCTCGGTGCGCTGCTCGTCCCGACGCTCGCCCTGCTCGACACCGGATCCGACGAGGAGACCGCCAGCCCCGCCCTCGCCCTCATCGGCATCGTGGCCGCACTGGCGATGAGCATCATCAGCGTCTTCTTCAACGGCGCCCTCGTCGCCGGCGCCCACGAGCGCATGTCCGGCGGTGACCCCACCGTCAGCTCGGCGATGCGTCGCGCCCGGGCCCGGCTCGGCGGCCTGCTTCCGTGGGCCCTGTTGACCGGCACGGTCGGCCTCGTCCTGCAGGCGGTTCGCGAACGAGCAGGGTTCGTCGGCGACTTCATCGTCCGGCTCGCAGGCGCGGCCTGGGAGGTCGTCACCTTCCTGGTCGTTCCGGCGATCGTGATCGACGACCACTCCGCGGTCGACGGACTCAAGCGGTCGGGTTCGCTGCTGAGGGACACCTGGGGTGAGAACCTCGCCGCCCGGGTCGGCTTCGGGATCCTCGGGCTGCTGGCGATCATTCCGGCGGTGATCGTCGTGGCGCTCACCGGTGCGCTCGGTGGTCTGGCCCTCGTGGCCGGGATCGTGATCGCGGTGCTCTACATCGCCGTCGTCGTGGTGGTGCTCACGGCCCTCAACGCCGTCTTCCAGACCGCGCTCTACCTCTACGCGACGACCGGGTCGGTGCCCAGCGGCTACGAGGACTCCAACCTGCGCAACAGCTTCTCGCGCAAGTAGAAGGTCGGATCAGCCGAGTTCGGAGACGGCCTCGGAGAACGAGGTCGACGTCGTCTCGCCGAGCGCGGTGACCGCGGCGATGCAGACCATCGCGATCAACGCCAACAGGAGGGCGTACTCGACGAGGCTGGCGCCGCGTTCATCGTCGATGTGTGACGCGATCCAGGCCTGGAGATGAATGGGAAGGGACATGGTGAGACTTCTCTCGCCGCGGATGTGGACTCCTCTTGCGGATCGGCATCGCCGCGGATCGAATTGATGGGTCGTTCGGCCCTCCGCGACCCGTCGTCAGACCAGTTCGTCGACGAGTCCCCATGCGAGGGCGGTGGCCGCATCGATCTCGAAGTCGCCGAGCAGCCAGGCCAGCGTGCGCTGTCGGCCGATGCGGGCGGGAATGCTGACGGTGCCGCCGGCGCCGGGCATAAGCCCCATCCGGGTCTCGGGGAGACGGAAGCGGGCGTCGTCCGCGGCGGAGACGCGGTGGCAGAAGGCGGCGAGCTCGACCCCGGCGCCCACGCACGGGCCGTGGACGTGGGCGGTGGTGCGGTGGGCCACGGCCGCCAGCCACGGCGCCACGTTTGCGCTCGCCCGGATCAGATGGGCCGCGGTGGGATCGCTGACCGTGCCGAATTCGGCCGGGTCGCCGCCGGCGCAGAAGGCCGGACCGGCACCGACCAGGTGGATCCGGCGGGCGGGGTCGAGCGACAGCACCCGCAGGGCGTCGACGAGTTCGTCTCGCATCCGGGCATCGAGGAGATTGCGCAGTCGTGGCCGGTCGAGTGTGAGGATCGTGGGACCGGGTCCGTCGTCGTCGACACGGATGCGCGGCCGGTCGTCGTTGCGGACCCGATGGCCCCGGGTCGAGAGCCATGCCGCGAATTCGGGGCCGGCCTGCAGCGTCGCGTAGGCGAGCGATTCGACGAACAGCCCCGTTTCGGTGGGGACGACGGCGGTCCGTCGCAGCGTCTGCGCGGTCACGACCGCGGCCGAGGGTGCAGCAACGATGCCGTCGATCACCGGATCGGGATCGGTGGTTGCGATGTCCCAGCCGGCACCCGGGTCGGAGCCGTGACCGATGGCCACGACGGGGAGGGCGGTCAGTGCGGCGGCGAGGTCGTCGCCCGGGTCGGCGCCGAGTTCGACGACCACGGCGGGCACGCCGTGGGCCGCACCGACCATCCGGTCGAGATCGGGACCGGCGAGCGCGGCCCGGGCGTCGTCACCCGACCAGCGCTCGATCGTCACGTCAGTCGGTCGGATCGTCGCCGAGGTGGGCGAGGTCTTCGCGCAGCACTCGGCGCAGGAGCTTGCCGGTGTCGTTGTAGGGCAACTCGTCGACGAACACGACATGGGCGGGCACCCGGCTCGATCGCAGCCGTGCCCGCACGAGGTCCTGGAGTTCGGACTCCGCACACTCGCCGTGGGTCACGACCGCGGCAACGACCTTCTCGCCCCACTCCGTGTCGGGCACGCCGATGGCCGCCGCGTCCTTCACCCGCTCGTCGGTCAGCAGGACGTCTTCGATCTCACCGGGCGACATGTTCTCTCCACCGCGGATGATCACGTCGTCGTTGCGGCCCTGAATGAACAGATAGCCGCCCTCGTCGAGGTAGCCACCGTCGCGGGTGGGGAACCAGCCGTCGTTGTCGAGCAGCGAACCCTTCTCGAGATACTCACCCGAGACCTGCTCGCCCCGGACGAAGATCTCTCCGACCTCGCCGATCGGGAGTTCGTTGAAGTCGTCGTCGCGGATCGAGACCTCGACCCCGGGGAGCGGTCGTCCGGCCGACTTGAGCCGGGCTCGCTCACCCTCGTCCTCGCTGTACTGGGCGAGGCGGTGGTCGTCCGGCCCGAGCAGGGCGATCGTCGAGCTGGTCTCCGTGAGTCCGTAGGCGTTGACGAAGTTGGTGATGGGGAAGAGGTCGAGGGCCCGACGGATCACGGGCTCGGGCATCTTTCCGCCGCCGTAGGAGAGCGCCCGTACGCCCAGCATCGGCTCGCCGCCGCGGGCATCGAGCGCCTCGACGATCCTCGAGAGCATGGTCGGCACGACCATTGCGTGGGTCACACCCTCGGTCTCGACGAGGTCGATCCAGTGATCGGGGTCGAACTTGGGCAGCTGGACGATCCGGCGCCCCGCGTAGACCGACGAGAGCATCGCCGACACGCCGGCGACGTGGTAGGGCGGCACGCTGACGATGGTCGCCTCGTCTTCCCCTGCCCCCATGAACTCGACGGAGCCGAGGATGTACGACACCAGGTGCTTGTGGCGCAGGACCGCCGACTTCGGCGCCCCCGTGGTGCCGCTCGTGAAGAGCAGGACGGCGATCTCGTCGGGGTCCATCGACCAGTCGCCGGGCACGGCCGGCGCGGTGCCGCCGGCGCGGTCGGTGAGGAAGTCGTCGCGGGTGACGGCGGTCAGCCCGTCGACGCCACCGAGTCGTCCGGCCCCGACGTCGTCGGCGATGGCCACGCCCGGCGCGCTGCGATCCGCGAGCGCGCACAGGTCGTCGTCGGGCAGGCGGTAGTTGAGGGGGACGTAGGGCATCCCCGCCCAGGCGGCGCCGAAGAGGGCCACGGGAACCGCCGGGCTGGACTCGTCGCACAGCACGACCTTCGCGCCGGGATCGGCACGGAATCGCGCCGCGGCCTCGCCCGCATGTTCGAAGAGCTGGCGGTAGGTGATTCCGCCGTCGGACGAGCCGACCGCGACGCGGTCCTCGAGACCGTTCGCGGCCATCTCGAGCAGCATCATCAGGTTCATGCGGGTGTCCGGTGTTCGCTCAGTCGGAGGCGGGGAGCGTCTTGGCCTGGGCGACGGCGAGGGCCGCACCGCCGACGGCGAGGGAGCCGTCGCCGGCCTTGGTGGCCAGGAGTTCGATGGTGTCGGCCTCGTCGGAGTAGCGCTTGCCGAGCAGGGTGCCTTCCGCGGCGTCGGCCGCCGGCGACCCGCTCACGTCGCCTGTCCCGGCGGGCACCATCGCGGCGCCGCCACACGTCAGGTCGGCTTCGCCGGATCCCTTGACCACGATGACCTCGGTGGTGCAGACGGTGCTCTGGAAGCGGGCGCCGGGCTTCAGTTCGACCATGTGGGTTCTCCTCGAGACATGTCGTTGGCGCGCCGATACATCCCGGCGCGCCACCAGTATGGAGTCTGTGAGCCAGAGTGGGCCAACCGGTGCCGGTCGGTCCGAGGCCGCCGTGGGCACCGGGAACGGACGAGAATCGAACAGATGAGGAGTGCGGTGGGCAACGATCCGCACCGGACCACAGACGACATCGTGGCCTGGGCCGAGAGCGGGGCGATGGCGTTGACCGGCCCGGCCGCGCAGCCGCCCTCTCCGGCCCCCGCCGCGGTGGCCACGACAGCCGCGGCGGCCGCCGTCGATCTGGCGGTGCGGACTGCCGAGTGGGGTCGCCGGGTAGAGGTCGACGGGCCCGCGTTGCTGGGCGAACGGGCTGCCATCACCGGGATGACCCGCAACGGGTCGACGTCGGTGGGTGGCGCGGCCCGATTCGTGCGTGCCGCCGACGGCTGGCTCGCGATCAACCTGCCCCGGTCGGAGGACGTGGCCGCGCTCCCCGCCATGGTCTCGGCCGACGTGGCGTCCGATGACTGGCCCGCGATCGAGCGTGCGCTGGCCGATCGTTCGCTCGCCGAGCTCGTCGAGCAGGCGACGCTGCTCGGCCTCGCCGTCGGCGTCCCCGGGTCGGTCGCCCAACCCGCGGCGCCGGCCCGCGAGCTCTCGCGGGGTGGTGCTCGTCGTTCCTCGGCGACCCCCCTGGTGGTCGACCTGACGTCGCTGTGGGCCGGGCCGCTGGCCGCTCAGCTGCTCGGGGCCGCCGGTGCGAGGGTCGTCAAGGTCGAGGGTCGTGGCCGTCCCGACGGGGCTCGCGCCGGGGCCCGGGCGTTCTTCGATCTGCTCAATCACGGCAAGGAGTGCCTGGCGCTCGACTTCGACGACCGGTCCGACGTGGCGCTGCTGCATCGTCTGCTGTCGTCGGCCGATCTCGTGATCGAGGGGTCGCGCCGGCGGGTGATGGATCGGCTCGGGGTCGACCCGGCCGTGCTCGCAGTCGGCGGCACCAGCTGGCTGTCGATCACGGCCCATGGACGCACGGGCGATGCGGCGAACCGCGTGGGATTCGGTGACGACGCAGCTGTCGCCGGGGGACTGGTCGTCCCGGGCGAACCGCCCATGTTCGTGGCCGATGCGGTGGCCGACCCGCTGACCGGACTCGTCGCTGCCGTCTACGGCGCGGGGCTGCTCGCAGGAACCCGGGCATCGGTGCTCGAGGTGCCGCTGGCCCGGGTGGCCGCCTGGGCCTCGGGGCCACTGGCGACAGCGCCGGTCCGGGCCACGAGCGACGGGTGGGCGGTGGAGGTCGGGGGCGAGATCGCGGCGGTGGCGAACCCCCGGCACCGCCCGATTCCGGCGCCGGCCGCGTCGCTCGGTGCCGACGATGCACGTCTGCGAGCGGAGTTCGCGGCGCCGCCCGGCTGACCCTCGCCCGACGCCGGGGGATAGGGTCCGCGCATGGATGACGGCCGCACCGCGACGACGCAGGCCCCGCGCGCGGCCGACGGTCGGGTGCCCGGCAAGCGGGGACGGGCGACGCGCCAACGGCTCCTCGACGAGACCCGGCAACTCCTCGGCAACGTCTCGTTCCGCGATCTGAAGGTGGTGGACATCAGTCGCGCCGCGGGCACGTCGCCGGCGACCTTCTACCAGTACTTCGCCGACGTCGACGCCGCCGTGCTGTCGCTGGTGGAGGAGATGGTCGACGAGGGCAGCGATGAACTCCGGGCGCTGGTCGTCGATCCCGACTGGGAACGGCCGGAGGCCGCCGCCGGCCTGGCCGACGGCTTCCTCGGCTTCTTCGACCGACACGCGTCGATGCTGCGGGTGATCGACCTGGCCACGACCGAGGGCGACGAGCGTTTCCGCGGCCAGCGGGTGCGACTGCTCAACGGGGTGTTCCTGGCCTTACGCGACCTCGCCGAGCAGGCCGAGGCCGCCGGGCGTCTGTCGACCGGGGTCGCGCCGGGTGCCGCAGCCGGCATCCTGACGACGATGCTCGCCCATGTGAGTGCCCATCAGCCGGGGTTCGCGACCTGGGGGATCGAGCGCGACGCCCTGGCCGAGACGATGGCGACGCTGATCGACTGGACGGTCGGCGCCGCTGGCCCCTCAGAGTGAGATTTCCGACCACGCTGAGTGTTGACACGTAGATATTCTGGACTAAGTTGCGGCTCGCGTTGGAACGAAGCAGGCCCGGGAGTGGCCCGCAGCAGGGAGTGGGCAGGGTGCGACTGGAGACCGCCGGGGCCGATGGGTCCACGACGACCGTCGATCGCTGGCGGGCCGTCGTCGGCGACGCCCGTTGGTCGCTTTTCGTGGGCCTCTTGGTGCTCAACGTGCTCGACCTGATCACGACGATGCTCGTCCTCGATCGGGGTGGAGAGGAACGCAACCCCTTCGTGCAGCCACTCGTCGAGAACATGTGGCACGTCGGCCTGCTCAAGGCTGCGGTCCTGGTGATCGTGGCGACGCTGTTGACCCGGTGCGAGGGTTCGCGGATTGCCGAACTGTCGCTGGCCGGCACCACCGGCTGGTATCTCGCCGTCGTTTGCTGGAACGTCGCGGTTCTCACGATTCTCTGAGCGCGAACTAGGGTCCGGCCGATGACCGACGGCCACGACTGGACCGACACACTCGACGATCTCGCGACGCGCCGTGCTGCGGCGCACGAGATGGGCGGCGCCGAGAAACGTGATGCCAGGCGCGCCGCCGGTCGCCTCGACGCCAGAGGTCGCATCGACGCCCTGCTCGACCCGGGCAGCTTCGCCGAGATCGGGACCCTGGCCGGTGGTGGCGCACCCGCCGACGCGCTGGTCGCCGGCGTCGGCGCGGTCGACGGCCGCCCGGTGGCCGTCGGCGCAGAGGACTTCACCACCCTCGGCGGTTCGATCGGACCAGCGGCGAGTCGGAAGCGGTGGCGCCTCGCCGACATCGCGAAACGCGAACGCGTGCCGCTGGTGATGTTGCTCGAGGGGGCGGGTCATCGTCCCCCGATGCCCGGCGATCCCGGCGGCGGTGGTCCGGGCGACCTCCAGGCCCAGGGCCGGCTCTCCGGTTTCGTGCCGATGGTGTGCGGGGTGATGGGTTCGTCCGCCGGACACGGCGCGATCACCGCCCCGTTGTGCGACTGGTCGGTCATGACCGGCGACGGTGCGATCTTCACCGCCGGTCCGCCCGTCGTGCAGGCGTCGCTCGGTGAAGACGTCACCAAGCAGGAACTCGGCGGACCGGGCGTGGCGGTGGCCAGCGGTGTGATCCACAACGTGGCCGGCGACGATGCGTCGCTGCTCGCCGACATCCGCACGTACCTGTCGTACTTCGGGTCGTCGGCGTGGGAGCGTCCCCCGTGGGTCGACACCGGGGATCTCGGGCGTCGTCGCCTCGACGACATGCTCGAGATCGTGCCCCGCGACGGCAACCGGGCCTACGACATGCGACACGCCATGAGCATGGTCGTCGACGGCGGCGGGTTCTTCCAGATCCAACCCGACTTCGGGCCGTCGATCGTGTGTGCCCTGGCCCGGGTGGGTGGTCATGCGGTGGGCGTGGTCGCGAACCAGCCCGCCGTCATCGCCGGTTCGATCGACGTCGACGCGGCCGACAAGGCCGCCCACTTCGTCCAGGTCTGCGACAGCTTCCACCTGCCGCTGGTGTTCATGACCGACAACCCGGGCGTGCTCGCGGGAACCGCCTCCGAACGGGCCGGGATCCTCCGGGCCGGTGCGCGGATGTTCACCGCCCAGACCCGAGCTCGCACGGTCAAGATCCAGGTGACGATGCGCAAGGCCTACGGATTCGGCTCCTGCGTGATGGCGATGAACGGCTACGACGAGCAGACGCTCTCCTACGCCTTCCCCGGCGCGACGATGGGTGCGATGGGCGCACAGGGTGCCGGCAACGCCGTCGGCGCCGACGACGAGACCCGCGCCAAGCTGCGGCAGGCCGAACTCGAGTCCAGCTATCGATCGGCGTCGGGACTCGGTTTCGACGAACTCATCGACCCTCGCGACCTCCGCAACGCCGTGCTCGACGGTCTCGACCTCAGCGCCCGCCGTCGTGCCCTTCCCGCCGAGCCCGTCGCCCGGTTCGGCATCACCCCCTGACCCGTCACACCGGTGTCAGACACTCGTCACGCCCACCTGTGACGAGTGTCTGACACCGGTGTGACGGGTCAGGTGAGGGCGGCGATGCAGTAGTCGAGGCAGTGGGTGAGTGCTTCGGTGTCGGCCGGCTCGATGGCGGGGAACATGCCGATGCGCAACTGGTTGCGGCCGAGCTTTCGGTAGCCGTTGGTGTCGACGATGCCGTTGGCCCGGAGGACGGCGACCAGCGTGTCGGCGTCGATCGCGTCGTCGAAGTCGATCGTCGCGACCACCTTGCTGCGCTGTTCTTCGATCTGCACGAACGGGGTGGCGGCATCGCTGGCATCGGCCCAGCCGTAGAGGATCTCGGCCGACTTCGCCGAACGCCCGGCCGACCACGACAGGCCGCCGTTGTCGTTGAACCAGCCGACGGTCTTGGCGGCCAGGAAGACGGTTGCCAGCGCCGGCGTGTTGTAGGTCTGGTCCTTGCGGGAGTTGTCGAGCGCGATCTTGAGATCGAGCGACGGAGGGCACCAGCGATCGGATGCCGCGATCCGTTCGATGCGCTCGACTGCGGCCGGTGACACCATGGCGATCCAGAGCCCGCCGTCGGCGGCAAGCGCCTTCTGCGGGGCGAAGTAGTAGACGTCGGTCGCGCTGGCGTCGAAGTGGAGGCCGCCGGCACCCGATGTGGCGTCGACGAGCATGAGCGCGTCGGGATCGTCGGGCCTGGCCGGGTCGAACATCACCCCGGTCGAGGTCTCGTTGTGGGTGTAGCAGTACGCGTCGACGCCGTCGACGGCCTCGAGCGGGGGATGCGTGCCCGGCTCGGACTCGGCCACCGACGGCTCGGCCAGGTGAGGCGCAGCGGCGACGCCGGAAGCGAACTTGCCGCCGAACTCGCCGAAGGCGAGATGGTGGCTGCGGTTCTCGATCAGGCCGAACGTGGCGCAGTCCCAGAAGCCGGTCGAACCGCCGTTGCCGAGGATGATCTCGTAGCCGTCGGGCGCGCGGAGGAGTTCGGCGATGCCGTTGCGGAGTTCGGCGACCATCAACTGGACGGGCAGCTGACGATGCGACGTGCCGAGATAGTCGGTCGCGTGGTCGGCCAGCGACCGGACGATGTCGGGGCGGACCTTCGTGGGGCCGCTCCCGAAGCGACCGTCGGAAGGAAGCAGGTCGGCGGGGATGGTGATGTCGGGCGTGGATTGAGGGGGCGCGTTCACCCGGTCATGGTGACAGGAAATGGCCCGAATCGTCGCGCTTTCGCCCGGGAACTTCCATAGTCTCGATCGTCATGAGCAGCGATCGAATCTCCCGCCGTGTCGGCGCCATCGCCCCCTCGGCCACCCTTGCCGTCTCCAACAAGGCGAAGGCCCTCAAAGCGGCAGGCGAGAACGTCATCGGCTTCGGCGCCGGCGAACCCGATTTCGCAACCCCGGACCACATCGTCGAGGCCGCCGTCGAGGCATGCCGCAACCCGGTGAACCACAAGTACGGCGCGGTCGCCGGTCAGCCCGAGCTCAAGGAAGCCCTCGCGGCGAAGACCCTTCGCGACAGCGGTTTCGCCTGCGAGGCCGCCGACATCCTCGTGACCAACGGTGGCAAGCACGCGGTCTACAACACCTTCGAGGCACTGTTGAACCCCGGCGACGAGGTCATCCTGCCCGCCCCCTACTGGACCACCTATCCGGAGCCGGTGGCTCTGGCCGGCGGCGTCACGGTGCCGGTGCTGACCACCGCCCCCAACGGCTTCCGGGCGACGATCGACCAGCTCGAGGCCGCCCGTACCGACAAGACCAAGGCGCTCGTGTTCGTGTCGCCGTCGAACCCGACCGGCGCCGTCTACTCGCGTGACGAGATCGAGGCGATCGGCAAGTGGGCGGTCGAGCACGACATCTGGGTCATCACCGACGAGATCTACGAACACCTCGTCTACGGCGACAACGAGTTCCATTCGCTTCCGGTCGTCGTCCCGGAGATCCGCGACAAGTGCGTGATCCTCAACGGCGTGGCCAAGACCTACGCCATGACGGGCTGGAGGGTCGGTTGGATGATCGGACCGGCCGATCTGATCAAGGCCGCGTCGAACCTCCAGTCGCACTCGACGAGCAACGTGTGCAACGTTGCCCAGGCTGCGGCGCTCGCCGCGGTGTCGGGTCCGCTCGACGCGGTCGTCGAGATGCGGGCTGCATTCGACCGTCGCCGTCGCACCATGCACTCGCTGCTCAGCGGGATCGACGGTGTGGTGTGCCCCGAGCCCCAGGGTGCCTTCTACGCCTACCCGGACCTGTCCGGCGTGCTCGGTCGGACCTACGACGGCGTCACGCCGACCACCACCCTCGAGCTGGCCGACCTCCTCCTCGAGAAGGCCAAGGTGGCGATCGTTCCCGGTGAGGCCTTCGGGGTCGAGGGCGGCGCCCGTCTGTCGTTCGCTCTGGGCGACGACGACCTCGGCGAGGGCGTCGGCCGCATCGCGGAGTTCCTGTCCTGAGCACCGAACCCGCCATCACCCCCTACGGCGCCTGGCCGTCGCCCATCACCGCGGCGTCGCTCGTCGAGGGTGCGGTGGGCATCAGCGAGGTGCGCGCCGACGGCGATGCCGTGTGGTGGGCGGAGTCGCGACCCCAGGAAGGCGGACGCACCGCGATCATGCGGCGCGAGGGCGACGGCGAGGCGGTCGAGGTCACGCCGGTTGATGCCAACGTGCGCACGCTCGTCCACGAGTACGGCGGCGCCGGCTGGTGGGTCCACGATGGCGCGCTCTTCCACGTCGACTTCGTCGATCAACGACTTCGTCGGGTCGACCCCACCGGCGGGGTCGCATTCCTGACGCCCGAGCCGCCCGAACCCAGGTCCTGGCGCTTCGCCGACGGTGTGGTGACTCCCGACGGTCGTCTGGTGCTGTGCGTGCGAGAACGGCACGAAGACGGTGCGGTCGTCAACGAACTCGTTCGCATCGACACCCGCGCACATGACGACGTCGAGGTGCTGTGGCAGGGGAGCGACTTCGTCTCCTCACCCCGTCTCTCCGCCGATGGCGGGCTCCTCGCCTTCGTCTCCTGGGACGACCCTGAGATGCCGTGGACCCGCACCCGTCTCCACGTGCACCGCGTCGCCGACGGTCGCCTCACCGACGAGATCCTCCTGCTCGAGGGTGATCGGGCGTTCTGCGAACCGGGCTGGGACGGCGAGCGACTCCTCGTCGTCGTCGACGATCCTGAGTGGTGGAACCTCTGCGAGGTCGAACTCGAGAGCGGCCGGCTCCAGCCGGTCGTGGCCGGCGCATTCGAGGTCGCCACGCCGCCGTGGGTCTTCGGCATGCAGCGGTGGGCGGTCGTCGACGGCACGATCGTGGCGGTCGCCGGATTGCCGACCGGTGATGAACTCATCGTCGACGGTCGCACCTCGACCACGGTGGATTCGAGCCTCGTGTCGCTGTCGGCCTCAGGCGACATCCTCGCCGCTGCCGGTGCCGGCTACGACCACGACCCCGAGGTCCTGCGGTTCGACATCGTCGAGGGCATCGCCCGCCGCCACGTTGTCCGCCCCGCGCGACCGGTTCCGTTCGATCGTGGGTATCTCGTCGAACCGGAGTGGATCACCTTCCCGACCGGGCCCGAGGGCCGAGCCATGGCCCACGGGCTCTTCTACGAGCCGGCCAATCCCGACCATGCGGGCCCGGCCGACGCGAAGCCGCCGCTGCTCGTGCTCGCCCACGGCGGGCCGACGGCCCAGGCCCGCCGCCAGATGCAGACGGCAATCCTCTACTGGACGTCCCGCGGGATCGCCGTGGTCGACGTCGACTATCGCGGATCGACCGGCTACGGCCGCGCCTACCGTCAGGCCCTCGACGGCCAGTGGGGCCTCGCCGACGTCGAGGACTGCGTGGCTGCGGCCTCGTATCTCGCCGTGCGCGGTGATGTCGACGCTGATCGGCTGATGATCCGGGGCGGCAGCGCCGGCGGGTTCACCGTGCTCAGCGCGCTCGCCTTCCACGACGTGTTCGCGACCGGGGCCAGCCGCTACGGGGTTGCCGACCTCGAAGCGCTCGCCACCGACACCCACAAGTTCGAGGCCCGCTATCTCGACTCGCTGGTCGGCCCCTATCCGGCCGACAAGGCGGTCTACGACGCGCGTTCTCCGATCAACCATGTCGATCAGCTGCGGGCGCCCATGATCGTGCTGCAGGGCGACGAGGACGCGATCGTGCCGCCGAACCAGTCGGAGATGATCGTCGAGGCACTGAAGGCCAACGGTGTCGAGGTCGACTACCTGCTGTTCGAGGGCGAGCAACACGGCTTCCGCAAGGCCGAGAACATCGTGACCGCCTTGGAGGCCGAACTCGCCTTCTTCGGACGGATCCTGGGGTTCGATCCCGTCAGGTGACGAATAACCCGTCAACCGAGTTGGCGGGTCGACCACCGGCGGCGAGGATGGCGGTCATGTCTCGCATCCTCGTGACCGAAACCATCGCCGAGTCCGGCCTCGATCGTCTCCGTGACGCAGGTCATGAGGTCGATGTTCGCCTCGGACTCGAGCCCGCCGAGCTGCTCGACGCGATCGTCGGGGCGCACGGCCTCATCATTCGATCGGCGACCCAGGTGACGGCCGAGGTCTTCGCCGCGGCCGACGTGCTCATGGTGGTCGGCCGAGCCGGCATCGGCCTCGACAACGTCGACGTCGCCGCGGCGACGGCGGCCGGGGTGATGGTGGCCAACGCCCCCCAGTCCAACATCATCTCCGCAGCCGAACACACCATGGCCCTGCTGTTGGCCCAGGCCCGCAACGTGCCCCAGGCCCACGCGGCCCTGGTCGACGGACGCTGGGAGCGTTCGAAGTGGGAGGGCGTCGAGCTGGCCGACAAGACCCTCGGCATCGTCGGCCTCGGCCGCATCGGCAACCTCGTCGCCCAGCGCGCCGCGGCGTTCGGCATGCGGTTGATCGCCCATGATCCCTTCGTCTCCGCCGAGGCGGCCAAGAAGGCGAACGTCGAGCTCGCCGATCTCGAGACCCTCGTGGCCACCGCCGACTTCCTCACCCTGCACCTCGCGAAGACGCCGGAGACCGCCGGTCTCATCGGCAAGGACCTGTTGGCCAAGGCCAAGCCCACCCTGCGGATCATCAACGTCGCCCGCGGCGGAATCATCGACGAGGCCGCTCTGGCCGAGGCGGCCCGCGAGGGGCGGGTCGGTGGCGCGGCGATCGACGTCTTCGACGTCGAACCGACCACGGAATCGCCGCTGTTCGACGTCCCGAGCATCATCGTCACGCCCCACCTCGGCGCGAGCACGGCCGAGGCCCAGGACAAGGCCGGCATCACCATCGCCGAGCAGGTGGGTCTGGCCCTCGCCGGAGAGTTCGTGCCGTTCGCGGTGAACGTCGACGCGGCCGAGGTGAGCGAGCTCCTCCGGCCCTTCGTGCCCCTGGCCGAGCATCTCGGCGCCATCTTCGGCGGCCTGGTCGAGACGGTGCCCGCCCGCATCGACGTCGAGCTCCGCGGCGCGATCGCGAAGGACGACACCCGGATCGCCGTGCTCTCGGCGATCAAGGGGCTTCTGACCATCCACACCGGCACCCCGGTGAGCTATGTCAACGCGCTCGACGTCGCCGCCGCACGGGGTCTCGAGATCCGCACGATCACCGCACCCGCCCAGGACCACGTCAACGTGATCCGGATCGCG
>Ga0213866_10001241_pt1 | contig 19202 bp, 1 predicted proteins | sample PICome_11_FD_160079 | JGI IMG/M metagenome (GOLD analysis project Ga0213866, IMG submission 160079) | Coastal seawater microbial communities near Pivers Island, North Carolina, United States - PICO284 | ecosystem: Environmental > Aquatic > Marine > Coastal | place: USA: North Carolina...
TCGTTTCGCTCGGGGCTTCTTCCCCAATTGTAATAGTAGTTTCGTCAGGTACCGCCGTTGATCCGGCGAAACCAGGTACTTGTGCAGTGAACTTAATCACAACAATACCTGAACCACCACGACCACCTCTCATTAGTAATGGGTTAGACTGCTCGTTATGATCACCACCACCACCACCACCACCTGTGTGTTTACCACCATTACCACCATTGTGTGTATGCCAATTCGCAGTTGCTGTATCACCGTCCTGACCATTCGTTAAACCGTTCGTATCACCGTAACCGTGTTGAACACCGTGACCACTATTCGGAGGTGCACCGCCACCACCACCACCTTTACCACCGTGTCCAGCTCTATTATCGGGGGTATGATTTGAGTGGTATGAGTTACACCCACCACCACCTGCCCACCAATAGTTCGGTCCGAGAATGTCGTTCTGTACACCGTCACCACCATTACCTTTGACGGTATTACCTCCACCACCACTACCGTTTCTCCCATACCCTTTTTCGCCAGCACCCCCACCACCACCGGGGTACCATGTATTACCCGAGTTTCCACCATCATGACCTTGACCAGGCGTACCCGTACCGTTAGGTGCACCGTAATTTCCATTTGAAGCCAAACCACCCGAACCACCACCACCCGAACCACCTGAACCCGCCGCTCTATCGTAAGTATCGTTATGACCAGTCGCACCACCGCCACCACCAATTGCAGTTATACCCGGTCCAGATATGGAACTATTAGCCCCGTTACCCCCTCTGTGTTGATTCGTACTACCACTAGAAGGTCCGTACCCTCGCGCACCCCCGTCACCGACCTGAATTGTCTGTTCCGCATATGCTATATTTGTACTCGTTGATGCTAATAAACCACCGGCACCTCCACCACCACCCATATCCGTACCACCACCACCTCCGCCAGCAACAACTAGTGTTCTTCCATTGGTTATAGCACCTGGTGGTGTCCACGTATATGTCGTATATCCCGCAGTTGGTGTATTACCGTTATCATGTCTATATGCCCATTCCTCTGTACTATGTAAATTATCCGCCATTTCCGTTTTTACACAAGATCCAAGTGTTCCCCAAGAGTACGTACCCGTAGGTGTATCGGAATACACGTGTCCGTTCGTCGCCGCGGTAGTTATAGATCCGTCGCCGTGTGGATCATCACTATTCGCGAACGTACCATGATGAAACACCAATGTTACACTCACGGACGAACCCGACGATAATGGCTCATCCTCTATAGTATTATCTTCACTCGTCGTCGTTGGTTGTGTCGTTACATCGATCGCGTTCGTGAAAAAGGCCTGCGTCGCCGTCGTAAATACCGATACGTACGTTCCCGTATTCTTTATTATAACGTTCGACGATGACGTTGTTGCGTGAATGGGGTACGCCGTCGCGCCTTTATATATGTTACCGACAACGTTTGATAAATGTGAAGGTACGTTCGAAACCGTTATCGTTTTTGTCGTATCGTAAACTTGGGAGGGGGTGTTTTCCGTGGTAGGTACTTGAATAACCACAATACCCGAACCACCTCGACCACCTCTCATTAGTAATGGGTTAGACTGATCGTTATGTTCGCCACCACCACCACCACCACCCGTATGTTTACCTCCCGACCCACCGCTATTTTTACCACCACCAGTCGCTGCCGTAGGTATATCACTTGTAGTTATACCATACGTATCATTCTTAGGTCGTGTCGTACTATTATGGTATGCACCTCCTCCACCACCACCTTTACCACCATTACCACCACTCGAACTATGACCACCACACCCACCACCACCGGCCCACCAATAACTCGTCCCTAAAATATCATTTTCTACACCATTACCACCGTGTCCTATTGTTGTATTACCAGGAGACGTACCATTCCGACCGTAACCCTTTTCACCTGCACCCCCACCACCACCGGGGTACCATGCATTACCCGAGTTTCCACCATCATGACCTTGACCCGGCGTACCCGTACCGTTAGGTGCACCGTAATTTCCATTTGAAGCCAAACCACCAGAACCACCACCACCCGAACCACCCGAACCACCCGCTCTATCGTAAGTATCATTGTGACCAGTCGCACCACCACCACCACCAATTGCAGTTATACCCGGTCCAGATATGGAACTATTAGCCCCGTTACCCCCTCTGTGTTGATTCGTACTACCACCAGAAGGTCCGTACCCTCGCGCACCCCCGTCACCGACCTGAATCGTCTGTTCCGCATATGCTATATTTGTACTCGTTGATGCTAATAAACCACCGGCACCTCCACCACCACCCATATCCGTACCACCACCACCTCCACCCGCGACGACGAGTGTTCTCGTATTGGTTATAGCACTTGTTGGTGTCCACGTATATGTCGTATATCCCGCAGTTGGTGTATTACCGTTATCATGTCTGTATGCCCATTCCTCCGTACTATGTAAATTATCCGCCATTTCCGTTTTTACACAAGATCCAAGTGTTCCCCAAGAGTACGTCCCCGTAGGTGTATCGGAATACACGTGTCCATTTTTCGCCGCCACCGTTACCGAACCGTCACCATACGGATCATCACTATCCGCAAACGTTCCGTGGTGGAACGCGAGTGGGACTCTCTTATCATACGTCCCCGTAGGTGTATCCGTGACGGTGTTACTCGTGAGTAAAATTGCATCTGTGTATTTCGACACAATAGAGTACGTACCTGAATCACGTATGTATACGTCCGTGGCCTTACCGATATCGAATCTCGATCCGTTTGGGTAAGTAAGTGTTGTGTTTACTATAGAGTTTTTACCTGATATTATTTGCCAACCTGCTAAACCAATATAACTGTTATTGGGTGAAGCGCTATGTGCTTTACACTCAATTAACCAATATTGAGATTTTGCATCATCGAACGTAAACTCTTGTTCTGTAAAATACGAAACAGTCGAAGGAAACCCACTCGGACTCTGATTCGTAACCGCTTTCAAACTCGATCCGTCCCAATACTTAATAGTAACATTACCGACGGGGTGAGTTGCAGGCGCTTGCCATAATTTCATAGAACCAACAATTTCAGGTCCAGACGAAAACTTATACCCAATATTCCAAATAGTAGATGCATTTTGACCAGATATTGTATGTCCTCCGTGATTCCAATCACTTGACGTGACCGTCGTAAACAGTTGTGCTATATCTCTATTATTCCCGACATTGTTCCATTTATTATCATAAACCCTATCGTTATTGTGTAAAACCCAATAGTATGTCATACCCGCGCTCGTTTCGGGCCAATCACCTGAACCGGAAATTGCCGTTTTACTCTGATTATTATTATCCCAATCCGAAAGACGCGTCATTGAATTCTGCATAGAATCAGGTATGGAAAGTTTAGATGAGGTATCGTATGTGAGGAAGAATGGTTGATATGATAAGTATAAATTCGTTAACGACGACGCTTCCGTTGGTACGTTTTTATCACCACTCAAAGGTGTTGGTATACTGTTATTAGAATCCAAACCTAGTACGTACCCTTTACCATCCGTCGTTATAATATAACCAGGACCGTGTCCAAAATCCATTTTATATATAGATAATGCACTCAGTGCCACACTTTTCGTAAACACGTTTAGATTATCGTTATTACCCATACCTAATCGACCATTGGTACCTTGTCCACACGCATATACCCCATCGCTCGTATGAGCAAAAACTGAATACCCTGCACCGTATATACCATATATAGTTTTACCTTGTAATGTCGTAACAGTTTGCCAAGTTGAATCCTGATCGGAATTGGCACCGTTACCGAGTTGACCTACAGTACCTTGACCTATACTATATATAGTACCAGTGGCATCCCACGCGTACGCGGTAAAGAAACTGGATCCTATACCGATTATGGTAATACTATCTAACCCCGTTTGTTTTGTCGCGTACCCGGTACTCCCGGTTCTGAGTTGTCCCCATTGCCATACGTCACCGTTCGAGTCTAACGCGAGTTTACCGTAGTGTAAAGAACAAATATCCACTATATCCGTTAATTCTGTAACCCCATCCGTTGTATTCTTAAATGGGATTGTCACTGTTGTATTCGTATTATTACCCAATTGATTATTATTACCGTCCCAACCCCACGACCATACACTACCATCAGCCGCAAGTGCTGAACATGCAAAAGTTGACATGACAACTTTGATTATTCTCGTAGAATCGGATGCACCTTGAGCCCCGAAATATGTTGTGAAATAAGACGTTACATCAACCGGTGTAGTTACATTATTATTTGATTCCCCAAAAATCTTACCCGATGAATTGTCATTCTTACCCCACATGTACCATTTATTCGTACTCGTTTTTACGATCCGGGTACGTCCCGGGGCACCTTCAACCCATACGTTAGATACGGGGTCGGATATCGTTGAAATGTGGGTTGGGGTTCTATCAGACACACCTCGACCGGATTCACTATTACCATTGTTTCCCCACGTATACAGTTTACCATCGAAATCAATAATCATACCCGCATGTTCGCCAGCCCATATATTCGTATAATCACCTGGTTTCGTCGCGAGTGTATTTACTTGTTTACTCAGAAACGCGAACGTATTAGCATCACCCGTCACCATTTTATACGTTCCAGTGTCCTCTATGTACATGTCACTTATCGTACCTATATCATAAGTGTTCGAGTCGTACGTAAGTCTCGACGAGGTTGGTGTTATATTCTCGATGGAAAGTTTGTTGTACCCGTCGAAATCGAGTTTTGGAAACGTCGGTGTAAACGAAGTCACATCCCACACTTTTATATTTCGAATACGCGTACCCGAAGCTGCATACTGATTTGTCGTACTATTCCAATCGTGTCTAAACAATGTAATATGACTTTTTATACCATAATCTGTATAAGACGTGTTATTAGTACTACTACTATCAGCTGTTATTTGATTTTTATAAACATCGTCGATGTATAACTTAATCGTGTTACTATTTGCTTCTCGAGTCCATCTTATTTTTACCCATCTCGAAGTACCAAAATCATTTTCATTTTCTCCGGTTGTGTAAACTAAGTTAACGTTTGGTGAATGTAACCCAAGATCAGTACTATGTGCAGCACCAAAATGAAAACCGATACTATCGGCTTCGTGACTACTAGAAATAGTTCCCAATAAATTACCAAACTGTGCGCCAAATTTCCATTGAGGACCGTAAATTTCGTATTCGAAAGTAAACGCTTTATCACGCGAACGTAAACTTTCAAAATCAACGTATAAACGTTCGTTACCAGTATTTGTAATATAATTGTCCGTAGAACCAGAAACTTGAGAATAATTCGATCCATCCGATGTAAAAGTATGAACACCGTCATCACTTGTCAAACTTGTACCCAAATTTGTCCATGAAACTATAGGATTTATAACTCCAGGTTCGCTAACCGTACCAACATTCGTCTTCACAACCGCACTCTGGTCGCTATTCGTCACCTCGAGAACGTAGTCACCCGTATCCTCGATGTATATATCGTTTTGCGTTTGACCCAAACTGTACGTATCGCCGTTCGGGTCCGTCAGTTTGGCCGTTCGAGTGTTCTTTTCGAAAAGTTTCCATTGACCTATTACTAAATGTGTACCACCATCGTTTGCTGTTATATTTAGTCTATACCGGGAATATTGTGTAGTGTTACCAGAAACAGTATACGTACGTTTAGAAGCTTCGTCACCTACGACATCCGGGCTATACGATTGGTTCTCTTGTGTATCTAACACAACCCATGTCGTTCCATCATTAGATGCTTCGAGTGTCCAATCTCTAGGAGCGTGATTTTCACTTGTGTTCGCATTAGGTCTATGTCTCAATTCATAAGAATCCAGTAGTATCTTTTCAGGCATGTTTAGAGTAACTATACCTGTCTGTATACTCGATGAGTGAAACGCGTAACCGTCGTTCACTTTGTCGAAACATCTTACCGGACCGTGATAATTTGCATTACTAAGTACTGTGTTATTGTATGACGCCGAATACTCACCGTTACCGTAAGACGCACCCGATATAGTCCACGTTTGATCACGGCCATTATTCGTTGTAGTAACACCGGTCACAGTACTCGTGGAAAACGTTGGTGACGTAAACGAAGCGGGTGGCCATTCTATATCGATCGTCGTAAAGTTCTCGATGGAGAGTTTATTGTACCCATCGAAGGTGAGGGAAGGTGTTGGGTCTAACCATGTACTCGGAACATCGATATCTTCCGTAAACGTACAATCAAAATCACCACCCGTTCCACTATTCGTTCCCATGGCGCCACTTAAACATTTAAACCACGAAACGCGACCAGAAGAAACATTATCGGGACCGTTAGGTTTACCATTATTATATATACTTACAAACTCAGCATCCGTAAGTGCTCTATTATATACAGCAAACTCGGCTAAACGTGCGCCACCAGTGCTAAATATTGTTGGGTCATCAAATCTTATGCGATTGTGTGTCTGACCATTTAAACCCGTTGTTCCAGTTATTGGTGCCGCACCGTCCAAATGTAGTTTCGTAGTTGTTCCTTCAAACTCAAACCCATAAAAATGCCATTCATCTTTACTGGTCTCGTCTAACGTTGTAGTATACGTTATACCTAGACCATTATTCGACGTCCATGTTACATGTGATATTTTACTAGATTGCCATCTAAGAATACCGTGTGTATTAGTTGGATTAGTGGATGAATCACTATTCGCCGTTCGAAAAAAGTATTGTCCATTTATTTTTTTTGCCCACATAGTAACGCTATACGTTGTAGTTATATCCTCGTTGTGTAAAGAAGTCGATGCCGCTGATATACCACCTATACTCCTATAATTTGTGTATGCGGCGTTAGGGTGTGCTTGTATACCACCCACAACGTTACTACTCAACGCAAACACGTTCGATCCCGACATTTCGAGGTCGTATGTACCCGCGTCTCTTATATAGAATTCTGTCGCACTCCCTAGCTCGTACGTGTTCGAAAAATACGTCACGTTCGCCGATACGTTACTCCCGGCATCTATAAGTGTTAATTTATTGTACCCGTCGAAATCGATAGGTTTGGTCGGTGCACCCGCGAGGTCGACCGACGACACGTATACGTTCGACTCGGCGTACTTATCGGTCCCGCTTATCTTAAACACGTACTCGCCCGTATCTTTCACGTACATGGTCTTGGCCGTTCCCAAATTGTACGTGTTCGAATAATAGGTTACGGTAGACGTATCTTCGTAGTTCGTACCGGATACGGTTAGTTTGTTTTTACCGTCGTATTGTACACCGATATTTTGTACAAGTGGTATGTTATATCTCTCTATGGTATATGGGCGTTCCGGCCAATGCATTAGTATATACCAATCGATTGATCCACCATCAGAATTCAATACAACAAATGAATTGTGTCCGGAATATCTTCTAGCGTCTGTACTTCCACCGTACGTATACGAAGTTTCATAATATTCATACTTTGGTTGTGTAGCCTTAGAATCTAATATAGCTAAACCAATTTTTTGATCATCCGTAAAATAAGATATAAAGTAGTAACTACCTATATTATCTACATTTATCAAATGGTCATAAGTAGTACCAGTACTATATACATTTAAATCGCTGTTATAAGATACCGTCGAATGCGATAAACTAGATAATGTTACCTTTTGTGTAACATTTTGTGTATGTGCACTGTTCCATAAAAGAACTTCGTTTATATTACCACTCGAATCATATAAAGGTATCAAAGACCTGTATTTTCTATTACCAGGTGCGTTTCTTCCACTACCAGTTGTACCTACCTCTAAATAATTCGATACAGTACCATCACCGTAATCGTACGTAAATTTAGCTAACCTACCGTACGCATTTGAACCGTCGTTTCCAGAAGCATTATTTGTATACGCATACATCATAACATACTGATTCGAATCTGGTACCATAAAAAGACTATTAACGTCTCTAGCATTAGTACCTTCGTTATTATAATATATACCAGTTTTTGCAGTAACGTTTTCTATAGAAAAACTAGATGTTGAATGTGTATATTTAATAAGTACAAAATCAAACCTATAAGTTCTGTAACTTAAATGATGTTGATTTGTAGCATATAAATAACTTTTTATTATCTCCGTAAATCCGTTCCTTTGTCGAAGTTGAGGTTTACACTGACTATGCCATTGTTCATAAATACTCGAATTTGGTATACTGTGTGTAGTAGAAGATGACTCTGTCCACGAATTAGTACTAGATAACGTCATACGTTTTACTATAACACCATCGTCTGTTGAACCAGTTAAAAACATTATTATGAATTCATTTCCATTCAAATGAGCAAAGAATGAATATGGTCCGCGTGCATAAATTGTATACGTACCAGATAATGTATATGTTTCGTTTGTGTGAACATTTCTTATATAAACAGAAGATCCACTACCACCGTTATTATTGGATGGGTGTGTTGCATAACACACGTAAACATTATCGTTTACGTTGGCGTGACCCAAACGCCATGTATATTCATTAGAACTCCCACTTAATGCATATGTATTCGTTAATGTAGGTAAATTTTTTGAAGCATTAGTTAATGTTAGAGAAGTCTGAGCAAGTGTGGGAGAAGATATACTCCCCGTCACCTCCTTACTCAACTCAATCGCGTACGCGCCCAATCCTTTCACTTCCGCCGTGTACGTCCCCGTATCCCTAATGTACACCGTATTCGACGTCGTCGTCGCGAACGCCGCGCCGTCTTTTTTGATTGTAAACTTAGTAGAACCATCGGGGGGCGGTTGAGACCAACTTAAACTACTCAGAACATACGAATCGTTTAAAGTCGTACCATTCCAAGTCCAAATCTGTGCAGGATTAGCAGTCGTCACCGATTCTGCTGCGTATGTACTAGTTGTTGTTATATAGTTTGGGTCGCCGTTGGGACTACCATCATGCCACTTTCCAGTGGATATCTCATACAAAATACTGTGTCTGTTGTTGGTATGAGTATTAGACGTATCGCTTGTAGGATTATTTGGAGTTGATGCACTTTGGCTACAAATCTTAAATCGGTAAAATCCGGTAGGTGAAGATTGAGCCTCGTATATGTAATCATAGTGTGGTGTCCAATTACCAGCAGCAATCTCACGCTCGGCTGCGCTAGCCCTGGGAAGTTTATCGTTATCAGTTGGACCCTCAACATAACCACGCAAGTCAACATTATCGATCGTCAATTTGTTGTACCCGTCGAAGTTTAGTGTCGGAACAGCTTTTGGAGCTTTCTCGAATACATACACCGCACCCGCACCACTCCCTTTCGTATCTTCGCCGTATGCACCCACAATCACATTTGTACCGTCAATTGCAACACTAATCCCAAAAGAGTCACTTGCTTGTGCATCACTCGCAGTAATCTTCTTAACCTCGGTCCATGTCGTTCCTGACCGTTCGAATATATACGCTGCACCCGCATCAGTTGCATTCTTATCATCGGAATTTGCACCCACAACAATTCTGTCTCCCGAAATAGATACACATACACCAAATTGAGAATTAGCCGATACATCACTCGCTTGAAGTTTAGCCTCTTGTGACCACGATTCACCACCCCACCCACTCATCACAAAAGAATTCAATAATCCACCACTGTTTCCATAAACTTGTACTGTATCACCATTATAAGCTGGCCCCGCAGAAGTACCCGCAGTTCCACCATTTACTGAAAATGTGTGAGGTTCTTGACCTCCAGTTCCATCGTACCATGTTAAATCAGATGAATCATAATACATATCATATGTAGTACCTAAAGTATTAGGGGCGTAATAGTGTTTCGTTCCAATCGAATACTGATAATCAAATGGATACGGTCCCCAAGCAACACTACTACCGGTATTGACAAGTTGGTCCGGTGGTACAAAGGTTGTAATTGGATTAGTAGTTTTTTTATATACATACACTGCACCTGCATTAGATCCATTTGTATCTTCTAAACGTGCACCAATCACACATGTATCGCCGTAAATGTCAACACCTTGGGTATCACCACCGAAATAATCATCAGCTTCTCTATCACTGGCTGTAAATTTCTGTTCCTGTATCCACGACGTTCCATTTCTCTTAAACAAGTATGCTGCACCCGCATTCGAACCACCTTCATCTTCTAGGTATGCTGCAACTATGGCATAATCACCACGTATAGACACCGATGAACCAAAATTATCACTCGTTTGTAAATCAGCCGCGTTTAACTTAGCTTGTTGTGTCCAAGTTGTACCCGAACGGTAAAATATATACGCAGAACCCGAATCTGTAAATCCAGACGTATCTGCTACACGGGCACCAGCAATTATATAATCACCATCTATAGATACCGACCATCCAAAATAATCACTCGTAGCTACATCACTTGATTGAAATGTAGCTTCTTGTGTCCATGTTGTTCCAGAACGTCTAAATACATAAACTTTACCAGAATCGGCACCAGGGGATCCGTCATATGGACCAGAACCAACAACAATTGTATCACCGGATATGTCTACACAGTACCCAAACTCGTAATTTGCTGATGAATCACTTGCCACTAATTTTTGTTGTTGAGACCACGTCCCATTACTTTTATAAAATACGTAAGCTGCACCAGATAATGTACCATTAGGATCAGCTTGTCGCGCACCAACAACTGCGTAATTACCATCTATAGCAATGCGTTCACCAAAAGCATCCGCCGCCGCAATATCACTCGAATATAAAATCTGATCTTCATTCGATTTCCATATAAATTCCGTCGCAATTGCAGATACCGTAAGTGATTTACCTCCTAATCCTAAAAACATTTTGCTCGACCCGTATATGTTTGCATTGTAGACCCCGGTCCCAGTGTCGGTTATGTATAAATCACGCGCAGTTCCCATCTCGTATGTATTTGAATAGTACGTAATGTTCGAGGTCGCACCCGTATCACCTTTCGTGTCTACCGTAACTTTACCGAACCCGTCGTATGTTATAAATCCCTCGTCTTCGTCACCGTAATACTCAATTTGTGATAAAACCACGTAGTTTCCACCACCGTTTGCTGTAACATTGAGTTTATAACTACTAAAATATTTCGTGTTTCCCGAAACCGTATACTCACGTTTCGTATCGCGGTGGTCGGTTTGTGAACCCCAAGACGATACCGTTTCGTTCGTTCGGGAATCGAGTTCCGTCCAATTCGATCCATCGTTTGAACCGTATACTTTCCAATCTCTAGGTGCGTATGTATATTCACCTGTATAATTGCGTGAGTACATGGCATATTTCGTCAATTTGATTTTTTGGGGCATGTGTAATTGGATAATAACAGTATTACTTCCGTTATTTGTATGCATGTGACCATAACCAGTTACACCACTAAACGCATGGTATATATGTTCAGATGAATTTGAATTTTTATCCATGGACGCTTTATAGTCACCGTTCCCATACAAAGCTCCATCTATAGTCCACGTATTATCAACATTTGCCGAACCCGACGTCGTTAAATTTTTGTGTGTTCCGGATTTAGGTGGGTAAACACGCCCCGTTGGTCGAGAAACCGTAGATGCGACGTTACTCAAGTACGTAAGTGTTCCCGAACTCGTATCTGAAACTTTAAACGTATACGTGTGTGGATCCGTTATAAATATATCCGATTTCGTATCTAAACTCAAGGTGTTTGACCCATACAACATCGTCGACGTCGACGTCGAATTCTTACCGAGTTTTAAAGTATCGTACCCATCGTAAATTAAAGTTGTACCAGTACTCAAATTGTTACTCGTAGGTATATTTATATCTGTATTAGAATTCGTTCCATGGATCCAATTTTGTACACCCCGGTCACCATCACCCCATGTGTATACTTGTCCAAACTTATCGATACACCCACACGAGTGGCGTCCGACCGATATAGATGCAATGTTTGTTTTCAATAAAACTGGCCAGCTGTGTGTTGTCGGATGATGATGATAAACTCCAATCGCACCGTGATCACTCATTCCCCACACATACATGTTCCCTTGGTCGTCGAGTGCTAAACACGCGGCAGCTTCATCGTACGGAAATTGTGCGTCTACAAGTCGAATATTTTTACGCGAAAACCATGTCATTTCCGTGGGTGTACCTACGTTACTATTTGTACCATCTGGAATTGCATAATATTGACCTTTACCCCACGAGTACAGTTTACCATCGGATGATATGGCGTGTCCCGAATATCCACCTGTTCGTACCTTAACTATATTTTTACCATCCAATGCAGTTAAACGCGTCGGTGTTCCCGTCGTACCAATACCCGCCATACAACTATTCGCTTCGGTACCCCATATGTACACTTCATTACTACTCGTTACTGCTACTGCAAGATTATGGTTTGCGTGAAAATCAATAACGTTTGGTAAATTAATGCGATAAAATCTATTTTGCTGACTATTATTACCAGTACCCAATAAGTATTGTCCATTATACCCACACGACCATAAGTATCCGTTATCCTGTAATGCAAAATTAGAATAATATGAACAGTGACAAAACGTAAACGTATTCGACGATTGAGTATCGACCAACCAAGGAGCTTGAGATGTATAATCACTCGTATTGTTTCGACCTAATTGACCGTGACCGTTATACCCCCATGTGTATAATTTTCCATTGTTCGTAATCGCACACATGGCGTGTGGATCCACACCAGAATTACCTATTTGTTTTATACCACCGGGGAGTGCGTTAAGGTTATCATTGAGTGTAGGTAAAGACACTTCTGTACCATTACCCATGGCGTTCGAACCTCTGTGATATTCACCCCAATACCAAACTTTACCATCCTTTTTCAGTAAAAAGGTTGTAGCGTGATTTATATATAAACGCGTCTCAGTTTCCGAAACAGTAGTTACGGTAATTTTGTTTGAGTAATACTTATCGTCGGAAATCACTTGGTACACACCCGTTTCACTTATGAAAATCATAGATATCGAATTCAGTGTTTCGTAAAGTATACCGTCTTTATACAATTTATCCGTCGTCGTTGTAAGCCCACCAGTTTTTGTTATCGTTATACGGTCTTTATCGTTATACGTGAGTGAAACACTCTTTTGTGTAACATCCAACCATTTATATATACGGACGTTACTACCACCCATTCTTGATATATAATATTGACCATGTTCACCAAAAAAACATATACCACCACCTTGATCATCATCACCATTATTAAACGTAAAATCAGATGTTACATCTGTTGCTGAAGACCAATCACCCGCATCGTTATTTTTAAATATTTTACGCGAATTGGAATCGTTATGAAATAAAAGAGCGTATTTACCGTCAGGTGTGACTGCACCTGAGTGACCTATATTATTATTTTGAACCCAATTTGCACCCGAAAATACCGCAGTATTTGCATCCCAATCTATAGTATACATTTCGTAACCACCATATGTACTATACGTACCAAACATAAGGTATTTACCATCACGTGTAAAAGATTTAGAAAATTGACCGCGGTATCTATTACCATTAGGTCTACCCGTAGGATCTTGAATACGTGTTTGTTCTGTCCATGTATCCGTACCTGCATTGTGTTTGTACAATTTAATGTAACACGTTGCATTATTATCTGAACCAGTCAGTGCAAAATCGTAGTTACCACTTCGAGGAACAAAAGCTGGTTTATGTGTGGATGTATCATTTGTACTTACTATCGGATACGTCGTTGGTAATTTCGTATACGTACCATCAGTTTCATCGTGTTTAAATATTTCGTAATCAGTTGCATTACCCCAAGAACCCACTATAATGTACTTACCATCGTACGAGATTGAACCAAATACTTGACTAGCCCCGCTAAACGTAGCCGTTGCGTAATCTGCGTACCCAGTTTCGGGGTCGCCTTTCATGATTTTAAAGTTACCGGATCCGTCTGTACCAAACGCTATATATTTACCATCACCACTTGCTTCTGCCATATAACTACTAGATTGACTACTCGTACCTACGAGGTGTAACATGTTAGGACCCGCCGCCGTAAAATCTGTATTAGGTTCTGTAGGTATACTAAATTCCTCCGTCGTTGCCGTAAACGCGTTCGAGTATGTTTGGTCACCGATAGTTAACGTGAAAGGGATCGTACCAACCTTCGACGTTTCCTCGAAAACGTACGTATTTGAAGTTTCGTCTATATCGAACGGGTCGAAGTTTTCAAAACTTTTTTCCAAGTTTTCCTCGGTAAAGTCAGTTAACGATAACGTTACAACGTTCGAACTCGATACAGTCGCAGTTGCCTTAGCCGTCGGTTTAACCCAAACGCGGTGGTATAAATAGTCCCCGAACGCGAGGAACTCTTTCGATTCGTCGTCGTTCTCGTTTTCGCCCGTATCGTCTATATCGACCCATGCACCATTCGTACTATTCCGACCCTGGATCTTAAAGTTTATACCGAGGTACCCGTGATTATTCTTTTTGTGTACACGCACCTTCGACGATGGTGATATATTAGGTACGATCGTCGTACTCGTATACTCGTTACCGGCTAATGCTAATTTTTCGAAACCAGGGGTCGAGTTCGTTTCCATCGCGTAACTTATCCATTTTCGAGGTAAATCGTATTTGGATTTACGCCCCAAATCGTCCTCAACTTCGAGCGTATACGTCACTTCACCAGGTGTCGATTCCGTGTACCCAAAGTTTACACCTTTTCCAGTTCTCACTGAATTTACCGTCGTAAGTAACGTTCCGTCGGGTTTATATAACTTCGCCGTTGCCCCGTACGTCGACGTTAACTCCGAAATATCAAACCCCGTAAATGCATTACTCGTATATACCGCAGGTGACGTATAATCAGCCATATCGAAATCCACGTACGTTTCACCGCCGTTCGTGGTTATGAGAAGAATTTCGAAATCCGATCCTGTTTTTGTCGTTGTACTTACCGACGACGCCGTTACGGTATCGTTCGGCACGTACGTAAAGTTTCCTTTCCTATTCGTTTTTACGCTAATTTTGTGAATTGAAGGTTGTTTGATATTCTGTAGTGTAAACGCGTTGACGGTCGTATCACCCGTCAAAGTTACCGTCGCCTCCCCTGAAACTTTCGAACCACCGTCGATCGTCAGTGTCGTTCCACTTATCGATACCGTTATAGGTTCGGTTATTTCGACAATATTTGGAGCCTCTATATCTTCCGTAATCAATGCGGGGATCTCTATGAAGCGCATTTATATAGAAGGAGATTTTTAATTAATTAATATATTTCGTTCCATCCCATTGTCTACGTTTTATACGAATGTTTTTAAACGAACCATTGTCACTACCATTACCTTGTTTGTGAAAAGATGTACTCAAATATACAGTTTTACCAGTACCCCATGAAAAAAGTGCAAGTAAATTATCAGCTTGCCACCATTCAACTTCGCCATTTGTTTTATATACGATATAAAAAGTATCGGTAGAATTCCATGAACCCGAAGTTCCACCAGTAACATCATTACCATCATAGTTAAATGCATTTTGGTAATACGCATAGTGAAATATATCAAAATCACTTGAATTAAAAGTTTGATCAATAACATCGTTTATACCTATCTGTTTATATGATTGACTATCATCACCGGCCGACGCCGAAGCCGTATATTCAAAAGTTACAGGTGCCGTATAACCAACATCCATGTACCAACCACCGTTCCAACTATTACCACCTGTACTTTTATACGTATTCGTTACATTAGTCGTTCCATTATTTTCATAAACAATAGTTTGACTACCAGATTTATTCAATAACGTTATAATTTCGTACCCATACACGTATTCCAAACTTTTAACAAACCTAGAACTCAATTGGTTACCGAGTGTATCTATAACATAACCTCTTACCGTAAACGTATCGCCTATAGTAGTAATACCGTGTGCTACGTTTGATGTTCCATTTGGTACGGTTATTTCAGAACCATTGTTTACGTTATACTTTATAGAACTTATACCCGTACCTTGTGTTGTAAAACTTATATTAGAAATGTTGGACGATTCTAGTTCTATACCAGTTACTCTTGGTGTGGTTTTGCCTGTAGTTATAGCGTCACCCGTTCGAATAATAACAATACCCGAACCACCTACACCACCCCAATTATGTGTATGATGATCACCACCACCACCACCACCACCCGTATGTTTACCACCAGCACCCCCTGCTGTATTTGCGGGTGGTTCTTGTGTATTTGAAGGTGTACCGTCATCACCATCCTCGGCGTTTGTTAAACCATACGTATCCCCTAGACCGTGAGAGAATTGGGATTGATGTCTGGCACCCCCACCACCACCACCTTTACCACCATTACCACCGGAATTGTCATGACCGGCAGCACCACCACCGCCAGCAAACCAGTAATTCGTAAATCCTGTTATAGTACACTGTTTACCATTACCACCGTGTCCTATTGTTGTATTACCAGGAGACGTACCATCCCGACCGTAACCCTTTTCACCAGCACCCCCACCACCACCGGGGTACCATGTTTGTCCCGATCGAGCACCGTCGAAACCTTGACCAGGCGTACCCGTACCCCTTTCACCACCATAATTTCCATTCGAAGCTCGACCACCAGAACCACCGCCACCAGAACCACCGTTACCCGCAGGCATATGACTTTCATTGTGATCGGATGCACCTCCTCCACCACCAAATGCCGTACTAAATCCTGTTACAAATGTATTTGATCCGTTCCTACCACGGTTTTGATACCCGTCTTGTTCGTGTCCACCAACACCTCCACCACCGACTTGTATGGTTTTTTGTCCCGCGGATATGGTCGTTCCTTTAATTTCAATGTAACCACCGGCACCTCCACCACCACCCATACCACCGCCACCGCCACCACCACCGGCAACAAGTAAACAGTCCACAGATGTTAGATTAGGAAATGTAAACTTATACGTCGTTTTACCTTTAGCATCGCCATCACGTATAGTACTACCAGTACCTGATTGTGAAGCTATTTCCTGTACAAATGTCGGAGTTTCGTCGAGAGTTCCTAAAGGATACGTACCAGGTAATGTATCCGAATAAAAAAATCCATTGTTAGCCGCAGTTGTAATATTTCCGTGGCCGTACGGATCACCACCATTTGCAAACGTGTTATGGTGAAATACAGCGTATGGCGAAGATGGTGTTATAGATGTAGCTGTAGTTGTATCACTCGAAGACGATTGTATTTTATCCAGATACAAAGTATACGTATCCCCCGAATTTACACCCGAATCCGTAAACGAACCGGACGCTTCCTCGTTCGTCGTATCTAAAGCAAAACGAACCTTTTGCGTTGAGCCTCTATATATTGCACCAAACTCCGAATTCGAAACGTTAAATACATCGTAATCTATAGTTGTCATGGTACCATTATTTCCTATTTTCAATGTTCCCGTAGGTACATTCGAGTTATCGGGTAAACCTTTAGGTGGTCTTGACTTTACTTTTAATCCGCTACTTGGTCGATAATAGGTAACACCCCCTATCGTTTCGGTAACTAAATTTGCACCTGTACTTTTGTATAAAGGGTACTTATAATCAACACCATCTTTTATGTAAAACGGTTTGTTAGCGGTATCGAAATCCGTTGCCGTCGAACTAAACATTTCGCGTATGAATAGGGAAAGTACGCCCGCGACTTTACGTAACGTTAACATACCCGTTTCGCCCGGGCCTATAACGTACTCTTCCGTATAGTTTACCTTAACGGTATCGTCGTTCTCGAACGTTCCGATCGTTACGAAATCGCCTTTATTACTCGACGTATTCTTCAATGCAATGTGGATCGTCGTATTATTAGTCACGTTCGCGTGGTTTATATCCGTTATATTTGCTGGTGTTCCTCGTTCAATCTTAGCAACGCCCGAGGTTTTACCCGCGGTTATGTTTAGCGTCGTATTGTCGCCATCGATTTGCGCTGAAACACCACCGAACCCCGTCGCGTCGTCCGTATACGTGATACTTCCTGAGACTTGAACACCTCCAGAAACTTTAAGTCGTGCACCTGTTATGGTAAATGTATCTCCGTTTCCGTTTATAGACATTCTTATTACTATACATACATAAAAGAATTACACGTAGTTTTCACAAATGTCGATCGGTATTATCGGAACCACGACCCAAACCCTTAAAATCTCAAACAAAGTTCAAAAGGTAAATAAGGTTCACACTTACGATGTTTCGCACACCGTAAACCTGTTCAATGCACAAAACTATATGTGTGTCGCCGATCTTATGGTCAACATGGATCGGCCCCGGACCATATTCACGTCCTCGCCCAAATCCGTTCCCCAAATCCTCGCGTGGTCGGATCCGGAAGATACCGTCATAAACTGTACCCTCGATCACTTCGATCGGAGTTTATTCTACGAGAATCAGTGTTCCGAAAAGAGTGTACACTACCTCAGTGCCTCCCTTACGAACGACGCGTTCCTCGTCGGGGGTAAAAAACGGGTTTTCAGTACCCACGAACCTCTATTCTACGCGTTCGCCAAAAACGTACAACACGCCGGGGATATGCCTGGTTCGGGACATTTCGCGAAAATGGTTCTCGACGCGCTCGAGTGTGTCATGTTCCAATCAATCGGGGACGCGTTCGCATACGCCAACGGGAATATCCCGGTCGTACTTTCACTCATGGAAAAGGCTTTACACATGGACATTACGGGTCCCGTTATTGAACGATCGAAGAGTCAACTTTACGTAACCCGGAACTACCTCGACGTTGCCCAAACCAAAAATACAACCGCATGGTTCATGGAATATGCGTTTAAAACGCGGACGCCAACACCCGTCGTCCATGCCGCCATTAACGCGCGAACCTCGAGTCAATACGCCAAGTTTAGCGAAACGCGCCAAACGTATAATAAATTTTACGACCCGAACGTCATTCTCCAAACCGTTCGGTTCTGTTACGCGATGGCGTATTACGAGTGTCGCCAACTCTCGAACGGGAAAGTTACCGCGTGGGTCCAAAACTCGAACGCGGCGTGTCCCATGTTTGAAATCCACGATCCCATGGTTATCATGGATACCACCGTCGAGTACGTAAGGTCGTTTGTCATGCACTGCGTGCACTGCGGGATTCCCGTTCCGACAGTGCAGGCCGCGTTAAGTCAATACGATTTCATGAAACAAGAACGAACGTCCATGAATTTTATCGCGTCTTTGAGGAATGTTTA
>Ga0213866_10001242_pt1 | contig 19200 bp, 11 predicted proteins | sample PICome_11_FD_160079 | JGI IMG/M metagenome (GOLD analysis project Ga0213866, IMG submission 160079) | Coastal seawater microbial communities near Pivers Island, North Carolina, United States - PICO284 | ecosystem: Environmental > Aquatic > Marine > Coastal | place: USA: North Carolina...
ACAAGGTCCTCGGCGCGGACCAAGGGCTGCACCTCGGCCTCTTCCATCACTGGAAGCGTGTCTCGCGCAGTTGAGCGAGTCGAGCTGGTTGAAGTTCTCGAACGCTGCGATGGAATTCGTGCCATGCCTCTTTTCCTTGGGTTCGAAAGGGTCGTCGCTATCCTAGCATTCGATCGAATATGCTGCGGCCTCGCGCATCGCACATTGATACACGCGAAGGCATTGCGAACCAATGCCAGAAAGTTCAGGATGATTTCTGCGATCGGGCGCGTTGTGAGTGCTGAAAGCAGATATAGCGCTCAGACTCCGAATCAATGAAAGTGCTTTGAGCTGCATTCCCGCGAATTCGATAGATCCATTGGGTCTTCCACAGAAAGCCACCTATGCGCCCCCTCTCCTATACTGAAAGCTTCGAGATCGACCTGCCGCCCGACGTGCTCTGGGAGCCCCTCTCGAACGTCGACCGAGTCAACCAGCTCGCGGGATTCCCGCCGGTTGTCTACGAGTACGCGCTGGACGAGAAGGGCCAAACATTGGTCTTCGGCAACGCCAAACTCGGCCCCATCAAGATGCGCTGGCAGGAGTTCACCGCGCGCTGGACCGAGGGCGAATACTACGTCCTGAATCGCCGATTCGAGAACGGCCCGATGCGCACGCTGCGCTCCCGCATGGATCTCAAGCCGGGAGCCATGCCCAACACGACAGTCGTTACCCACCAGCTCGACATCTTGCCGCGCGGCTCCTTTGGCTACTTCTTTGTCAAAGCGGTTGTGCTGAAGAAAATCGCTGCGGGCTTCCAACGCGCATACGGCGTGGCGAAAGAGTGGGTTGAAGAGCAGATGGTGCCGCAAGCGGGTTTGGCAAAGTCCCGTGCAACCAACAAGCACGCGATTCTTCTGCGTCAGCGGCTTTCACGCGCTGCTCAAGGAACGCGCCCCGAATTGATCAAGGCGCTCAATCGCCACCTGCTCAACACCGTCGATGACGAGCTCAGCACTCTGCGCCCTTTCCGCTTGGCGAGAACGTGGAACGCCAATCGAGATGAAGTGCTCAAGCTCTTCCTGAACGCGACGAAGGACGGCGTGTTCGATTTGCGCTGGGAGCTGCTCTGTCCTAGTTGCCGCCGCGGCAATGCGCACTACTCTTCGTTGCGCGATCTGCCAGCCGGCGGTCATTGCACTGCCTGCAATATCGACTACAGAGCCGACTTCGACCGCAGCGTGGAAGTCACCTTTTCGCCGCAACCTCTTGGCTTGGGCGATGACAGCGCCGAGTACTGCTTTGCCTCACCGCAAAATACGCCGCACCGCTTGACGAGCTGGGTGCTACCGCCCAACGAAGTCAGCGAGCACCAGATTCAGCTTGAGCCCGGTACCTACGAGGTGCTGATTCCAGGCGTTGGCGGCGGCGTCTTTTTCTAGGTGTACCCCAAAGCCAATCAGAGCGAGCCTTCCAGCCGGAAGGTTGAGATTGAGGTTCAAGGAGATGGCGTGCAGGGCGTACCTCACCGCGTTTCGGAGCAGGATCTTCATTTCGCGATCAAGAACGTGAGCGACGACGAGCGCACTCTTCACATCACTCGCACCTCATGGGCAGACGACATTGTTACGGCTGCGGACGTCACCGCGATGCAGGAGTTCCGGACGCTCTTCGGGTCTGAAGTGCTGGCCCCGGGCGCTGAGTTTTCGATTCGGAACATGGTCTTTCTTTTCAGCGACGTCGTCGAATCAACCGCGATGTACGAGCGTGTCGGCGATGCCAAGGCCTTCGCGCTCGTGCGCGATCACTTCGATGTGATGGAAGAGGTGTACTCGAAGCATCGCGGAGCGCTCGTCAAGACCATTGGCGATGCGGTGATGGCGGTCTTCCGCCACCCAGAAGACGCGCTGCAAGCGGCGCTCGAAATGCACTATGCGGCCCAAGAGATGCTGGACGAACAAGGTGAGCGACCAATCGCGCTGAAGATTGGACTGCACGCTGGCCCCTGCATCGCAATGCAGGCCAACGGCAAGCTCGATTACTTCGGCACAACCGTGAATAAGGCTGCGCGCGTGCAAGGCGTCGCCAAGGCTCACGAAGTCGCGGTCAGTCAGGAGCTGATCAATTCCACTGCAGCGCAAACCTGGTTTGCACTTCACGGTCTGGAACCGGAAGAGAAGTCGCATAATCTCAAGGGTCTTGCCGGCAACAACAAGATCTACTTCGTGCGTGTCGAACGTGCGCCCAAAGCGAACACGAGAGAGATTGCGCGCGCCCACTTGGACCGTGTTGATCGATCGAGCATTTATGGTCGAATGACGACGATTCGGAATCGCCCGACCAACTGACCTTCCTTTATTACGCGTGCTTCCCTGCCCAACGGCTACAATGCTGGGTCGTTGAATGATCGTGTTCGCATGATCGATTTGGTGATGCGCTTGCGCCAAACGCAAGCGTTGAGGGAGACCGCAGCCGATATGAAGACTACCCCAAGCTTTTTCGCGTGCGCCATCATCGCGTGCCTTTTCGCGTCTGCCGGCTTCGCAGCCGAAGAAATCTGGACTGGCGCTACCGACACCGACATCAACACCGCTACCAACTGGTCCGCCGATGGACTGAATGCGAGCGATGCGGACGACGCCAAACTGCAGGGTGCAGCCGATGGCGAATTGCTGTCGCTAAGCGCTGCGCTCACCAGCGGCGAAGTCGCCTCACTCGAAATCGGCGATTCGATCGGCACAGCGATGGCTGTCACCCTTGAGCTTGCTGGCTTTGACTTCGCGATGAGCGGAGGCCTTACGCTCTTCGACAATGCGATTCTCGAGATTGAGAGCGCGACTCCCGCGACGCTCACCGTGAACGCGCTGAGCCTCGGCTCCGATGCGGAGCTTTATGTCGGCGCGAACGTCACGCTGATCATCAACGGCGACGTGACCGAAGACGGCGCAACCATGCAGGGCGAGGCCGATTCGATCATTCGTTTTGCCGGAGCAAGTATCGCGTGGAGCAACGCCTTCGACATCAGCATCGACCACGCCGTGTTCGCGCAAAGCGGCTCGGCCACCGTCACCATGCTGACCGGTGGTGACTTCGTCGGCGACATCGAGATTCTCGACGGCGCCAGCGTGACCTTCGATCAAGGCATCACAACTAGCGGCAACCTGACAATTGGCGAAGCAGCCACCGGCGCAAGCGGCGAAGGCACGATCAGCGCTCCCGACGCATGCAGCTTCGGTGGAAGCGTGACGCTTCACCCTGGCGCTCAAGCGGACTTCGGCGGTGGCGCGAGCGACGGCGCAGAGTTCGACGGCGATCTCGTGCTCGGCGAGGGCGCAACGCTCACCGTCAGCGGAAACTCAACGCTCAGCGGTAACGCCTCGATTGCAGCAGACGCGCTGCTGACGATCACGCCTCTGCTCGAATTGAATGATGGCGCTTCTATCTCGCTAGCCGCAGATTCGCGAGCGATCATCGGAACGCTGCATGTTCTCGAAAACGCTACGATTGAAGGCGCGGATGTCGCAGGCGGCGTGGAAACATCTATCGCCGTGGACGCGCTCCAACTTGGCGTTGCGTTGAGCGCGAACGCTGCTGCGCTCACGCTTTCCAACACCGGCGCGATGAGCGATCCCTTGCCTTTGCTCGACATCACGGGTGATCTCACCTACCTCGCGAATGGCTCAAGCATCGCGGATGATGGCTCGCCCTGGCAGATCTACTTCGGCGCGAACATTCAAGTCGATGCCAGCGATGCGAGTGCAGACCTTGGACCAAGCACAACCTACTTTCATGCCACGCACCTCATCACTGGTAGCGGCTCCTTTGACTTTAACAACGCCATCAACTTCGGCGCGGCTGACCTGCAAGGCTCGCTCACCATCAGCGACGGCTTCGCAAATGGAAACGAGCTTCTGTCCTTTCAATCTCTCGCCCTTGCTAGCAGCTCAACGCTGGCGGCAGGCGACAATCGCATCGGCGTCGTAGCGAGCTTGAGCGGCGCGTCAGGCAACACCTGGACACAAAGTGCAGGCGGCGCGCTCGTGCTGCTCGGAACGCTGATGGAACCGACGCAGCTCACGGGCATCTTGCTGCCCAGCGCAGATGTTGAAGTTGCCGAGGGCAGCGGAGCGATTGCGGGCGACGGCACGACCGAAACGCGCATCACGATTGGCGGAAACCTCAGCGTGATCGATGACAGCACGCCGGGCTCCAGCCGCTTCGCTGCGTTCTCAGATAGCACTGCGGGCAACGCTTCAGCCGTCATTACGATTGCTGGCGACCTGAGCGTTGGCGCCGATGCAAGGCTCGCGCTTGGCGAAGGCAGTTGGTCGATCGGCGGCACGTCGATTGATCTGAGTGCTGGCGACACCCTCGTCGAAATCGATGGCAGCGCAGGCAGCGCTCCGAGCGTCAACCTGACGAACACGGGGCAAGTCGCACTTAGCTTCAGCACCAACGGCTCCGCCTTTCTTGTGAGCAGCGTGATGGGCACGACACGCGTGCGCCACACCGGACGCATGATGCTGGCTGGTCCACTCAATCTTTCGGCTTCGGCCTCGGGCTTCGCCTGGGATGGCTCGCTCGACACGATGACTTCAGAGTTCGGCGCCTTGCAGCTCGGGCTCGCCTCAATCTCGAACGCTTCAAGCAGCGGGGCTTCGCCATACATCATCACGATTGATGAGGGCGACGTTGCGCTCGAAGAAGTTGAAGCGATCAGCTTCGATGATGGCAGCACGCAGGATGCCTGGATCGCATCGCGCTTCTTGCGCACGGATGCGAACAGCAGCTCAAGCAGCGCGGGACGTTTTCTCTTCGGCACGCTTCACCTCGATGGCGATGCCACGAGTGCTGCTGCGGGCGATGACGACAACGCTCCGCTCGTCGAATTCGTAAACGCCGAAGCGCAGTTCTCCGGCGCGGTCACGATTGACGAAGGCATGGGCGATGATGCAGGCGCGACGCTGCGCTTCCGCTCTACCACTGCCCGCTTCACTGCTGGCATCAACGTCGGCGGCAACGCGAGCGCGACCAGCAACGCGAATGGCGCGACGCTCGAAACCTTCAACGCTTCAACGCTCACCTTCCAGCTTTCCACCACGCTGCAAGTCGCAAGCTTCTGCACTCTCGACATCGATGGCAGCGACGCGGGCGGAAGCGCTTCGACCGTCATGATCACGAACGATACCGCAAGCGCGCCCTACGCGATCGACGTCGCGGGCAACGCTGCAAGCGTCACGCTCGCAAGCGTGAACGTGTCAGCTCTGGGCAGCGGCGATCTCAGCATCACGCTCGCCTCAGGCTCGCTTAGCATGAGCAACGCGAGCTTCTCCGACTACGGCATGAGCGGCGTCAGCATTCGCCCCGGCACGATCCTGACGAGCTTCCGCGACTGCCGCTTTACCGACGGCCAGAGCGGCGGCGCTCACGTCACGCTGGAAAGTGGAGGGCTTGGGAACTCAGCCGCTCAGGTGCTGAACGCCGATGGCAATCAGTTCGATCTCAGCGTCATGCTGCTGATCGCTTGCGACGATGCAGACTCCAATTACCTCAACATGCGCGGCGGCAGTCTCGGCTTCGGCATCAGCGGCGTCACCATTTCGGCTGGCGATGCGGAGAGCATGTACGACGGCGACGGCGAAGATGCAGACGACGTGCGCTGGGGCATCGCGCCGATCCTGACGCTCGCGAATCTGCAAGCGGGCGGACTCGATGCGCCAGTCAGCGTCACCGCAGGTGGCGGCGCGCGCAGGGCGGGTTTCCTCTTCACGCTTGGCGCATCTGGTGGCCAAGCGAGTGCCGTGAGTTCGCTGACGGTGACAGTCACGCCCAGCCTGACGGCGGGTAGCGTGCTGACCGGAACGGTCACGCCGATCGTGCTCTTCCGCGATGGTGGAAACGGCGTGTACGACGCGGGCGACACGACTCTCGGCACCTACACGGGTAGCGTTCTGCCGGCTGAGATCACCTTCCTCGTTTCGCCCACGCAGTCGATCGCGCTGGGCCTGACGCAAACTTGGGGCATTGCTCTGCAAACGGCTGACGGCACGACCGGCACGATTGCGTTCAACATCGCATCTGGTGGAGTCGGCACGACGGAAAGCGTCGTCGAAGGGCTAGCGCTCAACCACACGGTGCAAGTGCTCTATCCCATCCCGGTGATCGAAGCGGGTGCATCCCCCACCGCGCTGCCCGACACGGCGCGTGCTGAAGCTGGCGGCTTCGACGTTGCGCTCGCCTTCAACGTGCGCAACACGAGCGATGCGAGCAACGGCGGCTTCTTGGGAGTGATCACCGGCGTCACGCTTGAGCTCAATGCTGAGTGGCTCGACTTCCGTGCCTTCGACGATCCGGGCGCGACGATTACGCGCATCTCTGCTTGGGCGGATGGTGCTGCGAATCTGCCTGGTAGCGGCGATGGTCGCTTCACCGCGAACAGCGCTGACACCTTGCTCGGACGCGCCACGGGCATCTCGATTACGGGCGGAACAGGCTCAGGCACGCAAGGTTCTCAGACCATCAGCGTGACGATCCTCTTCGCGCAAGCTGCTGGCGAGAGCAACCTCGAAGTTCAACCCGGCGGCGATGAGCGCACGATCTACTTCACCATTCGCTTTGCGGATGGCGAGGCGATCACCGCTGCGCGACGCGAGCGCTTGCGTGTGCGACTCTCGCTTGACGACACCGACGACCTGATGATTTCGCGCGCGGGCTCAAGCGTTACCGCATTGACCGCGCCGATTCGCGGCGTCGTGCTGAGCTTCCAACGCCCGCAAGGCACGGATGGCGATGGCTGCGCATTGAGCGCGAATGGCTCGAACACTGCCGTCTGGATGCTCGCGCTGCTTGCAGGCTGCTTGCTCATCGCACTGCGTCGCAACGAGCTTGAAGGCGAGCGTTCATGAGCGAGCAAGCGGGAGTTGAGGCGGACGTACTGCCCCTCAAACGTGTAGGCATCTTCGGCGCGGGCACTGCGCAGGGCATTGAGCTGATGCGTGTGAGCTCCATGCATCCGATGTTTGAGCTTGCCTTTGTTGCTGATGAGTTTCTGAGCGGCACCGCTGTGCGCGAGCGCTTTCCGGGCCTTGCGATCAACGTGCGCGGGAGCTTCGTTGACCCTGATCCGCAGCTCGTCGATAGCGTTGATCTCGTCTTTTGCGCGCTTGACGATGCCGATGCTGCGCTACTCATCCCAGCGATTCTCAAGCACAAGCCCGATGCGCGAATCGTTGATCTATCGAGCTGGTTCAAGCCCGCCGATCGCGATCTCTTCGAGCGCATTAGCGGCAAGCGTCATCCAGCGCCGCAACTAGTGGAACGATTCTGTTACGGCATCTCTGATCGCGAGCTTGCTCCAATCGCCGCTGCAACCTGCGTCAGCGTGCCTTCAGCGCTTGCCCAGTCGCTGCTCATCGCACTTGAGCCCTTAGCGCGAGAAGGTGTGCTGCGAGGGCGCGTTTGCGCTAGCGCTTTGCTCGGCGCGCCAGAAGCGAGGCCCATGCCAGGAACCTGCATCTCGCCTTCAGTCTCAGCGAATCGGCCGCTCTCCCATCCCGCAGCGCTTGAGGTTCTGGGCAGACTCGCGCAGGTCACGCCGAACGCTGCGCCGAGTGTAGAAGTCCAACTCGTGCCGGTTCACGCGCCGCACATGCAAGGCTGTTACGCGACGGTCTTCATCGAGCTGAGCGAACAACTCACGTTGGGCACGATGGATGAACTCTTGAAGCGCTACTACGACAACGCGCTTTTCGTGCGTCAGCTCGGCTCGCCACCTGAGCTTGCAGGCGTGTTGGGCAGCAACCGCGCGCACTTCTCGATTCGCGTCGCGGATCAAACGCTCGTTGCGAACGTTGCGCTCGACACTCTGGGACGAGGTGGCGCGCAGCATGCGATCGAGCTTGCGAACATCATGCTGCGTCTGCCGGAAGAAGCCGGGCTGATGTTCGCGGGGATGTCGCAGTAAGCGCAGGTAGTGCCTCTCTCTCATCGGCCGCACCGCACACCACTCACCCAACAACAAACCCGCGCGATTCACATCGTGCGGGTTTGCGTGATCTCCGAAAGCTCAGCAACTATGCGGATTGCATGGCAAGCACCGTGCGCAGGATGCTCGTGCTCACCACATAGGGATCTGAGTTTGCGCCCGGACGGCGATCTTCGAGATAGCCACCGCCCAGAGTGCTGACGTGCCGCGGAATGCGAATCGACGCGTTGCGATTGGCCACGCCGGCCTTGAACTCAGTGATGCTGCAGGTTTCATGCTGACCTGTCAGACGCTCGGCAAGATTCGCACCGTACTGCGCGATGTGCGCCTCGTGCGTCGTGCTCAAGCGCTCGACCGCAGCGTCGATCGTAGCGATACCGGTAACCGGATCTCGCATGTCACGCGTGGAGAAGTTGGTGTGGTTGCCCGCACCATTCCAGTCGCCCTTCATGGGCTTGGGGTCGAGAGAAACGGTAATGTCGTATTCTTCGCCGATGCGATTCAGCAGATAGCGCGCCATCCACATGTGATCGGCGACGGTAAGCGGATCGCCAGCTTCGTCTTTAAAGCCGCGATGCCCGACCTGAAACTCCCACTGTCCCGGCATCACTTCTGCATTGATGCCGTAGAGCATGATGCCCGCTTCGAGGCACGCAAAAGTATGCGCCTCAACGAACTTGCGGCCATACACGTTGTTCGTGCCGACGCCGCAGTAATAGGGCCCTTGCGGAGCGGGGAAGCCGTCCTTCGGCCAGCCCAGCGGTGAGCGGTTCTTGAAGAGCGTGTACTCTTGCTCGAAGCCAAACCACGGCTCTTGCTCGCTCGCACCTTCGTCGAGCACCTTGCGCAGCTCAGCGCGGGTGTTTGTCGAATGCGCCGTGCCGTCGGGGTTCATCACCTCGCACAGCACCAGTACGTTTCCACCTTTGCGAATGGGATCCAGCAACACACGCACGGGAATGAGCGTGAGGTCCGAATCATCGCCTTTCGCTTGGTATGTGGAGGAGCCGTCAAAGCCCCACTCGGGAAGGTCGTTAGGATCGACATTGCGATCCTGGGGCAGCTCAACAACACGGCTCTTCGAGCGGAGTTGTTGCGTAGGCTTGGCCCCATCCAGCCAGATGTACTCAGCAAGTCGCTGCATGGTTATACGATTCCCTTCGTCGTCTGCGCGTCAATCGGATGTCTCTTCATCGGTGCTCCACACGGAGCGGTCATCTCTCTCACTCGCGTTCTGGAGGCGTGACTGCTGGGTGGCCGCGCTTCCTTGCTTGCTACGAAAGCTTTAACTGGCCCGCTGTAAAGCGGCTCTTTGCCTGAATGTGAGAAAAGATGCGGGCTAAAAGGGAGTCGCGCATGGGGAGTGCATTTCAAGTTCACCTGAGCGCAAGGCTTGCACGCTTCTCCCCAAGTCTTCCACCCCTCTATGTTTATTCGTGGGAAAGAGGTCAATTGTGCCGATGTGAGCAGCAACAAGGGCTTGCACCCTTTTTGGAATGATTCTTTACGGACACTCCTCATCGCGCCACAATCACGCTTTGAGTTCCCTGGTGCGTTTGATAGCAACGTTGGTGCTATGTTTTCCCGAACGGGCAGTTTCGAGGATTCCTTTGACCCCTTGGTCATCACGGTCGGCGACCCTTGCGGCGTCGGGCCGGAGGTCATTCACGGTGCGCTCAAGCGTTCCAGCATCTGCCAGCGCCGCGACGTGCTGGTGATTGGCGACGTGCTTCCTTTCGCGCGCGCGCTGGGCGAAAACGCTGAGCTTCATAACTATCACCTCGTGCCCTACGACGACTTCTACATGGCGCCGGAGGAGCTCGTCCGCGAGTTTCAGTTCGGGCACACGAAGAAGGACCGCAAACCCTACTTTCTCGACCTGGGCGATCCCGGCGAATTTCTCGAACCTGGCGAAGGTTGCCGCGAGTCGGCGGAACTGGCTCTCGCAAGCCTTGATGCTGCGCTCGGCATTATCGATAGCGGGATTGGCCGCTCGCTCGTCACCGGTCCGATCAGCAAGCGCTACGCGCAAGACGCGGGCTTCCCCTTCCCGGGGCACACCGAAGCAATCGCGAATCACTTTGGCGGCACGCCCCTCATGGTGATGGTCGGTGGCGGACTGCGCGTCGCACTCGCCACGATTCACGAGCCGCTTGCTGGCGTTTCCACGCTGCTCACCAAGGAGCGCGTGGCCTTGCACATTGATGCTTTCGCCAAGGCGCTCTCTGCCGACTTCGGTATGCGCACGCCGCGCATCGCCGTGTGTGGCTTCAATCCCCACGCCGGCGAAGCTGGTCGTTTGGGTGACGAAGAAGAGAACGCGATTACGCCGGCCGTCGAGTTGATGCGCGAGAAGGGACTACACGTTGACGGCCCGGTGGCTGCCGACGCTGCTTTCCCGCAAGCGCTTGAAGGCATGTATGACGGTGTGCTGGCGATGTACCACGATCAGGGCTTGATCCCGGTCAAGCTGCTGGCCTTCTACTCTGGCGTCAACGTCACGAGCAACCTTCGCATTGTGCGTACCTCGCCGGATCACGGCACGGCCTACAACATCGCGGGCACGGGCAAAGCCGACCCTGGAGCGACGCACGCGGCGATTGAGCTGGCGGATGCGATCTTGCGTCGACGCGACGGCGACAGCGTGCCACCAACGATTGCCGAGCAAGCGCTGCGCGAACCTTCGGGCAAGCCGAAGGAAGGCTTGAGCGATCGCGAAAAGCGCAAGCGCGCCATTAAGCGTCTGCGCGAAGCTCGCAAGGCTCGCTCCAAGGCGAAGTAAGCCTAGCGCTGATCCCACTCGATCCTTCCAGCTAAATAGACGCCGCCCCGCTCATGCAAAAGCAATGGGCGGGGCGGCGGTGTTCGCGGAGGGAGATCCGCAAAGCAGATCAACTTCTACCAGCGCACCTCGCAGCTCAAGCGAACGTCGGTGCCTGTACCCAGCGGGCCGGAACCTTGAACCTGGTAGTTCTTGTTCGTGATGTTGCGAATCGAAAGGCGGAAGTGCAGGTGATCGTTCGGGCGCCAGCCAGCGGACAGGTTGTAGAGCGTGTAGCCCGAAGTGTGCGGCTTTTGGAAGCGCACATCACTGGCCGCCGAAGCGGCGTAGCGATCTTGCTTGTCCCACATTTCCATCGAAGGCTCGATGTAGAAGCCGCCGCGATCGAACTCGTAGACCATACCCAAGTTCACGTTCAGCGGAGGCATGCGGCTGATGGGCTCATTCACTGTTTGATTGTCGCCGTGGATGTAGCTGCCGTGCGCCCACACACCGAGCGCGTCGCCGGGGTAGAGGATGTAACTCTCGCTCGCGCCGAGCTTGGTCAGCTCGTCGCCGAAATAGTACTGCGCAGCCGCTTCCCAACCGAAGAGGCGCGCTCGTCCTCGGTTCTGGAGCTGCACCACGTCTTCGCCCTGGAAGGTCGTGTTGATGCTTGAGATAACGTCCGTCATCAGGTGCTCGAAGTACGCTCCCTCAGCGCGCAGGCGGTAAGGCGCTGCGCTGTGCGGGTCCTTGTTGGGCAGTAACACTTTGGCGTTGAGCTGGAAGGCCCAAAGCTCTTCAGGATCGAGATTCGGATTGGGAATCTCCTCGCCGCGTCCCGTGCCCTTGGCCGAAGCCAGGTCATCTAGGTTCGGTGCGCGGAAGCCTCGCGAAGCACTCAACGTGGTGTTGAACCAATCGACCGGCTGCCATGAAAGCGCGAGTGATGGCGTGACATCGAAGAAGTCTTGGTTCACATCATCTAGCCCGCCGCCGAATTGCGACACGTTCGAATCCGCCTGCGCGTAGGTGAAGCGCACGCCGGGACGCAGCACGAACTGGCCCTTGGCGAAGAAGATCTCGTCTTGCGCATAGATGCCAGTCAGCAGGTAAGTTGAGTCATCCGCGAACTGTGCAGAGTCGTTGTTCTCCGTGCGCTGGCCGGTCGTCGTGTTGTGATCAGTACGAGCAGCGCGAATCGTATCGTAGTAGGCGTCCATGCCGACAGTCAGGCGCGATGCATCGCCGAAGTCAAAGACGGCTTGCGAAACGAGGCCGAGCGTCGTCACTTCAAAATCTGATTCGCGGCGAATGTCCGGCGAGCCGTTCGTCGTGCGATGCAGTTGCTCATCCACCAGATGATAGAGCACGCCGATGTTGAACTCGCGCATCACGCCGATCGGATCGTCGTAGCTCAGGCGCAGCGTGCTGAAGGTGTCAGCCTGAACCGGGAAGCGGCGCAGTCGATCCTTGGGGATCGGATTGCCCATGCCGTCATCGGGAAGCAGAGTCGGATCAGCTACCACGATCGTCGACGAGTCCGTGCGGTTCACGTCGCGCATGGTTTGGTGAGCGAAGCGGAAGTCGAGATTCCAGTGGGGATCGAGATTGTAGCGCAGCCCCATGTTACCGCCGTACTCGCGGTAGCTGGTCGCGGGCATCTCGCCGATCTTGTGGCCGCCCACTAGATTCTCGTAGTTGCCCATGTTGATGCTGATGTATCCGGCTAAGGGCGTGCCTTGGCCGCTCAAGTTGAAGGGCAAGTCACCCACCACTTTGAGACCACGGTTGGCGCTGGAATACATCGCATAAGCACCGGGCGAGAAGAGGTAATCGGCGTCCGTCATAGGCTCGCGCGAGATCACGTTGATCGAGCCGCCAAGCGCGTCGCTGCCGTAAAGCACCGAGTGTGGCCCGCGCACAATCTCAATCTCCTGAGCCCAGTAGGGATCGATCGTTGAGAAGTACTGGTTCGGTCCGCCGCGAAAAGCCGAGTTGTTAAAGCGGAAGCCATCGACGAGAAAGAGCAACTGCTTGCCCGTCATGCCGCGCACGAAGGGCGAAGCTTGACCGGCCGAGGTGTGCTGCGTGGTGACGCCGGGCGTGTCGTGAACGACGTCGCCCAAGTCTTCAGGGTTGCGACGCTCGATATCTTCGCGATTGATGCGAGTGATCGTCTCCGGGCGGGTGAAGGTTTCTTCCGCTGTCTCGGCGGGTGCTTCAACGCGGTGAGCGCGCTTGGTTCCGCTCGCTTCACTCTCAGTATCGGAGGGCGCTGAAGACTCTTCGCCTTGCGTTGCTTGCTCCTTCGCTTCACCTGTGGGCTGAGCTTCGCTGGCGGGCTGAGCTTCATCTCCACCTTGTCCCGCATCACTCGATTGAGCGTATGCCCCCGCGGATAAACAAAGCGCGAGCGCTCCAACCAACTGCCACCCAAACCACTTCATGCGCATTTCCTTGTGTAGTTTCCAGGATCCTACGGAGCAACTTATCGGTAACGCCATGCGATCAGCGCGCTGTGAACGCTGCCAACATGCATAGCTTGCACGAGGGATCGTATCCGGCTGACTTTCTGACACGAAAAGCGGAAAGGTCAAAGGAGGTAAACGCTGGCATAGCCGGTGATGTCTTCGCCCACGCCCGAGGTCTCGCCGCTATCGGCGTGATCAACGACGGTGGCATCAGAACAGCCAAGCACCTTGCAAGCGTGAAGGGCTACCGCAACCGCCGGTGCTCCTGTGAGCGTAAGCTTGTGCTCCTTGCACGCATGGAGCAGGCCCTGCGCATCGAATGCTTCGATCGCTTCAAGCGCGATGTCATCGGCCTTCTCAACGCTGCGAGAATCCGCTGCGACGTTGAAATTGCAAAGCGCGAGTATCAGCGTGCGCGAGGGATCGCCGGCGTTCAGAATCTCAGCAATGCCATCGCCCAGCTTTGCAACTTCGTCAGGCTCCAGCGGCCCGACTCCCAGCGCTGCAATCTCAACCCCGTGGCGGCTTGCTTGCAGAAATGGAATCACCACTTCCGCTGCGTGCTCGCTGTCTTGTAGCTCATCAATACAGGTGGCAAGCCCTGCATCAGCCAGCGCCTTGAGCAAGTCCGTCGCTACGCGCGCGTCGCCAAAGGGTGTGCGAATGCCAGTGTGATGGCTGAAGGCAGCGCCCTTGCCGGGCAGCGCCGTGCGCGGATGCAAGATCAGCACGCGCTCAGGCACGCTGATTTCCGCGTAGAGTCGAGCTTGCGTCTCGCCGCAGAAAAGGGGCGAGTCGTGCGGAAGAATCGCACCCTGCACGTTGAGCGGGATCTCGTCGTCGCCCAGGAAATCGTGCATCAAGCGGTTGAAGTACGCAGCAAGCTCCTCCGCGTCTTGCGGATAAAGCTCGCCTGCGAATTCTGGTTCTCGAATGCCGCCGCTGAACATGCTTGTCCCTACGCCTGCTCTGCGCTTTCAGAAGTTGCGTCTGCCGATTGCTCGCGCTTCGAGCTGAAGCGTTCGGAGAGAGCGCCGCTCAGCCAGATCAAGATGAAGGCCACGCCGCCCGCCGTACCAGTGCGCAGGAAGAGATCCTCGACTGTCGGCGGGAAGCGGCTGGTGTGCAGGATGTCCGTCGGCGTTTCAGTCAAACCTTGAAACCAATTGCTTGATGCGAGCGCGGCAGCCACGCAAGCAATAACGAATGCTGGCATGGTTGCTGCGAGCATGCCGGGTGAGCGCAGCTTGCGTCTCTCGACAGAGTAGAATTTGAGCAGCAGCCATGGCAGCGCGAACGCCAGTAATGGGATGCACGCCCAAGCGAGAATGTTCAGCGAGGTTGGAACGTCATGCGAATGATCGCCAGCGAGCAAGCTCAGGTTGAGTAGTGCGTTCATGCCTTGCCTCCCTTGTTTGCTCCGCCGCTGCCGGGCTGTTGCTTGTTCTTGGCGAGTGCCGAAGGCGAATTGCCAGCCGCAGGGGACGAAGGCTTGGCCGCTGGCTTCGCAGTAGGCTTGGGAGTCGCCGAGCTTGCGGGTTTCGCTTGAGGTGTGGCGTTGCTCGCGGGAGCAGGCTTGTCGCCTTGCGGCTCGTTCAACGCAGCATCAATCGCAGCGGAAGATGCAGGCGTGCCGGGGGTAGTGTCTGGGAGCAGCATGCCCATCGCAGCTTGCTTCTTCATCTCTTCTGCGCGACGCTTGATCGCCTCCTGCTGAATCCGCTTGCGTTCGGCAGCTTGAGCTTGAGCGAGTCGCGTGCGTGCATCAGGTTTCGCTGCTTGCGTCTCGCGCTTCCCGCGAATCAATTGAATTGGAAGCATCAGCACGCTGAGCACCAGCGCTAGTCCCATCAAGCCAGCAGCGCCAAGGCCGGTAGCCCAGCCAAGCCACATGCCGTGAACCATAAAGAAGGTGCGAGGCGGTTCGCGCAGATAGGGCACTGGCGCGGTGAGTACACCTTCGACTAAGCGATCAGAGCGCTCGCCAGCTTCGTTCGTTCCCCAAAGACGCGCAGTCTCAACACCGTCCGGGCCGATGATCGCAGATACACCTGAGTTCGTAGCACGCACAAAGGTTGTGCGCGTTTCGATTGCGCGGAATTTGCTCATCACCATCGCTTGATCAAGCTCGGTCGAATCGAAGTACCAGCCTTCGTTCGAGAGCGTGACGGTGAAGTGAACGGGATTCTCGCTGTGCAGCTCCTGGTAGATGTCTGGGAAGAAGTACTCGTAACAGATGTTCATCGTGAAGCGGAATGTCTTGCCGCTGCTGTCTTGCAGCGCGAACTGATCGCGGCGATAGCCCGGCAGGATGCTCGGCATGCGCCCCAAGGCCTTCTCAGCTTCGCTCATCACTTCAGGGCCAAGCGTCTCGGGATAAGGGATGAACTCGCCGAAGGGCACGAGCTTTGCCTTGTCGTGAATGCCAGCGATCTTGCCTGCAATGTCGATGAAGTAGGCGCGGTTGTAGGTGAACTTGAAGAGCTCTTCGGCCTTCACATAGGGGTAGTACTTCGCGCGCTCTTCCTCAGTGATCTCACCATGCGCACCAAAGATTATCGGCACACCGGTATCCATCGCAACGCGGCGGGGATCGTAGGTGAGGGGCTGCACGAGGCGACCGTTCACCATCTGAGATTGACTCGGATCCACCGGGCGCATGCGTTGATCGCCAGGCGCATAAGGCGCAATCGGATACGCAGCGTAGTCCGGCGGGAATGGCCCGCGCCGACTGTTCGGCACAGCGGTCTCAGACCAGATAATCAGGTCGGGCTTAGTCAGCGGGCCCTGTGATCCGTCTACCTTTGCGTCGGACTCGCCTTCAACTTTGACAGCATTCTTGATCGCGTTGGGATCGGGCAATGCTTTTTGCGTATGCTCCCAATGCTTCATCCAACGCTGATCGGGACTGCCTTGATTCTTCTGCTTCTGCGTAAGGTTCGGCTGAACGATCGCAACCACCGGGCCGTCGTACTGAATGCCGATTTCATCGCGAATCTCTTCCAGACGCATGAGCCCGTAGGCGACGTTCGAACCAAACGCGAGCAGCATCACGATCAGCGCAAGGCGCTTGCCCGGACGCTGCAGTTTGAAATCTGCATCAAAGGACACCGCGATACAAGCGTTGATCAGCGCGACAAAGAGACTCACCGCGAGCACGCTGCCCAGGTCAGCGATCTGTATCAGCACATCAAAGAAAGCGTAGGTCTCGTTGCTCAGCGCATAGCCAGCGAGCGCAGGCGCAAAGGGCGCAGGCAGATAGAAGCGCCAGAATTCAAAGCCCGTCCAGATGATCGGCACGAAGAGCAACCACCAATGACGCGGGAAGCGACGCTGGAAAAAGCGCGAGGTCAGCCCAAAGAGGCCCACGCCGATCGCTGGGACTGCCGCTGACGCGACGTAGCTCATGATCACGGTGTTCTGATTGCCATCTGCCGCTTCCATTACGGAGAGGTAGCGCAGCACCATCAGCAGTGCGATCACACCGGCGCCGTAAGCGCCGAAGAAGGCCGACGCAGCGTACTTGAAGCGAGGCAGCGCCAGAAACATCGGCACCAGCGCGACCAGAATCAGCCCCGGCACATTGTGCGGCTGGAACGAAAGCCCGATCAGGACGCCGCTCAGCAAGCAGGCGAGAAAGGGATTCATCGCCCAACCGAAGAGACGCGAAAATGCCCAGACTATGCCGGGCTTTGCCTCACGCGCTTGCTCGCGTTGCGCTTCCTTGAGGAGATCCTTGATCTCGTGTTTGCTTTCAACACTCGACTCAATCGCAGCGATGGATTCGCGCTGAGCTTCCTCGCGCTTATCGAGGCGATCGCGCATGCCCTTGGGCTCAGGTAAGCCCTCAATCGCTGCGTTCTTCTTCTTCTTGGCCATGCTTTACTCCGCGTCCATCAAGAGCCCATGCGTCGGGGTCAGTCGCTTGCGATTCAATTAGAAGGGCAAGCTGCCGGGGCCTAAATCGTCGTCGTCTTCATCTTCATCTTCATCTTCAGGTTCAGGCTCAGCAGCGGGTGCTGGCTTGCTCGCAGCTTTGGCTTGGCCGCTCTCAACATCGTATTCGGCAAGAGCTGCTTCGCCCTCGCCCTTCATCAGCAGCTCGATCTTGCCTTCGGCCTGCTTGAGAATGCCGTGGCACTGCTTCAGCGCACGCACTCCGGCTTCATATGCGCCGAGCGAATCTTCCAAGCTCAGCTCGCCAGCTTCGAGCTTCTGCAGTTGCTCTTCAATGTTGCCAACCAGCGCCTCGAAGTTCGGGGCTTTCTGCTTGGATGCGGTCTTCTTCGCGGCCATGGGATTCCTGTCGTTTCGTTGCTTGATCTCTGCGCGCCTATTGTGCTGATTTGGGAGCGAGGTGGAAGCGCTGGGCCAGAAAAGTCTCGCGCTGCACGACCTTTCATTGCTGAGTTTGGGCCAAGAAGCGCATCTTTCTTCGCTTTTGGGCGGCTTGGCGACACCGGAGCACTTCGAGCTACTCCTTTAATCCCTGCTCTTGCGCGTAGCGATTCGCATAGGCGCGCAAAATCGGCCGAAGTTCGCCTGAGAGATAGAAGGATCCGGTGATCAGCACTAGCGCAGGTGGCGAGCTTTCAAGCGCGCGATCAAGCGCCTTGGTCAGCCCCTCGGTGCTTGTCTGGCAAAGCGCAAACACCTCGCCACCGAACTTGCGCCATTTGATGCCGAGGTCTTCGGGCGGCGTTGAGCGGACTGAATCGTAGCCGCAAAAAAGTGCTGAGTTGAAGCGGCCGATCAGCTCCTCCATCACCAGCTCAATCTCTTTGTCCTGCGCGATGCCAAAGAGCAGCACAACATCCCGATGCTTGGAGCGCTGGCGCACGGTCTTCGCCGTTTGGTGCATCGACTCGGGATTGTGCGCGGTATCGAGAATCACGGGGATCGGCTCGTTGTCTTCGCTTCCGCTAATCAAGAAGCGCTCACAGCGACCCGGCGTTTGAATCGACTCAAACGCGTGGCGCAGCTTGGCTTCCTCGACGCACTCAAGCACGCCGACGCTCTCCAGTTGGAACGCAACTTCAACCGCCATCGCAGCATTGACCGCGAACACGCTTGAGAGCACCGGCGCAAAGAGTTTCTGAAAATCGTAACCCTTGCCGTAGAGCTCGAAGGTCACGCCATCGTCGCAAGGCTGCACGTTGCGCGCGCCGAAGTCGCTTTCCAGGCGGCGCACGGTGACGTCTTCCGCGCGCGCTTTGGCGAGGATCACGTCGAGCGCCTCGCGGTCGTAGCTGCCCGTCACCAGCGGAATCGTCGACTTGATAATGCCCGCCTTCTCATACGCAACGTCAGCGAGCGTATCGCCGAGCTTGTCGAAGTGATCGTGGCCGATATTCGTAATCACCGAGACGGCTGGCATCACCGCGTTGGTCGCATCAAGGCGACCGCCAAGGCCAGTCTCTAGCACAGCAATATCAATCTCTGCGCGGCGGAAAGCGACCAGCGCAGCGGCGGTCATGATCTCGAAGTAGGTGAGCGCGTCGCCGCTTCTTTGGAAGCGCTTGAGAGGCTCAGCCATCTCGTTGAAGCAGGCGAGCAGCTCGTCGAGCGTGATCTCTTCATTGTTGATCGAGATGCGCTCCGTCTCGCGCTCCAGGTGAGGCGAGGTGTAGCGGCCAACGCTTTTGCCGTGGGCGCGCAGCACTGCGTCGATCGCAATCGAAGTGCTGCCTTTGCCGGTCGTACCCGCGACGTGCACGATCTCGTAGGCAGTCTGCGGCGCTTCGATCGCATCGAAGAATCGCTCGACACGCCCGAGATCAAAGGCGCCACGCTTCATGCGGTAGCGCACCATCTTTTCGTAGTCGGTGGTGTCCGCGAGAAAAGCTCGCACGGCGTCGAAGTCGGCGAAAGTTGGATTGCTCATGGAATGCTCAGATGAGACTGAGTGGTTTGCTGCCTCGCGCACCAATCTCATGTTGTGCGCGAGGCGGTGAGTTTGAGGTGCGCGCGCTACTTGCTTGCGCTTTCGGTAGGCAAAG
>Ga0213866_10001243_pt1 | contig 19195 bp, 29 predicted proteins | sample PICome_11_FD_160079 | JGI IMG/M metagenome (GOLD analysis project Ga0213866, IMG submission 160079) | Coastal seawater microbial communities near Pivers Island, North Carolina, United States - PICO284 | ecosystem: Environmental > Aquatic > Marine > Coastal | place: USA: North Carolina...
CTGGTTTATCAGATATTCAATGGAAAAATGATACAAAAAATAGAATGCCTGATTCTATTAATTCGCGTGTATTTCATAGAGCAAACTTACCCAAAACATTTGTAGAAGATATTAAATCAAAAAAAAACATATTAATTATAATGGACGAAATACATATAGCATGCACAGATAAACAGACTATTAATAAAATTTTTGAGGAATGTAAATTTTATAATTTAGATTATCTTTTAGAAAATGATATTAAATTTGTGCAGTTTTCAGCAACACCTGATGGAAATATAAATGACATATTTAATTGGAAACATCATTCAGCAATAGTTAAACTTGCTCCAGGACATAATTATTATGGACCTAAACAAGCAATTGAACAAAATAGAGTAAAACAATTCAAAGATCTTACAAATGAAGATAATGTAAAAGAACTTAAATATGTTATTGATAATAACTATACTAGTCCTAGATATCATTTAATAAGAGTTCCAAATAAAAAAGAAGATAATGGTGGAAATAATAATCAATTAAAAGTAATATCAAATATAAAAAATGTATTTGGAGAAAATTATGTATATAATGAGGAATATCTCAAAGAAAAAAAAGATGATATTAATAACATTTTAAATAAACAACCAGAAAAACATACATTTATATTTTATTGCGAAATATTAAGATGTGCAAAAACACAATATAAAAAATATATAGGTATTTCATATGAAAGATATATAATAAATCCATGTGATTCAAGTATTATTCAGGGTTCTTTTGGTAGACTAACAGGTTATGATGATAATGGTGATAGTATATGTTATACAAATATTCAATCTCTAGAAAATTATATTAAATTATGGGAAAATGATATGTCCTTCAAAGAAGGAATTATATGGAATACAAAAACAACAAAATATTGTAAAAAAGATAATATTACAAACAGTAGTGCTGGAACATTTAATAGTGTTAAATATATAGATCAATTAAATGAAAATTTGTCTTCTGAAAATGATAAAGAAACAATAGAACCAATTATTAAAAAATTTTATGGAGAAAAAGGTCAATCTGAAATGATTTCCTGGTTTAAAAAAAATCTCAAAGAAAAAATGCCAGAGAAAAGAGGTCCTAAAAAGAAAAAAATTAATGATGATGGATTTTATCACGGGTCTATTAGAAAAGGTTTAGAAATTTTATCTACTGAAAAAGTTTATAAAGAAAGAAAATGGGGTTTTAGTAACGGAAATGGTAAAAGGAGTTATCCTTGTTATTCAAATATAAGTGATAAAAATACACTTGAATGGTGGTTTATATATTATGATAAATAAAAAAATATAGAACCATTATTTGTAATAAGAATGAATTAATTTATTTTTTGTTTTAATTAAAAAAAATTGATTAATTTCTTATTTATTATTTAGAATATATAGAATGAATTCTACTAAACTTGATTTGACTAATATGGAAGTTAATAAAGTTGATAGTATTATTTCAAGTCTTAACACACAAGTAACATCATTAAGAGAAAGACTAACTGAAGAAAGAGAAGAACATAGAGAAATTTATGCAAAACAAAAACAAGAAATTGAAATTTTAAAAGAAAAAATTTCTGAATTAGAGAAAGAGGTTTTAATAAAAAAACTCAATAACAAATTTACACTTGATAATAACGAACCATCTTAATCCAATTCTATAAATTAACTTAAGAATTAATTAATATTATTAATTAATGAATACTGTTTTTTATATTATATTATATATGATCCATTTTAATCAACAAAACTATTTTAGAGAAAAATTTATAAATAATTATGCCAATTCAACAATTTTACAACTTAAGTAATTTTTTTCTTTTTATTAATTAACAATATTATATGTTTTATATTGCTAATTATAAATGCAAAAAATGTATAAAAAGAAATAATGAATTTAAATCAACTCTTAATAAATTTTATATTTCTAAAATTATTAAATCAAAAAAATTTAAAGTAATTATTAAAGGTTATTTAAAATGTCTTAAAAAATATTGTTTAATTAGATATATAAATTTAATTAAAAAAATAAATTTAATTAAAAAAAATATAAATTTAAATAATCCATTATTTAGATTTATAAAGAATATTATTTAATCTTCATTTCTTTTTGTTTTTCATCCACTTTTTCTTCTGAAGAATATCTCTATTATATATATTCATTTGGCGTTTTATCTAAATATATAAGCACTGCGTATATTTTGATATCTCTAAACATGCCATGTATTCAGTTTTATTATTGCTTTGCCTTATCTAAATAAATAATATCCTTTAGCATTTCTATAGTAAATATAAAGCAAGACTTTTATATAAATTTAATATTTGTTATAAAATATAAATGATATCTATACATATAGTTATTTATATTATCTCTTAATTTTTGATCCAATATTTTATATTTATTAAATAAATTATAAACTAATCTTCCACTTATATTTTGAGATTTATTATTAACTATAATTGCATAATATCTGCATATAACATTATAGTATTTTAAATCAATCATTATTAATTTTAAAATATTGTTTATTTTTTAAATATATTATTATAAAGTAATGAATATTAAAATACCACCAGCATATACAAATGTGTATATATATCCAGAAGGTAAAAATAATAAAATATTAGCATATGGTTATGATATCAAAAATAGAAAACAAGTTATTTATAATCCGGAATATGTTAAGAAACAGAATGAAAAAAAATATAAAAAAATTTTTAAATTAAACAAAATATTTAAAACTATTTATGAAGATGTTATCAAAATAATTGAATCAAACGAATATAATAAGAATTATGATATTGCTATAATAATTTATATGATTATAAATTGTGGGTTTAGAATAGGTAATGAAAAATATAAAACTGAAAATAATTCATTTGGAATTACAACATTACTTTTTAAACATTTAAATTTTTACAAAAATGAACTTACAATAGACTTTATAGGTAAGAAAGGTGTTAGAAATATGTCAAAATGTTTAAATACTAATATCATAAAATATTTAAAAAAGAAAAAAAAATTAAATTCTAATGAGGATAAAGTTTTTGATATAACTAGTAATGATGTTAATAATTTTTTAAAAAAATATAATGAAAAAATAAGTTCAAAAGATTTAAGAACATGGAATGCTAATAATTTATTACTTGAGTATATGAAGTTACCAGAAATAAAAACAGTAAAAAATCCAGTCAAAAAAGCAATTGAAAAAGTAGCAACTAAATTACATAATACATATAATATATGTATTAAAAGTTATATAAATCCAATATTAATTGAAAAATTAAAAAATAAGTAATTACTTATTTTCCTATCATATATTAAAAACGAAAATTAGATTTTAGACCTCTGGGTAGTTTTGAACCAAAATAGTTTATTAGTTGTTTTATATTTTTACTATCATCTTTTTTGTGAGATTTTAAGTATTTTTAAGATTAACCCACTCTACCTTTAGATTTAATATATTCTTTTTTTGAATTTTTTTTATTATGAATAATTCTTTTTCTTCCATTTACTATAAACGCTTACTTTTTTTCAATATATGTAGTGGGCATTTTCTATTTATTAAGTAAGATATTATTTATAAATTGTAAAATCAAATCTATCATTATATAATAAACCATGTATAATCATTGTTATAAGATAACCTGTCAAATAATATTTATATTTTTTTAATTTTTTGTATTTTTTAATTTTAGTAATAAAAATTAAAAAACATAATACAATTAAACAAATTAACCAATGATGCCAGTGAATTATAAAATTAATATGATAATTAATATTGGATCTTGGTATTATTTTAAATCCAAAAAAAATATATATATGTAAAAGTCCAATTAAAGTACCAACTACAAATTTTTCTACTTTTGTTGTCATTATTATTAATAAATATATAAAAATTGATTATTATATTATAATAAATATAAATTAATAATGCATACCGGTATTATATCATTTGCAGATAGAATAGCTTTTAATATTAAGTCTAATGATTTTAAGGATATTATATTAAATAAATTATATCAATTATATGGATTAAAAATTATTCAAAAACATTATTATTTATTAAATGGTAATAGTGCAGAATATATAAAGAATAATAAATATCTTTGTTGTTTAAGAAGTAATGGAAATCCATACTATATATTTTTTACAAAATATAATGATATTCCTATAATATATTTTATTGATAAAAAAATACATCCAAATTATCAAAAACCAAGAATAATTTTAGTTAAAGGTTTATTTGATATATCTTTATTTGATAATACATTATTGGATGGAGAAATGATAAAAACATTTGATAAAAAATGGGAGATGGTATTTAATGATATAATTAGTTATAAAGGTCAACATTTAAAAAATGTAGATTTATCAAATAGATTAAAAATGATATATAATTTATTAGAAAACGATTATACTAAGGATGATGTAATTGATGTTTGCACTTATAAGGTAAAAGTATACTATAATTTACATAAAGATAGTATTAATAATTTACTAGAATTATCTAAAAAATTACATTATACAAGTAGAGGTATTTATCTATGGAATTATAAAAGTAATTTGAAACCTATATTATTTAATTTTAATGAAGAAAGTATTAAATCAGTTATTAGAGAAGTCAAAGATGAAACAAACTTTAAAGTATTAAATAATGATGATTTAGTAGAATCGAAACATATAAATAATGACAATATTATTGAAAATAAAAAAATAGATATATCAGAAAATGAAAAAATTTTATGGCTTAATAAAACATCTGAAGCAGATGTCTATAATTTATTCTTAAAAGAAAATATTCAAAATGAAAAAAGTATTGGTATTGCAAATGTTTCAACATTAACTACCAGTAAACTATTAAGAATTGCATTTAAAAATACAAATGCTTCAACATTACTAAAATTCAAATGCAAATATAATGAAGATTTTAAAAAATGGACACCAATTATACAATTACAATAAAAAAAATGAATTATTATTTTTATTCAAAATAAATTGTTACATGAAAATAATTGATTATTTAATCAAAATAATTATAATTTTATTATATTTAATTATTATATTTACTATAATTGGAATAATAATAATAAAAATAACATGTTTTAATAATAAAAATAATTTATTTATTTGTCTACGATTTTAATATTTTTATCAATAAACCAATTTTTTAGATATTCATTAACTGCATCTTCATCAATTTCGTCGTAAATATTATTATCATCAATTTCATCAATTTTTCTTTTCATTGTTAAATAAATTATAAAATGATTTAAATCATTTTTTTTTTATTCAAAAAAATTAAGTCATCGGATTAACATTATATAATTCTTTACAATAATTTTTTGCAAAAGAATAATATAACCAGAAAAATGGTCCCATGAATATCACAATCAAAAAACCAAAAATACTTGTAACATTTACCCCATATTTAAAACAATAAAATGAAGTAATCAATGCTACAATATGTAATATTAGAAATGTTATAACTAAAATTATAGAAAGTATAGCAAAAAATGCATACATTTTTTATTTCCTATTTAAATAGTAGAAAAAATAATAAAATGTTAAAAAATAATTATATACCTAATATTAAATATATATTAATATTTATTCCATTAATATTAGGAAGTTTAATTGCTGGGTTTTCAAGTTTTGAAAATGATAAAGAATATAATAAATTAATTAAATCAAAAGTAATGCCCCCAAGTTATGTCTTTAGTATTGTATGGCCATTATTATATTTAATGATTGGTATATCATATTATTATGGAATAAATACAAATAATTATTATAATTTTATAATTCCTATTGTTAGTTTAATTGTAAATTATTCATATACTCCAATATTTTTAAGATTAGATAATTTAATATTAAGTTTAATAATAGTATTATTAACACTATGTTTTGCTATTTTAACATTTATTCAATTTTATTATTATAATAAATTTTCTAGTTATTTATTAATTCCTTATATACTATGGTTAACATTCGCAAGTTATCTTTCTTACGATATTTATATTATTAATAATAAATAAACTATTGAATCATGAGAATTATGATTAGAAAAAAATTTTGAAAAACAAATAGTGATGATTATTATACAAAAAATATAGTAGATAAAAGAGCGTATTTTAATCAGTTAATAAAGTAGAAAGTTTAATATTATTATTATTTTCATTATTTAATAATAAATTAATATGAAGATTAGCAATTGGTAAATCTGTACTTATTTTTTTCATTTTTTCATATATATGTTTAGATTTATTTTCATTATAATTATTATAAATATTATTTAATTTATTGAGATCTGGCGAATCTTGTTTTTTTATTAATTCCTCTCCTGGTTTAGTTATATTATCTTCGGTTTCAATAGAAACATCTAAATATTTAACTTTATCATTAATCTTTTTTTTAGGAATTATTAATTCATTTATAAAACCTTCCTTATTATTAAAAGACTCATTATTTTTATCAAAACTTTTTATATTTAAATCATCAATAAAAAAATTATCTATTTGTGTTTTTTTGGTTTTATCTTGTACACTGTATTTTTTTTCAAATTTTATATAACTAGTATAAATAAGTGATAATGTTAAACAAAATATAAGAAATATAATAATATTATTATAATCCATTTAATCTAATTTAAATAAAGAAATAAATAAATACTTAATAATCTTCAATAAATTGGAGTTTTTTATTATTCTCTTCATTTTTATCCTCGTATATAATTTCCTGATTATCAGAAAAATATTTAATTGTATAATTATTCTTTTTATAATATTTTATTCTTGTAAAACCTTTAACAATAAATAAAGAAAATTGATCCCATATATCTATACACAATGGTATATATTTACGTTCACTTGGTTTTTCTCTTAAAATTCTTCCAATTGCCTGCTGAATATCTGATATTGGACTTGCAAATATAACCGTGTTTAATGTTGGAATATTCATACCCTCTGCTGCCATTTGATATGTTGCTAATATTATCTGTTTTTTTGAAGAAATATCTAAAACATCTTGCGATAATCCACCAATATAATATCCAATTGAGTAATCTGTATTATCAAATAATTTTTCAAAATATTTTAATTGGTTTCTTCGTTCGCTTAATATTAAAATTTTTCTATTTGATTCTTTTTTAAGAATATTTATAACTAAATCATATATAAATAGACTTCTTTTTTCATATTTGCATATATTATTAATCATTGCCGCTGAATTTGGTTTACCATTCCACAATAATAAATTATTACAATAATCAATATTTGTATCAAAATATTTATGCATTTCAACATTTACTTCAATTTTTTCATTATCAATATGTTTATATACTGATTTACCTATATAATTTTCAAATACCTTTCGTAAACCATCTTTTCTATTTAATGTTGCACTTAATCCTAATATCATTTGTACATTCATATATTTAAATGCTTTACTAAATACTTCTGCACCAGTATGATGTACTTCGTCAATAATAACTAACCCAAAATCTTTAAAAATATTTATATCATATTCTCGCATTGCCAATGATTGAAGAGATGCAATTACAAAATCTTTATTTTCTACATCAACTTTAGACTGTTTAATCTTACCAATTTTAGCATTTGGTACAAATTGTTTAACAGATTCTAAAAATTGTTGGTTTAAAAAATCTTTATGAGATACAAACATCGTTTTTTTTTTTAAATAACAAGCAATATATACAGCCATTATTGTTTTGCCAAATCCACAAGGTACAGATATTATACCACCCATTTTCAATGGATCTTTTGCTGCTTCAATAAAATTGTTAACAGGTTCTTTTTGCTGTTCTCTTAAATCACCATTAAATATTAAATTAGGACAATCTAATCCATCACTTAAGTTATTTATTTTTGGAATTCCAAATTTTTGTAAACCATAATATCGTGGAATATATACTCTCTTATTATTCTCACTATATATTGCAAATTTTGTTTTTTCTGTTGTATTAAAATTTTTTGGAGTTACTGTTAAATCTTCTTTTAATTCATTTAACAATTCTTCATTATTTTTTTTTTCAATACCATATCCGTATATAGATATAATATTATTCATCTTACAATTATACATATATCATATCTTTTTATATATTAAATTCATTTTTTTTATATAGTTTTATATAGAGAATAATATAAATGGTACATAATTTACTTCGGGGTTTTGGTTTAATTCTATTTATATTAATATTAATAATGGATGATTTTCCATTTTATCAAAAAATGAAGTTACCGCATGTACAATTTGTGATTGCTATTATAATAACATCATTATGTGTATATGATTATATTTCTGGTTTTATATTTGCAATGCTAATAATGCTTATATATTATGAAATATATAATAAAAAAAAAATAAATAATAATATTAATAAAAATTAAAATTTAGATGATAAATATAATATTAATATGAAAAATAAACTATTAGAAAATTTTATGGAAAAATACGAAACAAATAATCAAAATAAAATTTTAGTTGATTTTATATCTGAAAAATATTTAGATGATGCACAAAACAGTTATATATTTGATAAAGAAAACTATGATAATAATAATTTAACTAAATTTGATTATGATGTTCAAGGAATTTCTAATAATGAAGATAATATAAGTGGAATAGATATGAAATGTTCAATTGATAATATAAAATAATTTATATATAGTTTGATTTATAAAGAAAATATACAATTATACCAAAAATAAAAGAATAAATATATTTTTCAATATCTATTATTTTTATATATATCATTTCAGGTATGAATTTTTCTATTAAATATAATAATTTTACATTTGTTAAAACATATAAAATTATAATTATAGCAAGTATTTTCATATAGGATTTATTATTGTAAAAACTGTCATTTGATGTATTTATGTCATTTAATGATGAATTACCTATTAAATTATCCATTTCTTTTTCAAATGTTTTATCTAAATTATTTAATAAATCTGTTTTATTATCAACATTTTCTTTTTGTTGCACCATATTAGGATTTTGTTGCACCATATTAGGATTTTGTTGCACCATATTAGGATTTTGTTGCACCATATTAGGATTTTGTTGCACCATATTAGGATTTTGTTGCATCATATTCGGATTTTGTTGCATCATATTAGGTGGTCTCATCATATTCGGATTTTGTTGCATCATATTCGGATTTTGTTGCATCATATTCGGATTTTGTTCCATCATATTAGGTGGTCTCATCATATTAGGATTTTGTTGCATCATATTAGGATTTTGTTGCATCATATTAGGATTTTGTTGCATCATATTAGGATTTTGTTGCATCATATTGGGCGGTGGTCTCATCATATTAGGGTTTTGTTGCATCATATTAGGGTTTTGTTGCATCATATTAGGGTTTTGTTGCATCATATTAGGGTTTTGTTGCATCATATTAGGGTTTTGTTTCACCATATTAGGATTACCTTGATTTGTTTTACTTTTAATATTTGAAAATAAATCTTTTATATTTTTATCATTTAATTCTTCTTTATTATTATCATCTTTATTAATTTTAATATTATTTAATGATGTTGACATATTATTTTGAGTATTATTAGTTGCCATTTATATAAATAGATTATATAAATGATATAAATTATTTAACGCAATAAACTTATTTTTTTAATTTAGCAACACATCTTCCAGAATCTGGATTACATACCTTTCCTTTTTCTTTACATTCTTTTTTTTTTGCATCTGAACATTTATCTTGTTTTACCTCTTTTTTTTCTTTTTGTTTTACTTCTTGTTTTACTTCTTGTTTTACCTCTTTAAATTTTTCTTTGACATTTTTTTTTAATTTAGCAACACATCTTCCAGAATCTGGATTACATACCTTTCCTTTTTCTTTACATTCTTCTATTTTTTCATCATCACATTTACCTTTTTCTTCATTGCGAATATCATTTAGATCTTTTTTATTTTCATGTTTTATATCATCATCTTCTTCTTCTATTTCAAAATGAGTATCGTCTTTCTTAATATTTTCATTAATATAATTTTTAATTTTTATTTTTTCAGTATTATTTTGTTTTTTTGTTTTAAATGTTTTAAAATTTTTATTTACTTCAATATCATAAGTGTATATATTTGGTATTATATTATAATCAAAATTTGTAAATTTTGCTAAATTTTTTATATTAATTATATTATAATCTGACTGTAATTCATCGTATAATTCTTTTCTTTTTAAATAATATTCATTATATGATTCGTCTCGAATAATACGAGGGTTATTATAATATGTATCGTAATACATTTTTTTATCCATTATTTCAATATTAAAATCATCTTTACTTTTAAAATAATCATCTACCATTTTTTTTAATTCACTAGTATATTTTTTTGTTTCAATTTCTTTATTTTCATTTATAATATCATATAGTTTAGAATTTATAATATTTAACATTAATCTAATTAATATTTAATATTTAAATTTTAATTATGTTTCAATAATTTTAGTTTGTTTTTCTTCTTTAAGAAAATTATCTTTATCTGTTTTTTGTCTTTCAGAACCATCAAACATTACTTTATAAAATTCTGTTAATTTTTGTTCATCATTCATTTGTTCTTCATAAATACTTCTCGGTACATACTTTATTATTGTTTCTTGAGGCGGGCAAATAGTCATATTTTTATAATAAGCTTGTATAACCAATATTATACCAATAAATAGAAAAGATATTGCAAACGCCTTCATTATTACTATAATAATAGAAAAAATAAATTAAATTATTCTTTAGAATCTTGTTTTTGAGACCAAGGGTCTTTTTCAGTAAAAACGGTATCAAGTCCAGACATCTTATTTTCAACTTCGTTTACATTTTCATCATCTTCTTTAACTTCTTCTAATTTACTTGAATTAATACTATCTAATTTTCTTTGTTCAAAAATTTCATCTTTAGATTCTTGATTTTTCTTATATTCTTTCATTAATGTATTTAATTGTGTTTCCGAATATTCTTGATTTACTAAATCATCTGGGTTTGGAGACCAAGGACACCAACATCCAACTTGTCCAATAAATATATTATGATTTTTATCTTGTTTTTTAAGAAATTCACTTCTCATTCTTGCTTCATCAATGGTATCAAAAACACCTCTTACTTTAATACCTCGCATACTTGTTTGAAAATTATTTTCTTTATGATAAAGTCTTTCAACATCTGATTCATTTACAGATTTTGAAAATTTATATTGTGAATCTAGTTCATCAACATCAAATAAATAGTTATGTTCTTTTTTGATATTATCAATTAATTCTGTATTATCAGGATTAATATTTTTTAATCCATTAAATAATGTATCCATATCTTTAGAAAATTTATCTAAAAATGCTTTTACATAATATGATTCTTTATTTCTAATTACATCCTCGGGACTAATAAAAGATACTAAACAATAATTTTGATTTTTGATTTGTTTATCTTCATCTAAATAATCTTGCTCTTTGGTAGTTACTAATCCTTCCATTTATATAGTTAATGATAATTAAAATAATCTTATATAGTTTTAGAAAATGAATATAGATTATGAAGAATTTATTTTAAGACTGGTAAAAAATTTAATTTTAATAATTATAATTACATTAGTAATTTATTTAACTCCGGATAATATAAACAAAATAAAAAAAAGCATATTTATTGCATTAATTATTGTATTTATTACAATAATATTTGATAATTTAGTTCCAATTTTACCTCAAAATATAAAAAAATATATTAATAGAAGATTATAATGTATTTAGGTATATTTATAATACAATTAATATTATATATATTAAAAAATAGTAATATAAAAATTGAAAAATTTATTAAAAATAATGAATACGAAAAAGGACTTAATCCTGTAATATTAAAAACAGCAACTAGTGTTGAAAAAAATACAAAAAATATTTTAATTCCAGATACATCAAGACTAAAAATATTAAAAAGTAGTTTTCTATAAATTAGAAGGTTCAAATTCAATATCATTTAAATAAATATTTTTTTCATATTTTGAATAATTGTAAATAATACTACTCATTTTTCTTACTCTTATTTTAAATAACATTATACTTTTATATAATCGGGTATGTAAATTAAATCCAATAGTATATTTTGATAATATCGGAATATTAAGTTTTGCAGAATTTAATAATTCTAGTATAATTTTTTTTGTTTCTATAAATGATGCGATATATATATATGGATCATATATATTGTTTAATATATATATATATATCTTCATTAATTTATCAAAATTAAGTATTATATCAAGATATAAAGTTTTATTAAATTTATTAATAATATTAATATCAATAGCAATCTGTGTTAAAATTTCATCTTTTAATAAATATTTGAATTCTTTAGGTATTTTATTTATATTACCATTTAATGAATTAAAATAACTAACATTTACTAAATTATCATTTATTTTATCCTTAATCTTTTTTTCTTGATACTGATTTTTTTCAAAATCATTATTAATTTTTAAATAGAATAAATATCCAATAACGAAAACAATTATTATTGATATTAATACATTTGTTTCATAATTTGCAATTATATAAAATATTGATGCTAAAATAATTATATATATATATAGATAATCATATTTATCATTCATCTTTAATAAATTAAATTATATTTTTATATTGAAATATCATCAATAAAATAAATAATTAAAGATATAAATATTAGAACTATTCCAGTATATAAAATTCTTTTTTTACTAAAAAAAATATCAAACAATATTTTTCTATATTCTTGATTAGAATACCTAGATGGATTCATACTTAAGAAAGAACTTATATCATTTATTATATCAATCATATATTGTATAGTATTTTGATATAATTCAAATATAGTAAATTGACTAATATTATTATCAGTTTTATTTTCTAATTTTATAGAATTTTTCAAAATATTAAATTTATTTTCTATTGTTTTTTCAATATAATTATCAATATCTTTTAATTTAGTATCAATACTAATATTACTTGAATTATTTTCAGTCATCCTTAAAAAATAGTAAGAATTTAAATTACATTCATTAAATCAACATCTGTAATGAACATTCTTCTACAACAATATCTTGTTGCACCTAATTTATCAAGTATTTCTTTTGTATATGTTTTATAAAAATTATTATTATCAACATAATTATCAATATTTTTTTCTTTAATTAATTTCTCTTTTTCATTATTATAATAATCAATTTGATCTGCAACTACTCTTCCACATGTAAAACATCTAATTGGTTGAATCATTATTAAATATATCTATTAATATTAAAAGATAATCATTTTTTATATAAAATTTATATCTTTATAAATAAATAGGAAATGAGTGCTTTTTTGAAAAATAAGATAATTGATTTAGAAAATAGAATGAATTCATTAGTAGTTCCTTCAACGAATGAAAATGAAAATGAAAAAGAATTAAAAAATAATGTTAAAGAATTAAATATATTAATACAATCTAATAAAGAAAAATTTGAATTATTAGAAAAAGAATTCTCTAATTTTAAAAGTCTAACAAATGATAATACTAAAAATACTAGTACTAATTTACAAACATTATCAAATAATTTAACTATCATAAACAAAAATATAGAAGATATGAATTATAAAAAAACTGTTGATGCTCTCAATAAACTAGTTTCTGAATTAAAAACATCTAATGATAATTCAACAAAAAAAATAGAAACATTAGAAAAAAATATGAAAACTTTAACTGATAGCAATTCTGCATTAAATAAAAAGATACAATCTTTAGAACAAAAAATATCTTCTGCAAAATAAGTTTAAGAATATTTTGATTTTAATTTAATACATTCATCAAAATATTCTTGATCTAATTTATAAATATTTATTGCATTATTTAATATTTCATTAGATTTTGAACAATAATTATTATTTTTTTTCATATTTATAACTGCTTTATTTATATATTGTTTTGCTTTATTAATATCATTTGATTTATAATATAAAAGTCCATATATATGATCTATTTCGGAATTTTCTAAATTTTCCAATGTTTTATATATATTTGTAGCATTTTCTATAATTGTATTATCTATAATATTTAAATTAACTAATTTTGCTAATTCAATATATTGTGAATTTTGTGATAAAAAATTTTTATTTCTTACAGATGTGCCAAAAATACCTACTTTACTTCCTTCTAAAAATGAACATTTATTTAATATTCTACTATCTATTTGATCATTGTTTTCTTTCAAAAATTTTGTCAATAAAATTTTATAATCATATCTAAATATTTCTGTTTCTTCAAATAATTTATCTGCAGTTTTTTTATTTATAAAATAAGATGATTTACTTAATAATATTTTATTATATTCTTTAAAACTTATTAATTCAACATTTTTATTTTCATTATATATAAAATCACTTGTAATTAATATATCTATATTGTCTAAAATGTTTATATTCTTAATTAATAATTCAATATTATCAATATAATCTTTGCTTATAATTACATCATCTTCTATTATCAAATTATATTCTTCTTCTTTAACTTTAAGTAATGCGTTTCTTTGTTTTTCAATATTTGAAATCTGATTTGGATTTAGTGGAATAATATGATTATTATATTCACAATTTTCTATTTTATCATAATTAACTCTTTTATTATATTTTTCAATATCACTTAATATTTCATTATTATCGGGACTATCTACATTTATTATATTTACTTTTAATTTATGTTTTTCACATAAATTTTTTAAAAATGTTAATGTACTGTTAATATATTGCGTTCTGTTACTCAATGATTTTGTATATATTACAATAATATTTATAATTTTATTCATTTAATATATTTATTTATTTTTTTTTATATGCATTATTATTAAATATAAAATATGAAAATTGATATATCTAATGGTTTATCAGCAATTTATTTATGGTTAATATTTGGTATAACATTATCTTTATTTAATTGTAAAATGGTAAAACTAATAAACCAAAATATATTATTACAATATTCAACACTATTTGTATCTATATTTTTCTTATTTATTGTTTTAGAATCAGAAAATAGTAAAAAACATATTTCTGTATTACTTCTTAATAGTTTAATACTATTTATATCATTTATTATATTAATAAAAATTAATAAAATATTTTCTATTTTAATTTTATTATTAATTTTATTAAATCAAATATTAAAAGTTCATATAAACTATCTTGTAAATAATAATATTTATAAAAAAAATAATAATATAATAAATTATTATAAAAAAATTAGAAATATTATTAATATTTTAATAGTAGTATTAATTATAATTGGATTTTTTTCTATAATAATTGAAAATGGTTATTCATTTAATTTATACAAATTTTTATCAAATAATAGATGTTAAATTTTTAATTTAGCTTTTGTAATATTTGGAAACCAACCTAAAAATGGAACTCTTATACCATGACCTTCTATTTCATATTTATTTCCTTCATCCAATTTATTAAATACTTCTACACTTGTCCAATGTAATACATATATTGAATCTTTTAATATATATACATTATTATTAGTATCGCTAATACTTTGACTTCCTTTCGAATTATTAGAACCATATGTATGTTTCTCGTCAACCACTATAACTTTTTTAAATTTTGTTGAATAAACATAAATAAAATTAAAAATAGTTATAAATATTATTATAATAAATAAACTTTGTAAAGAAAAAAAATCGAAAAAATTATATCGTTTCATCTATTAAATATATATAAAAATATTTATATATTTATATAATGAATATGTCATATATATTATCTGAATTATATTACGACTGGTTTAATAATGAGAATTACTGGTTTGATAAAAATTTAAATAATGATATATATTTAACAAGAAAATATTATAAGTATATCAATAAAATTTATCTTGAAAATAATTTAAAACAAGAATTAATTGGTGCTATAATTTTATTAGACCAAATTCCAAGACATTATAAAAGATTAAATGATAATAAATTAAAAGTAAATTTTTATTCAACAAAAGCAATATTATATTCTGAATTAGTTATCAAATTATATGCTAAATCATTAAATATAGATGAATTATGTTTTATTTATTTACCATATAGACATATATATGATACTAATAAAATTCAATTTATTATAGATAAATTTATTAATATTTATAAATGTGAATTTAATGATGAATATACAAAAAAAAGAGCAAAAAAATATATTTTTAATACTTTAAATAATTTTTATAAATTCAGTAATAATTTTTATATTAGCAAATCCTATCATTCGAGTGTTAAAAATTTTATTAATTTTGATTTAAATATACTTGATAATAAATCAATTAATATTAATAATGATAATGATAATACATTAATATATAATAATATTTATATTGAATTTTTAAACAGTTATTTAAAATTAGAAAATAATTCAACAATTATAGTTTCTATATCTGGTGGCGTAGATAGTAATGTGGCATTATATATTATTAATAAAATAAACAATAAATATAAAAATAAAAATATTAAAATATTTCCCATTCATATTAATTATAATAATAGAGATATATCAAATGATGAATTGAATTTTGTTAATTATTATTGTTATCTAAATAATAATAAACTTATTTATAGAACAATTTTTGAAATTAATAGAAATCAATGTTCAAACAGTAATACAATTAGAAATATATATGAAGATATTACAAAAAAAATAAGATTTGATATGTATCAATATGGTAAAAAATACAGTAAAAATGTATATGTATTATTAGGACATAATAAAGATGATTGTTTTGAAAATATAATTACAAATATATCATCGAGAAAACACTATGATAATCTATCTGGTATGACAGAATTTACAAACATAGATAATTTAATATTATGGAGACCAATGATTAATATTTATAAAAAAAATATTATTGAATTTGCATACAAATATAATATACCTTTTTTAAATGATAGTACTCCAAAATGGTCAATGAGAGGTAAAATAAGAGATAATGTAAAAAAAGAGCTAATTAATTTAAAAAATAATGATGATATCATAGAAACTTTTTTTGAATTAAAAGATTATTTATCAGTATCAAATGAAATTATTAATAATATTGTTTTAAATAATTTAATAAATAAACTCAACTATTTATATACAAACACATATACAAATATAAGTGTAATATATAACACAAATGAAATAAATTGTTTCAATTATTTTAATATATGTTTTTTATTTTTCAAAAAAATTAATATCAAAATTTCTAATAAAACAATAAAAGAATTTATATGTTTTATAAAAAAAAAGAAAAATACAAAATTTTTTGTTAATAAAAGTGTTTATATTCATAAAAAATTTGAAATTATTAATGAATATTATTTAGATATTTATATTACTTATTAAAATAATCAAATATTATCTTATTAGTTGAAATATTACTTTTACAATAATTTAGATGTTCACATACATCAAATAATTTATCAATTTTATTAATTTTTGTAATATTTAAATTGTCAAACATAGTTTCATCATATTTTTCAATTAAATTATTAAATCGTATTTTATAATCTTTATTTTTTTTAATTTTTTTAAAATGTTTATTAATCAAATCATCTTCAATATTTGTAAGTATTTTATTAATATCATCTAAATTCTTAATTTCAATTGAATATTTCAATTTATTATAATTTTCAATTATCTCTTTATTTATATCTGTTTTTTCTTTTTTTCTTATATCAATCTTATAATATTCGTTATTATAACATACAATAATATACTTATCATTTTCATATATATTTATAATTGGACCTCCAAAAAATTTTTTATAGTAACTATCAACAATCATATCAAATACATTAAATAATTCATTTTCTTTATCATCAAGTGTTTTATATAATTTAGTTATAAACATTTGATATAAATTATTAATTTTTTTTACTCTATGTGAAATTAATTCTGATTTTATTTGTAGTGCGGCAGTTGTAGGTGTTGAATAATTTAAATCGGTTATTTCTGTTATCAATAATTTATCTCCTTTATCATATTCATGTCCAATTGCAGATATTATAGGTTTATATGAATTCTTAATTTTTTTGAATAATTCAATATTATCAAATGAATTTGATATCTCATTTGTAGCACCACCTCCTCTTATAATAATAATAATATCACTTGATTGTAAATTATCAATAGCAATCATTGTTTCATTTGCAGTATTTTCACCTTCTAGTGTAATTTCAATTAAATTGATTTGAATATTTAAATTAAATTGTTTTACAAAATCATTATAACCTTGTGTTTCTTTTTTTGATATTATACCAATTCTATTAATTTTATTCCATTCAATTATTTTTTTATTATTATGTAAATTAAATTTAATAATTTCATCCTTCAATAATTTTAATCTTGAATTTTCATTTTCTAATATTAAATTACTTACATTTAAAATATATTTATGTCCATAATAATAATCACAGTTTAAATAACCTTCTATTTTACATAATTTATTCTCATTTTTAATTATCTCATCAGTAGATAATTTACTTCTACTCGTCCATAATTTACAATCAAATGATATATTATTATTAGTAATTTTAAAACTCATACCGCTTTTTTTCCATATTTTACATTCTTTAATATCTCCAATTAATGTTACTTTATCAAATTCATTACAAATTAATTTATTTTTAGATAATAATATATCGTTTAAAACTTCGGGAGTATATATAATATTTTCTTTAAAAATATCATCATTTGAATCGCTAAAATCACTTGAATCTGATATAAAATTCATAATAAAAAATAATAATTATAATAATATTCATTTTTTATTTTCTTTAACATTTATGTAATTCCAATGACAATGTCTGCATTTATTTCCACAACATTTTCTTTTTTCTAAGAAATATTTTGTCATAACTGTGTATCCTGTTAAAGGATCAATATATGAGTTTTTTTTCATTTTTACATGCTTCATCATGAATATTTTTAATCCTAAGATTTATATCACAAATCTTCAATATCTTGTTTATTTGACATTTATTATTACTTATTTAATTTAAAAAATTTTTTTTTTATTTATATATATGTTGTAATAATTACAATTTCAATCATTTATCTTTTTTAGTTACTTTTTTCTTAGGTTTTTTTTCTTCACTATCATCAATTTTT
>Ga0213866_10001244_pt1 | contig 19194 bp, 22 predicted proteins | sample PICome_11_FD_160079 | JGI IMG/M metagenome (GOLD analysis project Ga0213866, IMG submission 160079) | Coastal seawater microbial communities near Pivers Island, North Carolina, United States - PICO284 | ecosystem: Environmental > Aquatic > Marine > Coastal | place: USA: North Carolina...
CCTGAACATCTTTTTTTACCGTCTAATCCTGGCATAGTCCCCTTACATACTTGTACTGCGTAACCGTTAGCGTATGCTGATGGATAAACCTCGAATTTAGCTTGAGCGGCTTTTTTACCACGAGAGCAAAGTTTTGTGTCTTTTTTCTTAGACTTCTTTTTCTTTTTCTTCTCTAAGATAACCTGTTGTATCATTTCAACAAGTTGTTCTTCTGTTAGTCTTAATATACTCATTTTTTATTAACTATTTGGAACTTTAGTTCTCGTTTATAGGTATTAACCTCTCTGTCTGTGACGACTTTGATATCAACGAAATATTCATTCGGGATTTTATCTTTTGTATCAAAAATGAAGTAGTAACCATTGGGGGTTCTATTAATTGAAGTCCAATCTTCTACTTGAACTTCGGTATTACCCTCTCTTACATATACTCTGTAATATGCGTCTACTTGTGTTAATACTTCATTGGTGGTGTATGCTTTTTTAAGGACCACATTAACTTTTCTTGTATCTGTATTGAGAATTTTTTCGTCTTGTTTGATTCCATAGAAATCAAATCCGTAGATACTTGGCTCATTATCCTCAGTACCAATTTGATATAAATCAGACAAAGGATGCATTACGAATTGATTCTCAACAGGATAAAGTGGTACACCATCTACCGCTAAATTTTTCCAATTATCATAAAAGATGCATGGAATTGAGTCAGATGATAAATTATTAATGGTTACTTCATAAACACCTTTTTGTATTTCACAAGTTGTTAAATTTGTAAATCCATTTACGGGGTCACCGTTTGAATCTAAAATATCTACGGTTGGATTTGAATCGAGTCTTTGGGGGACTCCGTACTTGAATGAATATAAATAAAGTTTATTTTTTCTCTTTTCGAAGAATGTGTTTCTATCATCTTGTATTAAGTCATTAAATGACGTTTCCAAGAATGGCTCATAAAATGTTTGTGTATGTCGAGAGAAGAATCCTACTGAATAATTTTCTGTTAGACCTGTAATATTTTCAACATCAGGGACAAAGGCTATACCCCATCCTGTAGACCCTGTCGTTCCTCCTGTTAAAATATCGTTTATCTCATCAGTCATGTCAAATTCAATGTCTTCATTACCAAATTCAAAATGTTGAGTATCAACAATGGTTAATGCACTGTAATTAAGACCTGTTAAACCACTTAAAGAGTTTGTGTTGTCATATATACCGTCTTCACTCCATTGATGTATTGTAGACCTCTCAAACCAGTTTACAGGTCTATCTGAAAATGAGTTGTCAGTCTCTAAAGAGTCTCTCACTGAAACAGTTCCTGAAGAACCTAATGCGTTACCTTTGTAATAGTCCTGACCGACACCTTCATCCCATGTTTGAACATCTCCAGTAGTACCTGATACTTTAGGTATTCTAAACAAAACTAAATCAAATGAAGTTGCCCTTCTTCTTCCGTTTGACCATTTTGTGTTAAGTAACTCTTTGTCAAAAGAAGAAGTGTTGGTCATCTTAAGTGTATGTTTTAAGTTATAACTACATCCTGTTGCGATGTCACCATCAGTTATTTTTTTTTCTAATTCATCAATATCTAAATCAAATATAAAACGAGTAAACCCCTTATTAGAAATAAGGTTATCAACATTACCATAAAATAACTCAACAACAGGGTTTCTCGCAGTGTTAGTGTATGAGTTATAAATGAGAGTATCATTTTTACTAAAATAAGACCTGTGAAGAGACATAGTTACTTTTTATAATAAATACTCAGTTAATTCGAATATTCTTATTCAATATCTTATCTTTGGCATCCAAAAGCTCTTTCAAAAGTGTATCAACAGTAACTCCATCAACACTGGTCGGTACCGGACTCATCCCGTGATATGGGTGTACATGATTAACCATGAATCGAACAATTAAATCTAATAATTCGATTAATTCTTCACCCCTTACTAATGATGATGTTTTTGGTTCGATTTCATCCGCGAATCTATTTTCATCAATACCATAAAGAGTGTTTTTTAAATCAATTTTACCCACGTCTAATTTTTGTGATTTATGAGACAAAAGATATAGTTCGTCACCTCCCATGACACCTACTGATTTATCAAAATCCTCCACCTTTTTTGGAATTAGATTCTGTTTAGTAGGTTTAAAAGGTACTTGGTCAGTTTTGTTTTTATCAAAAACTAACCCGTAACCCTTACCTACTTCTACAGTAGTTATACTTATACCATTAAATAATTGACCTAAATTATAAACCGTTTGCATATCACTAGTTGGGGAAACTCCTGATGCCTTTTTATAAAGGTCTTCCTGTGGTCTAAAATAAAATGGAAATGTATTTCCGACATCTATTTTTTGAGGACCACTTATTGTTACATTTTCAGTATCTTGATTTATATTTTGACCAATATTTCCTTTTACCATACCTTCTAAAGTATCATTTACAAGTTTAATTACCTGTGTCATACTTTTATTATTGAATTCTACTGTGGTTTGAAGTGACTTAGATGTTGAGGGTATTTCAGTTCTTACACCTATGTTAGAGGTACTTACTGAAATTCCCTCCTTCTGAGATAAATTATATATGAATATCTTACCTTGAAATAAATTAGCGTTATTTTCAGGATTAATTATGTTGTACTCAACCAACTTTTTTAGGTTTTGATGGTCAAAATTAAATATTAACTTTTTTTGTGGGGTTCCGAATACTGTTCTTCTATCAAATTTAGACAGTTGTAAAAAAGCTCTTTCCTCATTTCTTCTTGGAACTTGTTGACTATTAAAAGGCCTGTTTTTACCCGCCCTTAACATTACAGTATCATCTTTTATAATGATATCACACGTTCCCCTACCATAAATTCCTATATCTTCTGGCTCAGCATATATACCTTTTACATCTTCGTAAAAATATTCATTATCCTCATTTAAAAGGTTAGCGAATGGTTTATTTCTTGTACCTTCATCTAAATTAGTTATTGATGAGTTATACTCTTCAAAATTAGATGTGGTAGGTGAACTATAAACCCCCGACACATAAAATTTATCTCGACCACCTTGTCTTGTTATATTACTATAAAATAAATGTACGTACTCGTTCTCTTTAGGGGGTGTGTTAATAAAAAACGGTAATAAGGGATTAAATACAAATGGGTCATTAGCGTCCCACTCTTTATAAATTTGTTTTCCAAAATTCTGATTAGCCTTTTCTCTATCGTCAACATTTTCAGTTCTAAGTATTGCCCTAATACGACCAAGACGCATAGGGTCATTACTATCTATACATTGACCTTTATAGATAATTTGTGACCTTCTTTGTTCTCTACTATAGTTTTCCCCTTTATTCATTTACTGTTACGTGATTTGTATTCTTCTAATATATCATTATAACTTTTTTCTAAAGAATCTAAATGATGTGTAAGTTTAACGAGTAAAGATTTGGTTTCTTCAAAATCTTCACTAATCTGTTTTAATCCGTATTCTAAATCCTTATTAGGTAAAGATTTATAATCTTTAATTATTTCCATTATTTTATTTTCCATATCACATGTTTTTTCCTGTACACCTTATCGGTCCTGTAGCTACGAGACCAACTGCTACTGGGGCACACCAAGTATGGACTACACCATTTTCTAGTTGTTCATCCTTTTGACCTTTAATCTGTTGAAATATAGACGGTAGAGCCACATTTGGTGAACCATCGGGTAATGCCCCTGTTGGTAACCCTAGTTTCTGTATATTTTCAGTAACATTCGCCATAGCTCTTGTGGGTGAACTACCAGGTAATAATCCTGCGGACGCTAATGCGAAAGTAGGGGGTCGAGACCCGCCTGGTATTGCTAAATTTAAAAGATTTAATATTTCGTCGACAACGCTTTTACATTGCCTCCAATCAACAACCGCAGATGCTAATTGTAAAAGAACATAAAGAACACCCGTTATTACTTTTAATTGTGCATTCTTTGACTCTTTTATAATTTCTTTCATTAGAGTTTCAACAAGTACTCTTAAGTTTTTCTTTAAAAGTTTAAAAAGTTCTTCAACAAATATCGACGCAATCCTACTCACCATATTCACAATATAACTTTTCATATTTTCTAAAAACGTTGTAAAATCTTCAATCTTATCCATAATTGCACTTCCCAGTGACTTTAATATAATCATAAGACCAAGTAACACTTTGGGTGAGAGTATTGTTGTAACAACTGCTCTTGGGATGACTTTTAGTAGTCCATCTTTAATTGCAATATCGATATTAATACCGTCAGGTAATTGTAACTTCCAATTATCGTCCTTGGCTATTTTTTCTATTTTTTGTATTAAGGCGTCAACCTTTTCATTTTCAGGTAATTCTCTTATCTCGTTTAAATCCTCAAAAATAGACTGTGTATTTACTGGTAATTTTACGTTACCACAATCCTCAAATTCAGTAACCCCCATCACCATATTGTTTACCTCATTTTCGATGTTTCTTAAATCAGTAGGAGTCATTTCAAAAAATGATTGGTCTAACGTATCGAGTGCAGATAGTTTTGCGGTTCCAGAAACATCAATTTCTTTTGTATTGTCAAAACATAAACCAAGAATACGTTGTATTATTTTTTCAAACTTAGATTGTTCTTCTTTGTCTGAAGTTGTTAGATTAGCACTAATATCAATAAAGTTAGTTAATGAATTCATTATTTTCGGCATTAATCCATCAAAATCTAACATATCTATAGACTTATAATAGTCTCTAAGAAAATCAGACACACGATTTAAATTTGGTCGATTCCTTAAACTAACCTCGTAAAAATCACCATAATAAGTTGTACCTCCTTGTGTATATTCTTGTACATATTTTATATCCATAATCTCACTACCCGAATCACCTCTGTAATCATCACCATAATCGGCACTAAAAGGTACTCCTACGTTTTGTAATCTATTATATAATTCCCTATCCATAGAGAAAGGTAAGTTACCATTAACTGGTGCTTCTTTTTCATATAAAATTTTATTAAATCCTTCACTAGGGTCATTCTTTAAAAGTTTAAATAAATCTATCTGGTTAACCCTGATATATAACTTATTACTCCCACCTCCTTGGGTGTCGTTACCTTCGAAGGTTTGTTCTTGAGAACATCCCGCAACTTTTAAACTTTCTTCTATAACTACTTCTGAAATTCTACTTTTAGTATTTTGAGAGGCGGTTAGAACTTGTTTTATTAGAAAATCAATTGTTGTGGAATTTGATGTTGGTCTACTAGGTATTGAAGATTTAACAAGGTCTATTAATTCTTCATATTGGCTTTTAATTTCGGTTTGTAATCTTTGTTTAGCATCGGTAATCTCATTTAATTGTTTTAAAGATTCACTTTTTCTTGATTCTAAATTATTACCTGACTCAGATAACTTGTTAAACACTTTTTCATTCGCTTGTGTTTCAATCTGAGTTTTATACGCATTAATTTTATTATTTGCGTCTCTATAACCTTGTTTTACATCTATAGCCATGGTTAACTCATTTTATAACCATTCCCTTCGTCTTCCTTGTCTAAATCTTTTTGTATTAACGCCTGTAGTACATCATCATCCATCTCAGCCAAATTGAATTCTTCTTCAGAAGTATTTGAGGATTTTTCCCATATTGACGATTGTAATTTAGATAAAGATAGTTTCTTCTCTATGGTGTCATTTATTATTTTTTGTTGTTCTTTAATGACCGGTCCAATAACCGCCATGTCTTCAGCACCTTTTAAAAGGCTTAACATTTTATTTTGAATTCTTATCGCAGTCGCTCTTTGTTCTACTAGTTCATTGTAGATTTCTTGCATAAGACTCAAAACAGAATCTTTACTTAAAACAATTTCTTTTTTCTTAGGTCTTCCCATAATATTATAAATATTTGAGAATAGATTTTATATATTATTCAACTTTACTGTTAAATCAAAATAAAGATTTTTAAACTTCTTCATTGAGGTTCGTATCTCTTTAGTACTCATATTAGTCATTTCTCTCAATGACAATAATATAATATTCTTATTAAATTTATTATTATCTGTACCTATAAAAATCTCTTCATAGTTCTCGAACAATTCTAAAAGTGCGTATCCTAACTTTAATTCATTATTATTTAAACTACTTTCTTCAATAAACTTTTCCAACTCTTTTAGAAATTCTTTTATTATTTGCTCCGCAGTTACTTTTTCGTGTTCGAGGTAATAAATCATATCAGGTCTACTTTCTAATTTTGTAGTAATATCCTCATAAGATATCTTCCTGTTCTGTTCCTTTTGGTCCTTTATTATTTGACCCATCAAATAATTCTTACAAATAGTTCCAAAATATGAATATGCCTTTTTATTCTTATCTGGTTTAAATTTCTCAACTTTAGTCATTAAAAATGAATGTGTATCGTTATGAATATCCCTAAAGTCCATATTTTTACGATATAACTTATATCTTCTTATAATAGACTCAATCATTTTATCTAAAGGGCCTCTTAAAAATTCATTATAAATATCATTTTTTTCGTTCCAAGTAGAGGCAGTGAGAAACATTCTCACCGCCAATTCTTCTTGTACGTCGAAATAATTCTGAGATTTAGCTTTTCTACCTCTTTTCTTTTTTACCTCAGAGTTTGTATTATCCCCTGTTAAAGTCATTAACCTTCTATCATCACATACTTTATGTCTCTGTCTTCCTTAAAAAAATGTTCTTTTTTAGCTGAGTCAATCCAAAAACTAACTTCGTCTTGTGTTAAAGGTTCTTCACCATATCTATACTGCCAAAATAGTGAACCCTCCCTCATATTAGAGTGTTTATATCCAATTCTAGGTATAGTCATTAATGAAACAGAATTATAAGTCAGTCTCAATAATAATTCGTATACGAATGTTAATTTAAATGACTGTTTAAATCCCCCATATTCTTTAAATAATGATTTATTAAAAACCATCCCACTTGTTTGAAAGTTTTGATAATTTAAAAGTACTTCATTCGTTAAATAACCTATTTCACTATTCATGTTGGCGGCAAATGTGGCTTCATTGGTGAATCCAGCAAACACCCCTTTTTCGTCAGTATCGACAACTAATGGTAAAAATCCTTTTACTTCAGGGTATGCGGATGAATACCTATGAACATTCTTAAACCATATACTAGAATATTCATCATCAAACTCAAACAAACTAACCCAATCATATTTCGCGTTTTCAACACCTAAATTTACTTGAGTACAAAAATCAGTGTCACCCTCATTATGAATTATATTTGTAGTGAGACCACTAAAATCAAATTTATTTATTATTGAAACCAACGACTCCTCTCCCGAATGAACAATTACTAATTCGATATCGTCAATAACTTTTTCTTTTTTATTATTATATCTATCCTGATTCTGTAATGAAGTAACACATGATGTAAATAAAGACTCAAAATTTTTATGTTTTGATGACTCTATAGGTAATACTACTGATATATTTAAACTTTCCATTTTATTAACTTTCTTCTTCAACTTTTATTTTTTCTAATTGACTCTCAAAAACTTCTTTCCTTTGTTGTGTATAAGAAGTAAACAAGTCAACTACTGTGGTGTCAAACTCTTCTTTTTTACTATATTTTACAGCGGTTTCAAACCCTTTATCGTGTAAGTTATCACTAATGTTATCCTCCAACCAATTTTGTATATATTCCGCTAATATATCGTGAATGTTATTCAATTCATATGTCCAAATGCCATTTTCGTCTGTAATCCATTCAGGCTTCATATTAGGTACTTTACCAATAACAGGAGTTTTAGATATCATTGACTCCATTGGAAATGTCCCGAATGATGATACGTCATCAACCCATACGGAAACAAAAGAATCCTTTAAATAGTCAGAAAACTCGTCCTGTGAAAGTCCTCTCATATCTCTAAATGTTATCCATCTATACTGAGGGTACTTTAAATAGAACGATTTAATTATCTTCATACTGTCTCTCTGTTCTCTTGTGTGTATAGAAACAATAGGTTTAGATGGTAAATCTTTAGGACTAAATTTATCACTGATAAATGGTGTTAAGATGTCAAAACTAACACCTTTCATAATTTCAGAAATATATTCTTTTTGTTTTTCAGAAGTTGTAATACACTTCATGAAACCATGTGTGGTCCAAGAAGCTCCAGGTTGTAATGTTTCTAACATATGGTCATATGCTTGACATAGAACAATTTTAGCACATGATAAATTGGAGACTTGTTCCATTACATGTCCATAAATTTCAGGAATTACAATGAAATCTTCAGGAGACACTTTTAAATCTTGTCCTTCAATTGATACATGAGAAATTTCCATGTATTCATCTCCTAACCACGACCCTACACCTTTGTAGTCATTTTTTTCATGCATAATTATAGAGTTAAATCCACTATTTTTTAAGGAAAGTGCCATGTCATAAATAAACTTAACACCTGCCTTGGCATTACCTTTAGTGTCTTGAACTAAAAAGTATATTCTATGTGTATTATCGGATAAATTTTTAACCGACTGTTCAACTTTTAATATTGTTTCTTCATTCATTTTATAAATGTTTTAATATTTGATGTTTTAATAATGTATTAAATGCTATTTTAAATGGTATACTTAAATCTTTAGTGCTATGTACCCCTAAATTATTATCTACCTCTTCCTTTTCTATCATAATAATTTCTAACATCATTTTTACAATTTCAAAAGAAACTAAATTGATTGTTTGTTCGGTATCACCTGTATATTTTTCTTCGGACGGTATATTGATAGTTTCTGTAACACTATCTAAATCAATGTAATACATCTCACCTAAAACTTCTATCATTGGACTAATTCTTTAAGTATATCATTGAGTTCTGTAATACATGTAATAGTATAATCAGACTCAAAAGTTTTATTGTATGTTGTTTCGTATTTTATTATTATCTTATTATCATTTTCTAATGATAATATATCGGGGTTAGATGTAATAATAATATCAAACTGTTGAAAAGTATGCTCTAAAGTTATTTTAGAGTAAAATTTTATATTCTCAATTAAACATCCATATTTTGATAAGAAGAACAATGTTGAGGGTTTAGACTTACCAATTTCATCTGAGATTATAGTTAACTCATTTTCATCCCTATAATTGACGTATATATCATTTAAAATGTTAAACGTATTACCGCTAACCGATGGACTATGTCCGAATATATTCATAGGAAAATCTACATAAAAAAAGTTATATAATTCATCTGAATTTTTAAATTTAAAATGATTTATTAAATCCATCGAAGTGACAGGTAAGTTTAAACCATACTCGAAATCTTCAACACCCTCTACATCTTTCCACTCTTCGTTTTCCGAGTCATACTCTTTTACATTCTCAGATTCTGATTCATCATCTAAGTAAAATTTAGTGTATACCTGTTCCGCCTTCCTAAAAATGTCACGTATAACACCATTTAAATCAAAAGCAATTCTCATCAGTCGTACTTATCTAAAATTTTACTAATAAGAGGATTTCTTATTACATCTTTATTTTCAAACTCAAAAACACCAATTCGCTCAATATTACGAAATCTGTTTAATGCATCATAAAGACCTGACTGAGTTTTATCTTTATATCTATCTGTTTGTTCCACATCACCTGAAATAAAAAACTTAGAATTGAACCCTATTCTTGTTAGTAACAATTTCATTTGCGATGGAGTACAATTCTGAGATTCTTCAAAAATTAATATTGAATTGTCAATGTTCATACCTCTCATATATGCGAGTGCAAATACCTCAATAACATCGTGATTTTTTAATTTTTCTCTGGATTCCTTACCTATTATTTTATTTAAAAGATAATATGATGGAAATATGTAAGGGTCTAACTTTTCCTCTAAATTACCAGGTAGTGACCCCAATTTTTCTTCTGCTTCAACAGCCGGTCTTACGATTATAATTTTTTCATACGAATTTGTTTCATCTAAAAGTAAATCAACCGCAGCTCTCATTGCTATATAAGATTTACCAACACCTGCAGGTCCCGAACAAATTGTGATTTCATTATCTTGTAAAATGTTATAGTATACTTTTTGATTTTCAGATAAAAATTTCTTTCTAGGTCTTTTAGATACTATTTCTTTTATAAGTTGTTTCTTATTTAAGTTTGTAATTTCTTTTTTACGTGTTGTCATATGTTCTTTATTATACTAACTAATTTAATTGTTTCTTCAACATCTTCAATACCAAACCCATCTTCACTAAGAATATGTTTGTAACTAACAGTATGTAAATCTGTAAATCCATCCGAAAACTCAAGTTCTTTATCATTGATTTTAATCATACGGAATGGTTTCCATTCGTCCCAAGGTAAATCAGTTTTATCTATACTTAACTCAAAGTTTATATTCGCTCTTTCTAAATTAATTGTACCAAAACTTTTTCTGTCAGTGTTTGTAACATTGTAGTTGATAGGTTTGCCAAATATCCATATTAACATATCGAAAAAATGTATTCCTATATTAAAGAGAACACCTCCAGATTTATCCTTATCTCCTTTCCACGAAAAATCATACCACGAACCTCTTGGTGTTATATATTTTAAAGTGACATCATAAATTTTATTAACATCTATACTTTTCTTTAAATCAATAATAGTGGGGTGGTGCCTAAGCTGTAAAATATTATAAATTTTTTTCCCCGTCTCTTTTTCGATTTCTTTTAGTGATAGAAGGTGGTCATAGTTAATAACCAAAGGCTTTTCACATATAACGTCACAATTATTTCTTAGGGCTAATCTAATATGTGAATCATGTAAATAATTAGGTGAGCAAACTGTTATATAATCTAACGGGGTTTCTTTACGTTTTAACCTATCAATATGCCTTTCAAATCTTTCAGTTTCTCTAAAGTATTTTGCGTCTGGAAAAAACCTATCAATGTAACCGACATTATCATGAGGGTCCAAAAAACATTTTAATTGATTATTTGTTTCTTTTATTGCATTCATATGTCTAGGTGCGATATAACCTGAGGCTCCAATTAATCCAAAATTTTTCATTTTATTTAAATTCATTAATACATTTTACTATTCTTTTTAATTCTTGTTGACTTAAATGAGGTGAGATTGGGATGTGTAAAACTTGTTCACACATAACTTCACATTCAGGTAAACTCTTATCACCGAACATGGTTTTATATATTGGTTGTTTGTGAAGAGGTTTAGGCCAATAAACAGAAGTTTCTATATTATTTTCAGATAAATAATTTTTTAATCTATCTCTATCTTTAACAATTAATGTATATAAGTACCAACTATGATTCTCTATAGTATCATCAGGTATTGGTAATTTTACTTTTGGATTTTTAATATTATTAAAGTAATAATTAGCATTTTTTTCTCTTCTGTCTAACCATTCACTTGTACCTTCCTTTAACAATATACTTAAGAATCTAGCTTGTAATGCGTCTAAACGAAGATTACCACCTACCATTTCGTGATGATACCTTTTTTTAGAGCCATGAGCTCGTATCATTTTTATTTTTTCATAGATATCTTTATCGTTAGTAATTACCATACCACCATCACCTAAACAACCTAAAGTTTTTGCAGGAAAAAAACTAAATGACGATGCAATAGAACGAGTTCCTGAGTGACCACCTTCGGGATAGTAAGAACCAAAAGACTCGGCCGCGTCCTCAATCAAAAACGAACCTTTCTCCTCACAAAGATTTTGTAACTCGTCGATAGAACGAGTTTCACCAAATAAATGAACAAACATAACCGCTCTTGTGTTTTTCGTCCAAGATTCCTTAAATTCTTTAATAGAAGGGTGAAATGAGTTAGGTGCATTATCAACAAAAACGGGGTTCAACCCCGCGGTTAATATCGCTTCAGAACTTGCGATAAATGTGTATGACGGAACTAATACATCAGAGCCTTTAGGTAAACCTAACGAAAGTAATATGGCGACCAAACCATCCGTACCACTAGAAACGCCAACAGCGTATTTAGACCCTGTATATTCCGCAAATTCAGATTCAAATGAAGAGACTGAAGGTCCGTTGATATAAACACAATCGTTCAGAGAACAAGATAACTCATTTAATAATTTTTCTCTATATGGTTTAAGTATTTCAACATAGTCGAAAAATTTTATTTTAGTTTCATTCTTCATTTCGCTGGGTTACCGTAAACCGTTGAGTTTTTATCTACGTTTTTAGTGACAACTGAACCTGCGCCTACTCGTGAATTTTCACCAAGTACTATTGATGGTAAAATTGTAGAATTAGCACCTATAGTAACCCCATTTTTAACTATGGTGGGTGGGTCATTTCTCCATTTACCTTTAGAAGGGGCGTATTTATCATTGGTGAATACAACTCCAGGACCTATGAATACGTTATCACCTACTTTCACATTTTCAGGTATAAAAGCACCAAATCCAACAGAACAATTTTTTCCGATTGTAACATTGTGTCCTATTTCTGCAAAGGCACCTACTTTACTTGTTTTATCTACATTTGCAGAAGAATAAATATTTGCGGTTTCGTGTATCACAATATCTTTTTTTATATTTTCAACAACTAATTTAACATCAATCTTATTGTTAGTAAATAAGTTAAATGTATTCTTGAAGAATTCTTCTCTTTATTTGTTGTGTGTTATTCAGTAGTAATCAATAGTTTCACTAAGAAATTCTATATTATCTTTTCTTTGCGGGATTACCGTACCATACTTCACTACTCGGAACATTTTTATTTACAAATGACATAGACCCAATCGTACAATGGTCTCCAATAGTTATTCCGTGATGTAACACTGCATTTGTACCAATAAAACATTTTTTACCTATTTTCGCTCCTCCTATTTTTACTCTACCACTATCTAAATTATTTGTCATTACTCTAGGTGCTATATATGTGTTGTCTCCTACAACACAACCTCTAGCGATTATTACATCGTATCTTAATGTCACATCGTCTCCTATGATACATTCTCCTGACGTTGATACTCTTGAGTCGATATAGCAATTATTTCCGATTACTGTGTCTTTTCTTAGTTCTACGAAATTTTTAATAACAGTATTATCACCAATTACAACGTCGTCTTCAATGATTACATAATTACCGATTACAACATTTTTACCTATTTTACAATTTTCACTTATTTTATTCATTTTCATATATTTTTATTGGATTACCCCTAACTAAGGTATTAGAAATAATATCTTTAATCACATTTGACCCCATACCAATTAATGTATTATCACCAATAGACACTCTATTTCTTATAGTACAGTGTAATTTAATCTTATTGTCGTTTCCAATATTACACCACCCTGCAATTATAGTTCCTGCCCCAATTTCATTGTTGTCACCTATTATTGTGTTATGTCCTATATTAACATAATTCATAATTAGATTGTTTTTACCGATTATAGTGTCTCCTTGTTCTCCTGACATGATAGATACAAAATTCATAATGGTGGTATTATCATCAATTATAATATTTCCACTATTTTTATCACTATTTCTTATAGCACCTTTATTACCAATAACACAGTACGGACCGACTGTTACATTAATACCAATTTTTACATTATCACCAATAATTGCCGTAGGGTGTATATTACTCATAGGTTTAATTCTTTTTTTCACCAACCTTTCTTAGTTTATATTCTTTACTATTTAAATTAGGACCAATCTCATCCTTATTATCATACCAATCTGGGAAGTCTGACCACTTATGTAATATTTTTAAATTAAAAAATTTAGATAACTCATTTTGTATTTTATCGGGATTTTCAACTAATTCTTCATAAGTTATATTGTAACTTATATAATCACTATATAGTTTAGATTGTCTTATACTCTCATCGTATCTCTTTGGTTTTACGTATCCATTACTACTTTTTAATGTGTCTTCACGGTTTCTTGTTATGTTAATGATTTTTATTTGGTTTTTTTCAATCATTCCTAAATAAGAATTTATCATAGTTTGATTTATAACATCGCTGAATATACTACCTGCAGTTCTTTTACCTACATCGTATTTCGATTCGGAGATAAATTTTGATAAATGTATTTCTGTCTTATTATAAACGTTTAAATCAAACGCATTAAATAACCTTCTTAATAGTGTGGTACCGGTTTTTGCACACCCTGTTATATAAAATTTATTCATTATTTATTACTTTTTCATATTTCTCAATATATTTCTCTAATATTGATTTTTTATTAAACTCATCCCTACTTTTTGGAAACCAATCGTCCATAATATTAAGAATTTTACCTTTCTTATCTATAGAATACGACACAATTTTTTTATTGTATTGTATCGATTCTAGTTGTATTCTACCAAAATAAAGACCGCAAGTTTTAACTGCGTTTGTGTAATAATCGCTCAAATCTTCTATCACTCCTAAGTACTTTACATGGTCATGGTTATCTGATAATTTTTTAGCGTAACCAAAATCGTTATCATTTCCGGCTAACCATAATTCTAATCCTTCATCTTTAGTTCTTTTTACCATATCATGAACCATATCTTTTCTTAAATAATTCATAGTACCCGGTAATAACACATATTTAGGATAGTCCTTTATGATTTTACCCTTTTTGACGTCTGCGATATTATAAATCGTATCTATTTTATTTTCTTGAATGTCAAAATTGTTAAGTATGTATTCTTTCACTTCGGGGGTAATTGATATATATTCTTTCACTCTCTCATCTATATATGGGTCCTCAAGTTCCAATACCCTTGAACGGACAATATCTACAATAGGGGTGTTAGGATAAAGTTTTAATACATGTTCAGTTATTGGTTTATGGTTAGTTTGTATGATATCAAACCTAACATCCTTAATCTTATATAATTGTCCTTTTTTAGAAACTACTTTTTTCCCGTTTTGGATTAATGACCAAGACCCATCACCCATTTTATATCCAGGTGGGTTAGAAAGGTCGTAAAGATTAATACCAATCCTTTCCGACTTTAATGATAAAGGAGGTCCTATTTGTGATAACACACTTACATCATGACCCATTTCTTTTAAACCTTTTGCAAGTTCAAAAGTAGAAACTTCAGAACCTGTCATATTTTTAAATGATAGACATGTTAATAAAATTTTCATAGGGGTGTCTCTGAAGGACTCGTATATTTTTTTTGGTAGATTCTCTTCATGTCTTTTCGAAAACTCTATTCTGTTTTTTTCCCATTCTTCATTAGTTTGACCAATTGATTTATGGGTTATTCTAATGTCATAAAACACACCTACTTTAACACCCGATAAATGGTTTCTAAACGAAAAGTCCACATCGTAAAAGTGAAATCCTTTAACTTCTTCACTAAAATTTTCTGACGTTTTTTTTCTATTTATCGCAATAAATAATCCGTCAACAATAATAGTTTCTTCTAATTTGTTACCTAAACTATTTGAGTATTTTGACTCCCATTTTTTACCTTCATGTTCATGATTGACAATACCTCTCATTTTTGAGGGGTCTTCCCACCATTTACCTGATTTAGGTAACGATATACTACCTGCGGCACCCAAAACACCAAAATCAGGATTCCTGTTAAAGTGTTTTATTAATTTATTACCCCAACTTTTTTTATCAAAATAAATATCGTCATGACAAAGAACGACAATATCATTTGATGACTTGTTTAAAATGATATTGTACGCCTCTGATAAAGAATGTGTACCTTTATTTTCAAAGGGTATTATTTCTATGTTTTTAGGTCCGCAAGTATTCTTTATATGCTGTATAAAGTCATTATCTATTTCTCTTGTGCTAAATCCTACTGTAATCATTAGTCATCAAATACTTCTATCTCTAATGTCTTTTTTACCAATTCAGTCCACTGACCGTTGTAACGAGTACCTTTTACTATATGATTATCTATCCAATGGTAGTTACCACCACGAGGTTTACCCATAAGTAAGTTACTATACTTAAATCCCCATTTATTTAACCACTCTTCAGTAATATCCCTTACTTCTTCTGTTCTAGACGTAAAAAAAGTTATTATATTACCCTCATCATACCACTTATTTAAAATATCAACTGCACCATCATATGGGATAACTTGTTTCATTCTACCAGGTTCTTCATTTGGTACATCATCTGTAATAGTTCCGTCTATATCTATAAGATAATTTTTTATTCCTTTAGGTAGTGTGGGACTTGCATTATATCCCTCATCGTCTATTTTACTACTTAATATTATTTCTTTTTTCATTACTTTTCAATTTCCTGTAGAACCAAATCCATTGTTGTTTCTATCTTTTTCTTTTATTGTATTAACTTTAACTAAGTTAATCTGATTACCTTGTGCTACGGGACATACCACCGCTTGTGCTATCTTATCTCCTTTATTTATTGTCTGTTCCTCATTGGTAAAGTTGAATACTATTACCTTTATTTCACCCGTATAACCATAATCTACAGTACCTGGTGTGTTAAGAACTGAAAGTCCTCTTTTAATTGCTAAACCACTTTTAGGTCTAACTTGAACTTCACATCTTTCAGGAACATCTAAATAAAGACCTGTAGGTATTAGTGCTCTCCCAAAAGGTTCTAATGTGACAGGTTCGTTTGCTCTCAAATCAAAACCTGAGTCTGTTGAGTATGCATACTCAGGTTCAGGGTTTTCTGATTTATAAACGTAGTTCAATGTTATTTTTGGATTCTCATATTGATGATTAAAATTTTCCTCAATATCTTCCATATTAACACCTAACCCCTTAAGTAATTCTGTAGGGTCTGACATATCTAAATGAGTCAATTTAGACTCAATTTCTTTTAATGCTTTTAAGCTATCTTTAAATTCGTTAAATTTTCCAATCATTTTAATTCGTATATTTTTTTCATTACATCAACCAATACCTTTACATCTCTTTCACAATAATCCGCTATAGGGGTTAGTCCATTTGCGTTCCAATAAGTGTCATGAACCATATTACCTGAAACTTCACCTGTTTTAGGGCTATCAACATTTAAGGCAACACACATGAGGTCCAGTGATGCGGGAGAATTAAATGAACCAAATTGCCATAACTCTTTGGTATCTACCGCTTTTAAATCCCATGGTTTGGTACCTAAAGTTGGTAATATTTTTGGCGGTTTAATCCCGTTCACAACAAATCTTTTAGATAACATCGGCATGTCAAACCCTTTTATATTGTGACCACAAAGATAAAAGTCTAACTTTAAAACTTTGTTAAGTAGGTCTTTTACTCCCATTAATAATTTCTTCTCATCATCTTCTGCAAAGGTCGTGGTATGTATTTCACCTTTAGGTGTTATAAACGAAAAAGAAGCTACTATAATTTTTGAGAAATCTGAAACTAACGCGGCGTGATTTGTAAATATCTCATCCAAATCCTTACCTACATCTTCGGGGTATCTTTTTTCAAACCAATTACGATAACTTTCAAATAAACGACCCATCTCAGGATTCTTTTCATTTAGAGTGGTATAATTCTTCTCCACACCTACGGTTTCTAAGTCAAAAAAAAGTAATTTATTTAAAGGTACATCTATCATCTCACTAACTCTTTATAAATTTCAACTCTATTTTTAGTGACTGTTTTCATATCATACTTTCCATTTACAGTCTCATATAATCTTTCACCTAAGTCAAATGCAAAATTTGGGTTCTTGATTAACTTTTTAATATATTTAGCCCAATCTGATTTATTTCTGTACTTATCTACTAAAAGAGCGTTACCATCAGTGAATTCACCTTTATCTAATGAGTGTTTTAAATCAATAGTGTATGGTCCAATATCAGAAGCAATTAGTGCCTTTTTGTAAAATCCTGCCTCAATAACCTTTAATTGAGATTTCATCCTATTAAACATAGTATCTTTAATAGGTGCCAATGAAACATCAAACTTAGAGTAATTTTTAGCGTAAGTAGTAACTGGTTGAGTCCATACTCTGTGATAAAACGCGTCTTTATCACTATAGTTCTTATCAACTTCATATTTCATTAAGAAGTTATAATGGTCCTCACTGATTGTCTTATAATTGTTAGTGAAAATTTGCTCATATTTTTTCCACACAGTCTCATCAGGTTTTATTGGTCGTTGTTTTTTTTCTCCCGTCTGCGGGTTTATCTCAGTTACATTACCCCTGATATCAAACCCACAAACATACATCTGAAATTCATTTCTAAAGTCTGCTAATTTACTAACAGTACCATCAATTAACATTAAGTCATGTAAATGTGATGAACCACCTAACCAACCAAAACGAAGCTTATCTGATTTATCTGTCACAGCCTTAAACTGTTCTTCCTCAGGGTCTACTGCGTTTGGTAGTACAAATACGTTCTTGTTAATTTTTCTAATTTCTTGTGCAAATAATTCGGTTGTCGTAGTTACAAACCTCGCTGCTTTAAGATTTTCTTGTATATGAAAACCTAAATTATTTGTTTTTATTAACTCATAGGCCGGATGTTCTTTTCCTGGTGCCCAGTAGTCGTCAATATCACATATAGTAACAATACCCCAATCATTAAGTTGTTTAATTATTTTAGGAGAAGAATTGTAATCTCTACCGATAACTCTATGAAAATGTACTATTTGATATTTTTTCCAGTAGTTTTCATCTTTAATTTTTGGTTCATAGTCAATATCTACATGAAATTCATCTGAATAATGATTTTGTAAATATACGTGAGGGTCTACCGACCTAAATTTACCAACACCTGTACGGTCAGATGGTAATACTAAGACATTTATTTTTGTCATACTTTTTCAATTTAGAAAAAATATACGAAAAAATGTCTATTAAGAAAAGTTATTGTTTTACTTTTTTGATTTTAGTTACCTTACCTTCAAAGATATGTTTTCCTACCCTAAGAGAAAGTGTTTCGTTAGTCTTTTGGTTACCTTCACTAATTAAACCTGCTTTACCTAATTCCTCTTTAACTACATCTCTTACAGTATCTCTAACAACGTCCCTAATCATTTGTTTTAAATTGCTATTGTAAGGTTCACTATCAGGGGTTTCGTTAACCACTTGTTTTTGACTTGTATTCATTAATCGAGCGGCACCTTCTACGATTTCATTTGAGAGTGTTGGACCTGTTATCTGTGGTTGAACGATGGGGTTTTCAAGCATTAATTTTTTAATCTCGTCAGGTAACTTAGAGTTTAATACCGCATCATTTGTTATGGGTTTAGTAGAAATTGTTTCTTGAATATTTG
>Ga0213866_10001245_pt1 | contig 19191 bp, 36 predicted proteins | sample PICome_11_FD_160079 | JGI IMG/M metagenome (GOLD analysis project Ga0213866, IMG submission 160079) | Coastal seawater microbial communities near Pivers Island, North Carolina, United States - PICO284 | ecosystem: Environmental > Aquatic > Marine > Coastal | place: USA: North Carolina...
AAAACCAAATAGAAGCTAATATAGGAGCAGGGACTTTTAATTCTTCTGCTCCTTCTTGAACAGGAGCTGTATCGGTTTTTGGTATAAACGGTAACTCTAGTTGTTCTTCTTCTCGATTAATATCTGAAACTTCTTGTCTAGCAGCAGCTAGAAGAGAGTCAGCGCCTTCAGAAGCTTTTTGAGCTACTGAGCCTACAGCTTTCTTTTGTCGCTCTTGTTTGTTTTCTGTCTCATCTAATTTATTTTTTAGTTCTCTATATTTCTCTATAGCAAAAATAGCAAGATCAACCACCCCTTTAGGCGGGCCATTAATTAAAGGCAGATCCTTTAAAACATCTCTAGTAGCTGCTTGTGCTGCAAGCACCTTTTCAAATGTTTCTGAAACGTGGTAGTCTTTGGATTCTTGGTTTTCTTCGTTTGACATTTCAGTTACTCCGCCTTTATTTTTTTTATCTCTATCTAAAAACATTTTATCTACAATTTTTAAAATTGAAGGGTCGTAGATTGTATATTCTATATCACCGCCTACTTGTTTTATTGAAGATCCTCTTGCGTCTTTTATAGATCCTTTAATTCCATATTTAGAAAATAATTCGTCTGCGTCTTTTTCTGTTATCTTTAAGATCTGTCTCCAGAATTTAGGTTTATCTACATCTAAGTCATTTATATCAATATTTTCTTTTTCAATTAAAGTTTTTATTTTTTCTTGTACTTGTTCATCTTGGTCAGAAAGATTTTTTCTAACCATTAAAGTTTCACTATCTTTTAACTCTGCTTCTACTTGATACAGTAAAGGCTCACCTTCTTTTTTTCTTTCAATAGCCGCTTCTAGATACTGTTTACCGTAAAGTTTTTTAAGTTGGTGAGGAGTGATTTTAGCGTAACTCTCAGCTACTTTTTTATCAGGAGTAAATGAAAAACCTTTTCCAAAAGCTGTTTCAGTAGCGTACTTAGAATCAAAAGATTTAAAATCTTTTTTAGCTCCGTGAAAAAGCTTTACTGCTCCTTTAGATAACAAACTAGGTAATGCCATTATTCTTCTTTCCTGTTCTTTGCTTCAGCTACTTGATCTTTTAACATTAAAAGATTATCCAGAGAACTCGCTCTCCCCTGCTTGCGGTACATTTCCTGTTCCGATGTTGCCACCACCAGTGCCTGTAACTCCAAGTTGCGGAGGTTGTTGAGGTGCTCCTTCAGCGCCTCCCATAGCTCCTTGTTGTTGGTTAGGGGTGCTAGCTTCGCCGCCAGTAGTTTGTCCAGCATTTTGTGCTCCTATAATCTGTGCCATGATAGCGGCTTCTTCTGGGTCGTTTAGAATTTCATCAGGGTCTAAGTCAAGGCTGTACGCAAGCTCACTAACAATCTTAGAGATCTTAACAAACGGAGCAATAGCAGGATTCTGTGCTGTCTGTAAGAATGTAGTTAAGCGTTGGCTCCGTACTTCTTTTTGCATTAAGCTATTTGTACCCATAGCCTTAACTTCTAAGTCTCCCTTAATTTCTAAAGGCCCGTCAAAAAACTGCATGTTCCATTGATAGTATGCTTGGCCTAAAGGCTTTAGCAAGAAATCATCTAAGTTTTTAACAACTGTTTTAATGTTCAATGACGCTGCGCCAAGCAACATAGACATGCCTGAAGCAGTACGTGTCATAGACTGAACACCTGTTTGACCGTGACTATAGCTTGGAATACCTGTTTGTTCATCCGCAAGCTGCCTAAACTTATCAAACATCATCATGTTTTCTACAGAAGTATTAGGGAACTTAACGCCGTGGATTGCTTGTCCACCCATTCCAGCTTGACGACGAAACACTTTTCCGGGGTATACTTCCATAGACTGACCGCCAACAAGAGCAGATTCGTCTACGTCAAAAACTAATGAGCCGCTTAACGCAAGGTTATCAATAGCCATACGAGCATGGCCATTCATTATTTGTTGCGAGTCGTCCATATTCTCAGCAATACCAATACCGAAAAAGCTATAGGGATTATGTTCATAAGCAAAGGCATTGTATGGGAGTCTGTGAGGAGTAAATGGATTGATAACACTCCTGAGAAGCTGGCCATTACATACCCAAGCATTGATCTGTACTTCATCTAAATCGTCTACCTCGTCCGGTAATTCCATTCCTACTTCACGGGCATATTCAGCATCCATGATTCCCCAGTACTCTAGAACTTCAAACTGTCCTGATCCATAGTCTTCTGAGCGTCTATCGTCTTTTAGCTCTTGTTCATAATCTTGTTCTACATAGTTCGGGCCTAGTTCTAAACAAGTTCTAATATTATCTTTATTAAAGTAAGGCATTCGAGCCAAAGCACGAAGCTGTGTTTTATTCATGCGGTGGCGATGTACAGCATACTCACATTCTTCGATTGTAGTTGCATTAGGATCAGGAAAGAAATCCCAGATGCTTACAAACTCAATGCGTGGTACTCGCACATGTACAGGCTCATATGTACGTTCTCCTGTATCTTTGTCCGTAGACCACCTACTTAATGTTTTATTATAATTAAACGGGCCTTTAATAATTCCAGTGCCAAAAAGAGCCGCTTCAAAGATAGCGCTTCGTAGTTCACTAGCTCCATTAGATTCTTCAATCTGATCGTGAATAAGTCTTTCCATCTTCCTTGCGGCTTCTTTAGCCGGAGAAATTTCTAAGACTTGAGGATCAGGGCTTGGGCCTTCTTTAAATTCTACAGTAGATTCTTTAATAGCATCTTCTAGAAAAGAACCGCCGTTAGAAAAAGTAGCTCCTGCTTTTAGTACCTTGCCGTCACCCACGTAGCCGACATCAAACGGGTTGGGTTCTTCTTCTTTTTCTTCTTTTAACTTTAAGCTAGTTTCAATATCTGTAGGGCTGAGCTGTAACTGCTTATAGGTTGAGATTCCTTCAGGGATCTTAGTTTCAGTTACGCCAATAGGAAACTGACCTGTTCCAAAAACAACATCAATCAACTGTCCGTAAGCTGCCAGTACTTTTGTTTTAGTTACTTTAACAAACACTTTAGACTTTTCAGACTCTCTAAACTTTACGTCTTTTCCGTAAAGACCACGGAAGTTATGGTAGGCGCTTAGCCATCTGTGTTCGTCGTGATCTCTTGCGTCTGAAGAAAGTCTAAAACGATCCTCGACTATCCCTACAAGACGAGAGCGCAGAGACTCTTCTAGTTTAAGCTCGTATGCTGTTTCGTCTTCAACTTTACCGAAGTAAATGTTGTCGGCAGTACCGATTAATGTATTTTCATTTTTTTCCATAAGTCTCACTTAAAAATTTTTAAAGATGGATAGTTGTTTTGATACGTTTCCAGTACTTTTATTTTTATTTATACTTGCGCTTACATTCAATCCGTTTTTAAATGTTTTATTAATATTTAGTCCTTTATTACGTTTACCGTAAGAGGCAGTAACGCTAGTACCATCTTTATTATATTTGATTTTATTTACTCGATCACCTACACCTTTGAACTTCTGACCGTCTTGTTTTCCTTTATATCTGCTTTCTTCGTGCGAAATAGATATTGGGCCTTTCTTAGCCTTTACTTGAGTACGTGCTGCTGCAAAACGGTTCTTACTAGTTCCAGAGCCGCTTGCGGCTACATTTAAACTTAGGTCTAAGTCTCCGATACTTCTAGAGGTAGACAAACCCCCTTGATTATACTTATCTCTTTTATTCATAATTAGTATCCAAATGTGGAATCTACGGGATTATAGATCTTTTCTCTGTGTAGATCTCTTATTCTGTCTAACGGATTAGACATTCTTGGTCTGGACATTATTAGATACCTTAAAGCATCATACGCATGGTCTGGTGCTTTTGTATCTACGTCCTCTGGGTTAGATTTGTCCAGAGGAATACATTGAAGTTCTCGTATCAGATTAGGACAAGTATTAAATATTTGTATTCGTGGTCTGCCGCTTTGAGTAGTCTTCAAGTATTCGTGGACTTGTATTTTACCTTGTATTCTGTTCTTGTCAGCTCGTCTTAGTTTATGTCCAGATCGAACTAGTGTCTCACCTATTGTTGGGCCTGTAGTTCCTGTTCTGTTCCAGCAGGCTGTATCTAATACGCCTTGGACTGAGAAAGGATCCTCTAGTTCCATGTTAGTTATCATTTCTGACAGCTCTGTACCTAATAAGCCTTTCTTATATAACTCACGATATATAACTAATGTTCCGTCACTAGGGTCTACTGCGCCCCAAACACAAGCTGATTCAGAAGCATAACCATAGTCAATTCCTTTAACACGTTCCCAAGATATTGGAATATCAAAGGGGGTGACTACATGTAAATGCGTATCAAACTCTGTGAATGCTGCTCCTTCAGCTACATCCCAGTTACCTTCTAAAAGCTGCTTACGCTGTGTAGGCGGTAGAGCGTTTAGCATTTGCTCATATCTTCCGTCTAGTGCTAAGTAAGGGTTGTCTTCTAGCCTAGCTGGTATGAACTTCCGTGTAAGGCCATCAGAGCCTTTATAAGAGCAGTTAGGCGGAGAGGAGTCTATGTACCTCTTCTTAACCCAATGTGCTCCAGAACCACCTGGATTTGCCGTACAACGCATGTAAGGCGTAATCTCTGGATCTGTAGTACGTAGCCGTGAAGCTAAGTAGTTCCAAGAAAACTCTGTGGGCAGGTGTGTGATCTCATCAAAACCTATCCAACTGTATGCTTGACCCTGATAACGATAAACATCTGCATCTCGCTCAAGGAAACCAAACTCTACTTTTGCTCCGCTAGGAAACGTCCATAGCTTTTCTACTTCTTTGTACTTAGCGCCTTTGAAGGCTTTTGGGTATAGCTCTCGGCTCTTGTCAATTATCTCACGCAGTTCTGGCATAGAGCGTCGAAGTATTAAAGCTCTGTGTGCTGGGCGATGCGCATAACGTAAAGGATCAACAAGCATTGCGTATGACTTACCACCGCCTGCTGCACCTCCGTAAAGTACATCTGTCTCCCCTGCTGCTAAGAAGTCCTCTTGTGGGCCTTCATTGGCTTTGAAGATAATGTTATCTTCGGCTTCTTCTCTTAGGCTTTTAGGGAGCTGTTCTAGTTCTGCTCCACTTAGAACCTTGCTTTTTTCTTTGCCTTCTATTTTGCCTAGAACTTTTGTGCGTTCGTCTAGAGTCTTCTTATAACTATTGACTTTGTTCTGGGCCTGCTTTAATTTCTTTTTCTTTTCTCGTATCTCTTTGCGGGCCTGCAACTTAGCTTTAGTTTCTGAGTGATGGTTATATCCACGCCCTTTGGAGCCTTTTGCTCTACCTGACTTTTTACGGGGAGTACCGTCTTTCTTTAAAATGAAGTTCCCGTCTGAGTCTTTAGCGTAGTTGTCTGGGTTCTTGTCCCAATCATTCATATTTAGCTGCTATCTTTTTTAAACCTTCGTGACTTAAAGATCTTCCTGTTGCATGTTCTATATACATACTACCTACACGTAAAGATAAAGTACCATCTTTAATCATAGGTACAATCTTTTCTAAGGCTGCTAGCTGCTCAGGGATAGGATCTAAAAGAGTCTTATCTTCGCTGTTCAGTTTATAACCAAACGGTATAGTGCTACTAGACCTCCTCATATTCCCCCTCCAGTACTGTTTCCTTTTTTGTCGGGAGGATAAAGATACCACCTTCTGCATTTACATTTACATCTAATGTTTCTTTTTTACCTAAGCCTACACGGTCTAGGATCGTCTGTGCGGCCTGTATACGGATGTTAGCTTGCGGGATAGGCTCTGCGCTATCCATGACATCTACGAGCTTCATAGCGGCTTTAGGGGCCGACTGAGCTAGTATGCCTGTAGCTATGTCTAAGATCTCTTGGCGCAGGGCTTTAACTACTGCCGGATAACTAGAAGGCGAATAGCCCGCTAGTTCTGCTGCTCTTTTTGGATCTCCGCCTACTGCTGGCAGGTGCTCAAGGAAGAGTTCTTGTTTTTCTGTCAAGTCTTTATTTTTCATATTACATATTATAACGTTGGTTTATAGTTTTGTCAAGTCTTTATGTAAAAAAAGTATATAAATCTATTGACAAAACTCTATCTCAGAGGTATAATAGATATTAACGCCCCCAGCGTTATATAGTCGTATCAACCATACACATGTATCAGCCTCCGTATCCCGCCCCTTTATAGCCCTTATTAGCTTCTTTGAAGTCTTTGAAGCTGCGGCGCTATCTAGTTGACAACCTAAATCCCTGCAAAATGTATAAGCAGGTGTATATATAGGTATACCCCCCACTGGCCTCCTGCCTCCCCCTTGCTTCAAAGTTCTTTAAAGACCTTGATGCCCGCACAAAAGTCTATACAGACTTTCAAGTCTATCAAAAACTTCCTAGATCTATGATCTAGTTGACGAGTTATGGAGCTTTAGAGTCTTTTAAGATTATTTTCACAATCTTAAAAGTCTCTAATAAAATCAAAAACTTATCTAAATAAGTTTTATCGTCTGCACATGTATCACGAGATTTTCGGCCCCTATTACTTTAAAGCTTTAAAACGCTTTAAAGTAATAGAAAAGGTTAGTGTTTATATATTTTTAAAACTCTTTCACTTGTGAAAGTTTTAAAAATATATAAACACTAACCTAATGACCGGAGCAACAACATGACAAATTTTGCCAACATCGACGAAAATCGCATTGCTTCTTCAAAGCAAATCTGGGCTGTGGCCAATAGATTCTCAAGTCTCTGCACTTCCGACAAGTCGGAACGCTATGGACTCACAAAAGTCTATAACGCCATTTTGAACTCACTGCATGGCGAAGCCAAACTGACTCACGGTGACATCCAGAGCTTCTTTGAAGCTGAAACAGTGCCGAAGAATATTCAAGCCAAGATCAAGTCTAAAAAGGCTCCGAAGCCAAAGGCTTCCAAGAAAGCTAAAAAGGCCGCTAAGCCTGAACCAGAGGTTCAAGAATATCTGGACAGAACTACAAAGCCAGCTAAGCCGGTGAAAAAGGCCGCTGAAAACAGCAACGTCAAGAAGATCAATGCCCGAATAGATTCTATTGAGGGGCGATTCGATTCCTTAGAATCGAAGGTTGGTGACATTGAATCTGGTTTGCAGATGATCTTGGAAGCTGTTCAAGCTAAGTAATAGCTTGACAATGGCAAGGAAGCCATTTAATATATATAATCTAATCACGCTGGAGAAAGACTATGGAAAAGACAATCACCGCTATCCAAGCTGAAAATTTAGCTATTAGCTACAATGCCTTTACAGATGCCGTGCAAGGCCAAGATTTAGTGGCTATCAGAGTATGGTCTAGACTATTAAAGCAAGCGCAAGAAGAAACGGGAATTGAAATGACCAGCTTAGATATATTAGACTTTTATATAAACCGCCCCAGAAAATAGGGGCTTTATCTATAGATATTAAAACTTAACAAACTGGAGAAACAACATGACTACACAATACGAAAGTGGATGCAGTGCATATCATATCGGTCAACAGGAAGCGGCCCAAGATGAGTACTGGCGTCAAGTTAATATCGAGGCGGCTGCTGAAGACTATCTTGCCGGTGTGGGTTGTATCAGTGATATAGCTGAAGAGAACGGCGTAACAGTTAAAGAAATTATTAACTTCTTAAACTAAACAAACTGGAGGATGTTATGAGTAGACTAGCACCGGAAATGATTGAGATGGAACGTGTTGCACACCTTGAATACCTTGAAAAAAAGGTACATGATAAAGCTATTGCTGAATGGCTACAAGATAATCCTGATGTTGGCACTTTAAACGGTGGTAAATATTATAGGGTAGTTAATAACGAAGTCTTGTATATACAGCCACTTACTAACGAAGTTTTGTATACAGAATCTCTATGGAAAAAAAGAGGATTACAGTGATGGATAAAGAATATAACGTTTATGTTGACGGTTTACATTTGATTGAAAACAATTTAACTATAGATAAAGCTATATTAGCAGCCCTTCGTTACAAAAAGGAAGGTATGGTAGTGCATGTTGAGGATGCTTGGACTTGTGAGACCCTCGAATGGGATTATAACTAACTGGAGAGTATAAAATGGCTGAAGACTTTCACTCGCACCAGATTAATATTGAGTTAGCAGCAAAAGAAACAGAGTTAAATAGATCTTCTATCTATGAGATAGCAAAAGAATATGGTGTAACAATTGCTGAGATTGAACACTATTTAAACCTTAATAACAGTTAAAAAATAATTATTATAATATACTTAATATCTTTTAAAACTCTTTCATTTATGAAAGTTTTAAAAGATATTAAGTATATTAAAACAAGAGGGCCGCAACGATGTACAATGACCACGGTAAAAAATGCCAGCAATATGCTTTAGAATCTGCCGATAACCTAATGGATGTGGCTATGCTTGTTAGTGTTAGCATCCAGCAGAACTGGTTGTCTTGTGGCGATCAACTTGCTGATGTTAGAAAGAATGGTATAGATTCTAAATTTTTATGGGGCGTTAAGTCTAAAACTTATAGCTATTTAAAGTCTAATAAGCATAAGTTATATGCCCAAGTAAATGCTATAGCTAATAGTCATAAGGATGACAACGAAAAAGCATATAGTTTAATGAAGATCTTCTTAAAAATAAATGGACTAGGTATCCCAAAAGCTGGTTTCTTATGTCAATTGACACTAGGTTTAGTTGGATGTATGGATGTTCATAATATCAAAAAATATAAATTAAACCCCAAAGACTTTACACTGGCTAAAAATCCTAAGACTTTCAAAGGCTTAGAAGCGAACAAGAAAAAGATAAAAGATTATATAGAACTATGTCATGGATATGGTACAGAATCATTATGGAATGAATGGTGTAATAACTTAGCTACAAAGTCTGATAAGTGGCGCAACGGTCACCATGTTTCAGCAGTACATATAGATTATTTATTAGGTAAATAAGCATGGATAAACTAAAGATCATACGAAAACATTATTATACATTGTATAATGAAGCTAAAAAAAGAGGAGATTTTAAACTGGCAGATAGTTACCATAGTAAGTATAAAGATTTTGACTTTGCGATAAAAAAACAAACTTTTATGAGAGGTGAATGGCATGGCAGTTTTAAATGAAAATTCTACTGTTATTTCAGCAGGAGATATAGTTGATAACTATGTAATTATGGAAGTTTTTTCTAATAACAAAGGCGTTAGTTACTTTTCAGTTGTCCGCTTCCCAGATGGTTTACGTTTATATTTTAATTTTGAAGAGATAAAAGCCATGCTTAATAAAACAAAGTTTAAAGTTTATAATGGGGGTAGAAAGGATGAAGAAAAGTAAAACTTATATACATGTAAACCAACATGTTGTTAAGTCTAACTTAAAGCATGGCCTTAATGAACCCGCTATAACTGTTAAGACTGGGAAAAATAATACTTATTGTCACGAGGTTAAAGTTAAAGGCGAGGTAGAGTTTATACAAGCCACGAACGGAAAACCTATACTGTCCTGCGGTGCTCGGATTGTAGCTGTGACTTATGGTGACGTTGAAACAGTAACCCATAATGAATTATTAATTTAAAGAACTAATAAGTTCCGAAGCCGATTATCAGATTGTACAGCCTTTGGAGGCCGCTGTCAACCCTTTACAAATTTAATTTTGTGTAGTATAATCACCACTTTATATAATCTATTGGAGAAAAAACAATGAAAAACTTTATTTACTCATCCGTTAATGTAGTTATTGCTCTTATTGTTTGGCTTGTGTTTGGCTCAAGCGTTAATGAAAAACGCTCAACGCTTTTCGGTCGTTCAGTTATAGTAAGACGGCGTAAATTTAAGCATCGCCCCTTTGAAATAGCAACTGGTGAAGTATTTAAAAGCTTTCACTGTGGTTTATGGTCGCTTGCCTTTGAACATAAACTAGGGCGGAGCGTTAGCTTTCAAAGCATTAAAGATATTAAAGGCTCGGAAGTAGTCGTTTAAATCTATATCGCCGCCAAGGATGGCGCATATTTATATTATCCTGATGATTATCGGCGGAGGCTTTTATAATGGATAAAGAAGAACTAAACAAAATCTTAGAAAAACATAAACTATGGCTAGATGATAAGGAAGGCGGTGAACGTGCCAGCCTAAGCGGTGCCAACCTAAGTGATGCTGACCTAGACGGTGCCAACCTAAGACGTGCTAACCTAATACGTGCCAACCTAAAAGGTGCTGACCTAATAGGTGCCAACCTAAGAGGTGCCTATCTAAGTAGCGCTGACCTAGAAGGTGCTTACCTAGAAGGTGCTTACCTAAGCGGTGCTTACCTAGACCGTACCAACCTAGGTGGTACCTACTTGAGGAGTGCTAACCTAGACGGTGCCAACCTAAGAGGTGCCAACCTAAGAGGCTCCGACCTGAAAGGTGCCAACCTAAGTGATGCCTACTTGAGGAGTGCCGACCTGAAAGGTGCTTACCTAACTGGTGCTAACCTAAACGGTGCCAACCTAACTGGTGCTAACCTAAACGGTGCTGACCTAGACGGTGCTGACCTAGACGGTGCTCTTTTAAATAAAACTAAATTTTAATGGAGGATTTTATAATGGATAAAGAAGAACTAAACAAAATCTTAGAAAAACATAAACTATGGCTAGCTGGAAAGGAAGGTGGTGAAAGCGCTGACCTAAGCGGTGCTGACCTAAGCGGTGCTTACCTAAGCCGTGCTTACCTAAGAGTTGCCAACCTAAGCGGTGCTGACCTAAGTGGTGCTGACCTACGTTATGCCTACCTGATGGGTGCCAATCTAAGTGATACCAACCTAAGCGGTGCTAACCTAAATGGTGCCTACCTAATTAATGCCAACCTAAGTGGTGCCAACCTAAGAGGTGCTAACCTAAGTGATGCCAACCTAGACGGTGCTGACCTAGAAGGTGCTCGTTTAAATTACACTAAATTTTAATGTAGGATTCTATAGTGAATAAAGAAGAACTGAGTACAGTCCTAAAAAAACATAAACTATGGCTAGCTGGAAAGGAAGGTGGTGAAAGCGCTGACCTAAGCGGTGCTGACCTAAGCGGTGCTTACCTAAGAGTTGCCAACCTAAGCGGTGCTGACCTAAATGGTGCTAACCTAAACTATGCCAACCTGATGTGTGCCAACCTGAAGGGTGCTTACCTAATGGGTGCCTACCTAATTAATGCCAACCTAAGATATGCCAACCTAAGTGATGCCAACCTAATAGGTGCTGACCTAAGCGATGCTTGCCTAAGCGGTGCTGACCTAGACGGTGCTCGTTTAAAGAACACTAAATTTTAATGGAGGATTCTATAATGAATAAAGAAGAGCTGAACAAAATCTTAGAAAAACATAAGCTCTGGGTAGATTATAAGGAAGGCGGTGAACGTGCTGACCTAAGTGGTGCCGACCTAAGTGGTGCTGACCTGAGAGATGTCAACTTTAGGTTTGCCAACCTAAGAGGTGCCGACGCAATGGATGCCAACCTGAAGGGTGCCTACCTGATAGGTGCTGACCTAAGAGGTGCCCACCTAAGTGGTACTGACCTAAGTGATGCCAACCTAAGCTATGCCGACCTAACTGGTGCCAACCTATACAGTTCTGATCTAAGAGGTGCCAACCTAACTGGTGCCAACCTAGTGGGTGCTGACCTAAGCTATGCCATCCTAAGGGATGCCAACCTAAATTGCACTCAATTTTAATGGAGAGTGAGTGATGAGTAATCATAGACTAGTATATAGAGTCTACCCTGACGATGAGGTAGATTGTTCCAAAGATGAATGGTGGAAGGTGGCAAAGAATTTTATCGGGATGATGCACGAGTGGGACTTTAAGGCTGCTGTCGCTTTAGCCAAGCTTAACGCTACTCGATACCAATTTCCTTTTGTTGTAATGGAAGTCCCTTGTGGAGGTGTTCGTCCTAAGCTTTGTGAAACTTGGGGCGTTAAATCTTCTTCATGTAAAAGACGTAAAAGAATTCTATAATGAATAAAGAAATACTGATAAATACAATAGCCGACAGAAGCTAATTACAGGGGGAAGTTACGTATGACAATGCCAAATGAAAGACGATACGCTGTAAATAGGACACGGGATTTTTTGTATGACTTACTTGACCCAAAGAAAACTCCTCGTGTTCCAAAATTAATACGGGATAGGGCATATAGATGTATCAAGCATTACCCCAGTGAGTTCTATATGGACATAGCTAAAGAGCAAGCCCCTGAAGTGTTCGGGGAATGGGACGGATTCCTCGATAAAAAAACATAAAACTAACTGGAGGAATAAATGAAAGCACTAGATAAACCTTATATTGAATTTATTTGTAACCCATACGAATGTGAATTAGATTCCTCAATTAATACTAGGATTAAAATTGATATAATGGAAAAAGATATTTGTAAAGATGACTTACTTGAAACATTTGAAATATTCATGAAAGCTATGGGTTACCCATTAAAAGATAATGATCAACTTGAAATAGTTACAACAGAAAATATTGAGGATTAAATTATGGTGTCAGGACAATACACACCAAACAATTGGGTCATAATTAAAGTTAAAGAGACAGGCCTTTTTAAAGTTTTAGGGGGCTGGAGTGGAGGTTACCTTGATGGTGACTATTGGCGTTTAAACAGTGGTATCACTAAGGTAGAACTTGATGGTAACTATTGGTTGTTTTATGGAAACAGTGGATCAATATATAAATGCCACAAAGATTCTTATCGCCTTAGTCACAATACTTCCGGTATATACCGACAACTTGACGAACAAGGACTGGTTGATTTATTAGATGACCGTGAGGACTGGTTAAATTTATTAGATAAGGAGGGAAAATAAAGCTTGACATATAGTTTATATAGTTTTAAAATAACATTTCAAATTTAAACATAGGAAATATTATGAGCATATTACTAGATTTATTTAAAAATACCAAGCATATAAACAAGCTCCGTGATATTGGTTATGGTGTAGCAGGTTTCGATATAAGCACAGCTAAGTTAGGTTATAAAACAGAAAGCGGACATGAACACCATAGCACTAAAAAAGTAATATATAGGACTGATACTGGCCGTGAGTTAGGAGTACACGGTGAACGCTATAGGCCAGTAGCTCCAAAGCATATGATAGATTCAACAAGAAAAATTTTAGAGCGTTCAGATTTAAACCTTGAAGGTATTAAAGAAACTATCAGAATGTCTCATGGCGGCGGTAGAACCTACGTTCAATACGATCTACCAAGCCATAGATATAAAACTGCTGATGGTGATACAGCAACCCTTAGCTTACTAGCTACTACGTCCTTCGATGGTACATGGCCTTTCTTAATTAGTGTCGGTGCTGTACAAAGCGCATGTTTGAATATGCAAGTCTTTACATCTGGGAATGTAGCAGTATATAAATCAAAGCACACAGTTGGTTTAGATATAGATCACGGCTCGAATGTGATTGTCAAATGTTTAGACGTTTTTGAAAATCAGCGGGAGCTGTGGGATAAGTGGTGGCACATAGATGTTAGTAAGGCAGAAGCTTTTAAAATCTTTGCAGATGCAGTGAACTGGAAACCTGCGTTAGTTTATATGAAAGAAAAGCCAGACTACACAGAAGAAGAAGTCCTTAGTCGTGTTAGACAAAACAAAAACTTTTTGTATATTTGGTCACAGTATAGTAACCACTACGTTAAGAAGTTTGGAAAAAACTATTGGTCTGTATACAATGCACTAACTGATTGGTCAAGTCATGCACCGCTATCTAAACGCTCTAATAAAGAAAACTCTGCGGCTGTTATAGTTAAACGTCAAGAAGTTGTGAGAGATTCTATATCTAAGTGGGAGTTAGCGGCATGACATTTAAATTATTTAACAAGTTGTGTAGTGTCACCTTTCGCTTAGGTGTAGGTATAGATATGTCCTTCCCTGAAGGCGAAGCTACATGGATCACCAAGAACGGTAAGGACGTAGAAGTAGCTCTTTTTTCGGGGTTTACTTTACTGCTTCCTTACCTTAAAATAAAGATTGGTAATTGTTATATAATAGAGGACGTTTAATATGGAAGACTCTTTAACTAAAAAATATATTATTTTAACCACCGAAATACTTAAAAGCAAATGGATTGTAGAAGCTGAAGATAAAATAGAAGCTAGGAAGATTTTATTCAGTGGAACAGTTGAGCCAGAAACCAGTGAAGTTTCTAGTGTTTACGTAGACAGTATAGAAGAGGAGCAGGATGATGAAGAATAAATTAATACGAAATGCAATACAAACACCTGATGGTACGGTTTTAGAATCACGGAGTCGTCATGACTATACCACGTATGTTGATGCTAATGGCAAACAGTACATGGTTGACGGCGGTTTAGATTACATACGTTCTAGTGCACATAGTGATCAAGTCGATATGTCAGTCACGATTGATGATCCACATGAAGAGGTTCGTGAGGCTTGTAGCTGGGGCACTTATGGGATCAATGGTGATCAGCCTCTAACGTATGTGAAACTTAAAGATATGTGTACTGAACATATACAAGCTTGTATCTATAATGTTCGTCTTATGTATCCTCAAATTAAAACAGCTATGAAGAACGAACTTAACTATCGGAGTTTAAAATGAAAGTTAAAATACTATGAAAATTTATGGGACTAAAATATAATGATTACCTATTCTACAAATATGATGGGGCCGTGGCACACAAGCTGGTATGCTGAAAGAGGTCTTACTCGTAAAGCTTCTCGCATAGTGACTACTGACTTTATATTAGGGTATAAAATCGGAGATAGACTAGAGTATGATGAAGTAGTGACACATTATGCGGGTGGTCGTATTGATATTTACGGTCTTCCTGAAGAAGAATACTACGGCGGTAAACATGAATATAGTTTACCTGTTATGGAAGCAACGAGCTGGAATGTATTCACTGAATGGTTAGACGATCTAAGCACTAAGCAATTAATTCCATACAAGGAAATAATTGAAAGGTTTGAAACTGAAACTAAACATAAAATAAAATGGTGGTAAAAATTATGGATACACAAACAAAATTACTTGAAGAACTGGTAGAAAGCCTTGATAATATTGCAGAAGTTTTAGACCGAATCGCAACACCGTTAGAGTATATAGAACATTCTATATATACAGAACGTATGGGTGGCAAAGACATTGAAGACTAGCAAGGCACAAATATATTCTGATATAGATTTAAAAGAGGTTGAGTATTATATGTACTCAAGTCCTTTTTTAACTAAAGGATTCTGTGAATACATTTTAAAAAAATGTAAAGCTTTAAATACTTGGGGCAGTGCAGTCGAAGAACACGGCTTCAATACTCAAGATATTTATTTTGAAAAAGAACTGCCTGAAATATATCAGAATATAACCAACGGTTTAAAGACTTTAATATTTAAACAGTTAGCCTTAACATTAGGGGTAGAAAGTATACCTGACCCTTATACAATGTTTGCTATTAAGTATTCTATGGACACTCAAAAATCTTTAAATTTACACAACGACGATAGTTACATATCTTGTAGTATAAAATTAAACGATGAGTATGAAGGGGCAGACTTAGAGTTTCCAGAACAAGGGTACAGTAATAAAGATTTAGGGGTAGGCGATATACTTTTATGGCCTGCAAGTATAACTCACAGACACAAAAGCAATGAGCTTTTGAAAGGGGAGAAATATTCTTTAACTATCTGGACTAAGTTTCCTGAAATAATTCCTGACGTAAACTTAAAAATGAGAGGCTTAACATGAACGGTAAAGGTGATAAACAAAGACCAACAAATAAGTTCAAGTTTGATGAAAACTATGAAAGAATTTTTAAAACTAAAGTAAGAAAAAATACACCGAGCCATGCTAAAACTGTGGCTCATTTGGACAAAAAGAAAGAAGCTAAAAAAACAGGAGGCTTATATGATTGAAGTTAATGACAGTGGTATTGGACATTCAATTATTAATGTGATAGACTGGCATAACCAAAGAAATTTAATTGATGGTTCAGACGATAAACAACAAGTTCTTAAACTAATACAGGAGGTAGGAGAACTGTCAGATAGTATTTGTAAAGGCGCTAACCCTATTGATGATATTGGAGATATTATTGTTATCTTAATTAATATAGCAGAGCGAAACCAACTATCTTTAAAGGAATGTATTGACTATGCTTACGAAGAGATTAAAGATCGTAAAGGTATTATGGTCGATGGGATATTTATAAAAGGATCTGATGGGTATGACCCCGATACCTTTGGTAATAAATAACAAATAACACTTGACATTTACAAACGGCTGTGTTAAAGTACAGCCTACAAATTAACGACAACCAATGAGGAAAAATGATATGGCTATTTTAGAAGGTACTGCTTACTGGGCTAGCGTCACTACACCTAACACAACCTTTGAACCTGTTTACCAAGTTAATCTTGTTGTGTCCGAGGATGTAGCAGAGGACTTCAAACAGCGTGGGTTTAATATTAAACAAATGGATGAGGGGCCAGCTATTGTAGTTAAACGTAAAGTTGACGGGCCTAATGGACTTGTCCGACAAGCGCCACGACTTGTTGACCGTTATAAAAATCCTTTAGACTGTCAAGTAGGTAATGGCTCTACTGTTAAAGTACAATACAAGGAATGGGAAGCTAACTGGAAGGGTAAAACTTTCCGAGGCTTAGACTTCCAAGCTATGCAGGTTCTTGATTTAGTAGAGCTTGGCTCTCCTGATGGGTCTGAGTTTGAATCCTACGATGACGGTATGGAGGATGAGATTTAATGGAATCTAATACCTTGACTATTGAAGGAGTTGAATATGATTTTAACTCCTTAACCGCCGAAGCTCAGGCATCTGTGTCGCTATACCAAGCGGCACAGGAGGAGCTTCTTTCTCTCTTAAAAAAAGCAGACATTCAAAGAGCTGCTATGATTACATTAGAAAGTAAAATAAAAGAGCTTGTCATTGACGATAGCTCTCAGCCTAATAAGGAAGCCAATGACTAGGAGAACCCTATGGCCTTTGTTAAACACCGTCAACCCTGTTTCAGTTGTGGCGGAAGCGATCCAGTCTCAGTAAATGAGGATGGGTCTGCTTATTGTTTTAGTTGCTCCACTTATTTTAAAGATTATAGTACACCGGAAGTACACCAACCTATTGAGGATGAGACAATCGAATTTACAGATTATTCAAAAACTAAACAAAGCCATGTGAATCTTCGTGGCTTCAATGCACTAACAGATAGAGGTATTAGTTTACAAACCGCCAAGAAGTACGGCGTTAAAAGTAAAGTGGTGGCAGGTAAAGTTATGGATCATTCGTATCCTTACTTTACTAACAGCGAAGAAACTTCTTGTAAGATTCGCAAACAAGACAAGAGTTTTATCTGGACTACTCCACCTAAAGGTGTTGGTCTTTTCGGAGAACAACTGTTCAAAGCAGGCGGTAAATATATAACACTTGTTGAGGGCGAGTGTGATGCAATGGCCGCTTATGAATTGCTCGGTAGCAAATGGCCTGTAGTATCTATCAGGTCTGGAGCTGCCGGTGCAGTTCGGGATGTTAAAGAAAGCTTAGAGTTTTTAGAATCTTTTGAATCTGTTGTTGTTTGCTTTGACTCTGATGATGTCGGAAAGAAAGCAGCTAAAAATGTTGCCAAGCTTCTTAAACCTAACAAAGCTAAACTTATGTCGCTGCCCGAAGGCTTCAAAGATCCTAATGATATGCTTAGGGTTAAAAAGTTTTCAGATTTTGTGAGCGCTTTCTGGGATGCTAAAACCTATACTCCGTCAGGCATTCTTAATCTATCCAATCAATTAGAAGCTTACAAGAAACTCCAGACTGAAAAGAAAGACTCTATCCCTTATCCGTGGGTAGGGGTGAATAAAAAGCTAGAAGGTCTTAGATCCGGCGAGCTAGTTACTTTGTGCGGTGGTACTGGTTTAGGTAAGTCCAGCGTGACTAGGGAACTTGAGCACTGGCTTATCAACAACACAAAAGATAATGTAGGTGTCTTAGCTTTGGAAGAGAACTGGGCAAGGACTGCTGAAGGTATCATGTCCGTTGAAGCTAACGCCAAGCTACACCTCAACAGTGTTAAAGAGAGCAAAAGCGAGGAGGAGTTATATAGTCTTTACCGTAAAGTATTTATGGGTGAAAACGAAGGGCGTGTCTGGGTTCATGCACACCTTGGTGTCAATCACTTAGAAGATATATTTAGCAAGTTACGATATTTAATTGTTGGCTTAGATTGTAAGTGGGTTGTTGTTGACCACCTTCACATGTTAGTACTTCAATCACTAGACGGTGATGAGCGTAAAGCTATTGACGGAATCATGCACAGACTTCGCTCTCTTGTAGAAGAGACTGGTGTAGGTATGATTCTTGTTTCACACCTTCGTCGTGTTGACGGTAATCGTGGACATGAGAATGGTATTGAGACTGGACTATCACACTTACGTGGCTCACAAAGTATTGCTCAGTTATCTGATTGTGTTATATCTTTAGAGCGCAACCAACAATCCGATGATGCTGTCGAGGCTTCGACCACTCGTGTAAGAGTTCTTAAATCTAGGTACACAGGTGATGTTGGTATAGCTACACACTTGCTTTATGAACAAGAAACTGGTAGACTACGTGAATCATCTGAAGATGACCCCTTCCAATTTGACGGAGAAGACGAGCTATGAACTTAGTTTTTGATATAGAAGCTGACGGCTTAGACCCCACAGAAATTTTCTGTATTGTAGCTATAGATGTTGACACTAAAAAAGTGTATACTTTCGACAATACAGAAATAGATAAAGGCGTTGCTTTCTTACAAGAAGCCAACAAACTAATTGGCCACAACATTATAGGCTATGACATCCCTGCAATTAGTAAAGTGGTAGGCGTTGATCTGTTTACTAAAGATGTAAAAATTGTAGATACTTTAGTTCTTTCACGTTTGTTTAAACCTACTCGTGAAGGTGGACACGGCTTAGAAAGTTGGGGCTATCGCCTTAAATATAATAAAGGTGACTACGGTAAGAATGAAGACGCTTGGGATGCGTATACCCCAGAAATGTTGGAGTATTGTATAACAGACGTAAAATTAAATGTAAGAGTTTACTCTTCATTGAAACATGAAGCAAGAGGTTTCACTGCTACGTCTGTTAAGCTTGAGCATGACGTTGCTAAACTGATAGACCAGCAGCGTGAAAACGGTTTTATGTTAGACATAAAGGCAGCAACTCTACTAACTGCTCATCTTGAAGAAAAGATAGCAGCGATTCTAG
>Ga0213866_10001246_pt1 | contig 19189 bp, 12 predicted proteins | sample PICome_11_FD_160079 | JGI IMG/M metagenome (GOLD analysis project Ga0213866, IMG submission 160079) | Coastal seawater microbial communities near Pivers Island, North Carolina, United States - PICO284 | ecosystem: Environmental > Aquatic > Marine > Coastal | place: USA: North Carolina...
AAGAACACTACGCGATATACCGCCATCTCGGTGACCGTTTGTGCAAGACCATCGCCGACCGCTTGTTCCCATTGGACAAACGCCTGCCCCCGACCCGGCAAGAGGTCGCGAACTTCCGGCGGTAATCGAAGGACACATCATGCGAAGGATTTGCGAAGCGTTGCTACTGGTTCTTTGTCTTGCGGTAACGCTGCCCGCGCTGGCTGCGCCGCGCAACGTCGTGCTGATCGTCACCGACGACCAGTCGCAGACGCTCGGCTGCTACGGCGACAAGGCCGCAAAAACCCCCAACCTCGACGCGCTCGCCGCCGACGGCACGATGTTCCGCCACGCGTTCGCGACCACCGCGTCCTGCTCCGCCAGCCGATCGGTCATCCTCTCGGGCCTGCACAACCACGCCAACGGGCAGTACGGCCACGTCCACCACTTCCACAAGTTCCAGAGCTACGACAACGTCGTCTCCCTGCCCCGCGCGCTGACCGCCGCAGGCTACCGCACCGCTCGCATCGGCAAGTTCCACGTCGCACCCAATGAGGTCTACACGTTCGAGACCGTCCTCCGCGGCAACGACCGCAACACCTACCAATTGGCTGAAGCGAGTAAGGAGTTTATTGAAGCGGAGGACGACCGCCCTTTCTTTCTCTACCTGTGCACGTCCGACCCGCACCGCGGCGGCGGCTTCGCAGAAGAACTCCCTCACGCGCCCGACCGCTTCGGCAACCCACGCGCGGGCCAATCACGCAAGGGCGTCACCGAGGTCATCTACGACCCGCAAGACGTCACCGTGCCCGGCTTCCTGCCCGACACCCCCGAATGCCGGGCCGAGCTCGCGCAGTACTATCAAGCTCAGGCCCGCATCGATCAGGGCGTCGGCAAGCTCTTTGAGATCCTCAAAGAAGCGGGGCGGTGGGACGACACGCTCATCCTCTACATCGCCGACCACGGCATGGCCTTCCCCGGCGCAAAGACGACCGTGTACGACGGCGGTCTCCGCGCGCCGCTACTCGTTCGCAACCCCTACAACGAAAAACGCGGCGTCGCGTCAGACGCGATGATCAGTTGGATCGACCTGACGCCGACCATCCTCGACTTTGCCGGCGTGCTCAACGAAGACGGGACAATCAATAAAGACACGCTCAAGAAGATCGAGCCCATCCGCCTCAACAATCAGAACAACCGGAGCCTGAAGCCCGGTGTCATGCACGGCCGATCGTTCCTCCAAACCCTCGACCAACAACAAACCGAGGGCTGGGACGAGATCGGCGCATCGCACACCTTCCACGAAATCCAGATGTACTACCCGATGCGCGTCGTGCAGGACCGCGACTACAAACTCATCTGGAACATCGCGCACCAGCAGGACTACCCGTTCGCGTCAGACCTCTGGGCATCCAAGACCTGGCAGGCACAACTCGCCAAGGGCAACGATGCGGCCTACGGCGCCTGGACCGTCGGCGGCTATGTGAATCGACCGGAGTTTGAGCTGTATGACTTGAATACCGATCCCTTTGAAGGCAAGAACCTCGCCGGGCACCCGTTCCACGCTGAAGAGCTTGATGAGATGAAAGAAAAACTCAAAGCGATGCAGAAGCGCACGAACGACCCGTGGATCATGAAATGGACCTACGAGTAACCGATGCCTTCCCGATTATCGCTGACGGTTCCGGCTGATTTCGAGCTGTTCAAGGCGGTCTGTTCCTACGGTCACTTCCTGCTCGCGCCCTCGCAGTGGGACCGCGACAAGCAGCAGTTGCACCGCGTGCTGCGTGACACGAAGAATCGCAACGTCCGCACGCGTCTCACGCAACGCGGCAAGGGCATGCCGCTGATGATCCACTGCGACCGCACACTTTCACGCGACGATCAATGGCACCTCAAAGCGCAGTGCGTCCGCATGCTGCGCATCGATGAAGACATCAAGCCCTGGTACAAATTACACCGGACCGCCAAGCGCCGCGGGTTTGGTAGGCTCTTCCGCGGGGCCGACCTCTTTGAGGACATCGTGAAGACGATCACCAGCTGCAACGTGACCTGGCCCAACACCGTCAACATGAACCGGCTACTGGTCGAGCACGTCGGCCACGGCTCCTTCCCTTCGCCTGAGCAGGTCGCGGACTTCGGCGAACAGCGACTCAAAGACCGCTGCAAGGTCGGCTACCGTGCAGGGCGCATCGCGAAACTCGGCCGAGACGTCGCGGACGGCCATCTCAACCTCGATTGGTTCGAGCACGACGACCGCACCAGCGATGAGGTCTACGACGCGCTCCTTAAGCTGCACGGCATCGGGCCCTACGCCGCAGCGAACGTCTGCATGCTGCTGGGCTATTACGACCGGCTGGCGATCGACACCGAGACCTACCGCCACTACTGCAAGACCCACAACGTCAAACGCCCCAAGGACCCGAGCAAACTGCACAAGCGCATCGAGAAGCACTACGGCCAATACGACCCGTACCCCTTCCTCGCGTACTGGTTCGAGCTCTGGCGGGGCTACGAAAAACGCTTTGGCCCCAGTGAAAACTGGCACCACACCGAAGACGCGTCGCAGTTCACTGCGGCAACGATGGGTGAGTGAAACCGCCGCGTCACCACGCGGGGGCGAAGCATCGCACGCTTATCACGATAACACGCTTACGCCTCACAGCACACATCAAAGGACTCGCCCCCGGGCGTGGCCCGGCGGTTTCATCACTCCGGATCCGCAATCCCGATGACGCCCTGGGCGACGCGTGGGCCCGCGCCGCCGGTGGGCTGCGCGTCGATCCCTTTGTCTTCATCGAGGTGGACGATGATGCCCCGCCCGAGGATCGCGTTGTCCCCGGTCAGCGAGATGTTCTCGTAGGTCTGACTGTAGGTGGCGTTGCCCTGGGCGTCGGCCTCGAGGTTGCCCAGGTCGCCCGCGTGCCCGCCGGTTGTCGCGTGGTGGTGGTCGCCGTGAGGTTCAACGTTTGGCAGGCTGTGTTCTTCCGCACCGGTCGGGTTGTAGTGTCCGCCGGTCGCTTTGCCCGAATCGCTGTCGGAGATGTCGCCCCACTGATGGACGTGGAAGCCGTGCTTGCTGTTGGGCGTCAGGCCGGTAACGTTGGCTTCGACAAGCACGCCGGCCTTGGTCTGTGTGAAGGTGATCGTGCCGGACACGTCTTTGAGGTCGGTCCCGGATGTAGGCGAGAGGACGCAGACCGCCTTGGACACCTGCGCAAACGCGTTGGGTTCCGCGCCGTGATCACCGTGGTCAGCGTGGTCATCTCCGCCGCTGCAGGCGGTCATTAACGAGAGGGTCAGTACGGTAAGTGTCGCGGTCAGCATGCGTCGCATGGTGGTTTCCTTGTTTCGTTTACGTCGGTGAGACGGGCAACATTGTACGCTGGCGTACGGCCTAGAGGCGGATCGCGTTGATCGGCAGGATCTTCTCGATCAGGTGCTCCCGCTCATAAGTCTGGCTTAGATCGATAGGGATGCAGACGCCGTGGCCATGGTCGGACGCGAGGATGAGGATATTGTGCGCCTTCTCTTCCCAGCCCATCTCCGCCGGCTGGTGCCCGAGCAGGAACACCTTCACGCCCCACGCCTCGGCCAACTCGCCGGCGATCTTCTCGTTCTGGTGTCGGCCCCAGACCATCATGCTCGCCGACCCGTCTGAGCCGTAGTCCGTTTCGCTCAGCTCGCGCTCAAGCACCGCTTTATCGAAGACGCTGATCTTCCGGGGCGCGGGCAGGGAGTGCGCGACCATCACGCCGTTGGCGCACTGCACCGCGAGAGGAAGTGAGTCCACGTAGTCGTCAAAAGCCTTGTGGACCTGCTCCGCGCCGTCGTCGCCGAAGAGGTGAGCGAGCCCATCGTTGAAGGCGTCGACGTCACTGCCGCTTTCTTTCATCACGTGTTCTTGCCGGCGTTGCGCGAGTTCGTGATTGCTCAACAGGAATAGGACCTGCTGCGGGTGGGCGAGCTTGACCGCGCACGCCCGCGCGAGCGTTCGGATCGACAGGTCCATGCCGTTGAGCCGGGAGGGCCCATGGATCAGCTCGTGCAGGACGACATAGTGGTCGGAGGATCGCTCGAGCCTGGCGCGTTTGATGATCCGCTGCAGGGCCGGGGCGTTGTCGTGCAGGTCGCCGGTCACCAGGAACTGGCCAGAGTCGGGCAGGTGGACGACCGCGCCTCGGCGGCGGGGGTCATCGCGATTCAGAGCCGCGGTCTGATGCAGCAGGTCGGCGACAACGTCCGGGTCGGTCAGGTCCAGATCGCTGCCGGGCATGATGAAGGGGGCTTGAGCCATGATTTGCCGATCTAAGATACGGGCGGTGGGCCCTGAGGGCTCCTGAGAGCGATCCGTGTTCACATTGTCGCCCGTCAGCGGCAATAATACATGCGCGTAAGCGTTGAGCCCTATAGGAAAGCGGTATGCCCGAGCAAATGAGCAGTGCGTTGGATCAAACCCTCGCGGCAGCCGCCGCAGGCGATGGTCAGGCGTGGGCCCAGCTCGTGAAGGCCTACAGCGGACGGGTCTTCGGCCTGATTTATAAGCAGTGTCTCGATAAAGAGTTAGCGGAAGAGATTGCACAGGAAACCTTTGTCAAAGTGGTCCAGAAACTCACCAACCAGGCCGGCTACAGCGAGCAGGGCAAATTCGAGCCCTGGCTGTTCCGCATCGCCATGAACAAGCTGCGGGACGAGATGCGTCGCCGCGGACGCCAGGCCCGGCCAATGGACATGAGCCCCGCAGCCACCGCGTCCAGCAACGAGAACCCCAGTGGCTGGGCGGCCGCGGAATCAGGTGTGATCGCCGGCGGACCCTGGCAGCCCGATGCCCCGCTGGATCAGCTCGACCGGGCAGAGCAGGTGGACCTGCTGAAAAAAGCCATCGCGACCCTGCCCGACGCCGACCAGGAGGTCCTGCACCTCCGCCACACCGCCGGCCTGAGTTTCGCCCAGATCGCCGAGACCCTCGACCAGCCTCTGGGCACGGTCCTCGCCCGCGGCCACCGCGCCCTGGGCAAGCTCAAGAAACTGATGAACCCCGAACCCGACGCGGAAGCCAGCACCGCCTGAACGAACACCCTTAAGCCGCCCGGCCAGACCGGAGCCCAACCATGACACACGACCCCAACCAACCCGACGAAACGATCGATCCGCCCCTGGACGCAGACCTGCTCGAAGAGGCCACGCGCGCCGAAGCAGCGCCCGAAGAGCTCGAGGCCAAGATCCTCAGCCTGACCGATCCGCGCATGCTCTCGCTGCTCGACGAAGCGCTTGCGCCCGAGGCCGCCTCTGACGAGTTGGCCGATCGCATCATCGCCGCAACACAAGGCGGCGCCGTGCAGCCGCAAGCACCCGCGGTCCTCGCGCGCATCGGGCCGACCACCCTCCGCTACGCCGCGGCCGCCGCGATCGCCCTGGCCGTCGGCGTCGGGATATGGTGGTCCAATCAGCCCGACCCCACCGACGCGCCCGACCCGAACTTCGTCATCAATCCCGATGAAGACACAACGGACCCCACCGCCGATTGGACCGAAGACGAACAGTACGCCACCAACGACGCAATCTTCGATGGCACGACCTTCGCGGTTGAAGATGCCCTGCAAGTGGTGTCCGATGAACTGGAAAGCGTCACCATCGACCGCGACTCGATCTGGTCGGACATGGATGACTACGAAGACTTCCTCTCCGACTTCGAAGTCGGCTGAGACGAAAGAACGCGACCCGGTCGCCGCCTGACCCCGATCGCACGAACGCGATAGGATCACCCGTGATGAACAAGCTCGCACATCTCCTACTGCTGACCGCCTTGGCCCTGCCCTGTGGCGTCTACGCCCAGCCCGGCGAGCGCGGCCCCGGTAACCGGCCCGACCGCGACGGCCCGCCACACCACCGCGACCAACGCCCGGGCGATCGCCCTGAACAAGGCGAACGTGGCGAACGCGGTGACCAAAACCGTGACAAGCCACGCCGAGCAGAGGCCATCCCCGTTGAGATGATCGAAGAAGCCCTCGCCACCCTCCGCGAGTTGCACCCGGACACCAAGCCCGGCTGGCTCGATCAGATCGAAAAGCTCGCGGAAGATAAGCCCGAAGAAGCCGCCAAGCGGTTGGCCCGCTTCCCGCGCATCCGCGAGATGATGGACGCACGCAAGAACCGGCCCGACGAGTTCGCACTGCACAGCAAGCAGTCCACTCTCATGCGTGAAGCCTTCCGCCTCGTCCGCGAGTACCACCAGGCCAAGGGTCAGGAAAACCAGGAGAAAATGGATGAGCTGGAGCCACAAATCCGCGAGCGTTTTGAAGCGCTGCTGCAGATCCGCCTGAAGATGAAAGAGATCGAGATCAAGCGGATGCGTGAGAAGATCAAGCGGGCCGAGGAAGAGTTGCAGAAGATTGAAGCCGAGAGCGACGCCCTCATCGATCAGAAGATGAAAGAGGTGATGGAGCGTGCCCCGCGAAGTCCGCGCAGCGGCGAAGGCGACAAGCCTCGCCCCGATCGCCAACGCCCCGACAAGAAAACCGACCGAGAGGCTGCCCCGGAATAAGCCTACTCAGCCGGCTGCACGAACCCCGCCTGCGCCCGAAGCTCGCGGTAGCGCGGCATGACCGCATCGATCTTCACCTGGATCGCGTTGCCCGGCTTGTCCGAACCGACCATCGCCTGCTCCGCCTGCTTGATCGCGGCATGCGCCTTCGCCAACGCGCCCTCAACCGACTTCATCTCGACGGGCAAGGACTTCACCGCTTCCTGCAGCTTCTTCAGCGCGAACACTTCCGACTCCAGATCGAACTGCGCGTCTTCCAACGCGACTGCGGTGTCGGGCTTCTTCGGGTCCACGGCTTTCTGTAACGCATCAACGCGCTTCTTGGTTGCGGCGATCTTCTGTTCCTGTGCCTTGATCTTGCTGCCACTGTCGGCTCGCTGCTGCTTGACAGACTCAAGCCGTTTCGCCAGGCCGTCACGCTCGGCGATGCGCTGATCACGCTCGCCGGCCAGCCCCTGCTCGACCGCGCGGGCCTCGGCCAATTGACGGCGCAGCGCGTCGATCTCAAGGCGGACTTCTGCCGATCGCCATTTGGCAAGCTCGCGCACGGATCGATCAAGTGCCGCCTGTGATGCCGCCTGCTTCGCATCTGCAGCGGCAGCCGACTGCATCGCTTTTTCACGGTTCTCGCCCGCAGCCTTCAACGACTGCTCAGCGGGCTTGATCCCGCGGCGGGCCGCATCCAAGTCCTTGCGAGCCTGTTCGTAGGCCTTGTTCGCTTCGTCCAACTCACGCGCCCGCTCCTTGGCCATCTGGTCGCCGCGGTCCATCTCGCTGCGCTTGAGCTCTTGCTCCTTCTTTGAGGCCTGGACCTTGTTTTGAGCCATCGCAAGCTCGGCCTTACGCGCATCAAGCTCGGTCGCCCGCTTCTGCGCATTGGCCTTGAGTTGGTCGGTCTTCCGCATCAGGTCCGCGGACTTGCGCGACTGGTCGGAAGCCTTGCGCTGCTGGTCCTGCGCTTGACGCAATTGATCGGCGGCCTGCTTCTCCTGAGCCTGGGCGTTGCGTGTCAACTCGTCCGCATGCTTACGCTGTTCTGCTGCTTGTTTTTCAAGCGCCTGGGCCTGCGTCTGCTGGTCCGTTGCCCGCTTCGCCTTGCCGTCGTGCTGCGCCTTGAGGTCGGCGGAGCGTTTCGCCTTGCCGTCGTAGGCCTGCTTCAGTTCCTGTGCACGCCGGGCCTTCTCCGCGGCCTGCTGCGCCAGTTCCGCGGCACGCTTCTTCAGCCCTTCGTCTTCGGGCTTCTGCTCAGACTGCTTCTTCGCTTCATCAGCCTGGGCACGGGCCTGGTCCGCCTGCTGCTGCGCCTGGTCTGCCTGCGTCTTGGCCTGATCCGATTCACGCTTGGCCTGATCGAATTGGGCACGAGCCTGATCCGCCTCACGCTTGTATTGCTCTGCCAGACGCTTGGCCTGATCCGATTCGCCCTTGGTCTTGTCCGCCTTACGCTTGGACTGATCCGCCTGCTGCTTGGCCAACGCGGACTGCGTCTTCATCTGGTCGGCAGAGGCCTTGGCTTGATCGGCCTGTGCCTTCATCTGGTCGGCAGAGGCCTTGGCTTCCGCAGCGAGCTGGGTGTACTTGGCCAGCTCAGCATTGGCCTTCTCCAACTCGGTAGCCGCCTGGTCGTGGTTCTGCTGCGTGCGGTTGGACTCGTTCTGTGCCGTGCCGAGTGTGCGCTCGGCCGTGCGGTGAGCGTTTTGTGCGTCACGCAGCGTGCGGTTCGCAACATCACGCTGCTTGGTTGCTTCTTTACGAGCGGTGTCCAATTGCGGTACGCGCTGCTCGCCGGTCTTGATCGCCAGGTGCAGGCCCTTGAGCGCCTGGTCGGCAGCGGCGAGCGTCTTGGTCGCCTGCTCGGCAGCGGCGCGCTGCTGGGCCGCGAGCGATTGCGACTCCTTTAGTGCGCCTTCGTTGGCCTTGATCTGATCGGCCGACTGCGTCAGCGCAACCGCGACGGGTACGGGGTTGCTCTGCCACGGCACGATCTGCTTCGCATCACCTTCAACCGACCAACGCACAAGCTTGCCGTTGAGATCACCCGCGATGACGGCTTTCGTGGAAGTGTCGAACGCGGCGCTGAGGCCGAGCGTGGTGAACGGGTGGCTCTCAAACTTCTTCGCCCCGCCCGCGTCCCACACCCTGACACGCTGGTCGCGCCCGGTGGTCACGAGTCGGCCGTCCTCGGCAAAGGCGATCGACAACGCGCCGCCGGTGTGGGCGCCCCACGCCTTGACCTGATTGCCGTCCTTCATCTCCCAGAGCTTGACCTGGCCGTCTTCGCTGGCGGACGCGAGCACCTTGCCGTCATAACGCCAGGACAGGCCCGTGACCGAGTCGTTGTGGCCTGCAAGGCTGAAGACCGGCAGGCCCGAGTCGGCCTCCCAAATGTGCAGGCCCCCGTTGCGGTCGCCGGTCGCGAGGAAATCGCCCGCGGGGCTATACGCGATCGCGGTGACCCACTCGGTGTGCTTGTCGATCTTGTAGATCATCTCGCCGCTGGCGACGTCGAAGCCCTTGACGAGTTTGTTCGGGCCGCCGAGCGCAACGAAGCGCTGTGTCGGGTCGAGGTCGGCCGCGAGCACCGCATCGATCTCATCGCCGACGCGCGAGACCTCCTTGCCGGTCTTCACGTCGTAGAGCGCCACGGTCCCGCTCGACCCGCCGATGCCGCCGCCGACCATGAGCAGCTTGCCGGTCCAGCTGAAGCGCAGGGTTTCGGGCTGGCCGTAGGCGAACGGCATGACACCGATCAGCTCGCTGGTGTCGGTGTTATAGACGAGCACTTGGCGTTGGCCGGCGACCGCGACGACCGGGGACCAGGGATGGCCGGCGATAGCGCTGACCGCGCCGTCGCGCGGAGTGTGGTGGATCGGCCCCAACGGAAGGTCATCGGGCATGATCGGCGGACCATCGGGCCGACCGATCGCGGCCTTGCCGACGGACAGATCGACGCGCGGTTTCTTGGGCTGGTTGGCGGCGCTGGTCGCGGTCTCGCGCACGCCTTGCTCGATCCACTGCTGAACCAGTTTGAGCTTGTCGTCAGACACCTTGCCGCCACGCGGGGGCATCTTCGGCTCAAGCGTGTGGTTCATCACGCCCAGCAGCCGCGAGGCGTCAACGTTCTGTGACAACACGATCTCACCGCTGGAGCCGCCGGCCAGCGTCGCTCGGTGGCTGGTCAGGTCCAGACCCCCTTTGGCTTCGTCGGCGTTGTGGCAGTTAAAACAACTCTGCTGGAAGATCGGACGGATGTGGTCCTGATAGTTGATCGCATCCTTGGCGAACGTGGACGCGGCGCTCAACGCGACAAGACCCGCGGATAACGTAGTTTGGATTGCTCTGCGCATGGTCATTCCTGGCCGTACTCAAGTTCGAAGCCCACGTCGTCAAGGCGTGGGCTTCACCTACCATCAACTCAGTGGTTGAAGATGAATTCCTTCGCGTTCAGCAGCGCCCAGAAGACATCCTCCAACGCTTGCTGCTTTTTCTCTGCCTGATTCACCAGTTTCATCACGCGTTCGCGTTCATCCTTCGTCGGTGTGCGTGAGAACGCGGCGCGGTAGAGATGGTCGATGACCTGCTCGGGCGTCTTGCCTTGTTCCAGCAGGGTGGCGACCAGCTTGCCACCGCGAATCTTTCTGTTTGTCGTGTCACCGTTGATCAGGTGCAGGGCCTGGCTGAGGTTCGGCTCCATCACGACTTCGCAGGAACAGACGGTCTCGCGAGACGCGCGGCCGAAGGTCGTGAGGAAGTACGTGCTCGTGTTGCCGTCAATGATCTGCACCGCCCGTGCGCCCGGGGGCAGACCGCGGAAGTCGTCCTCGGTCCGGGTCACCTGCGTGATGCAGTCGAGCAGGACCTCCGCGCGGATGCGGCGTGGGTGGGCCCGGCTGAAGTTAGTCGAGTCGGTGGCATTGGATTCATTCGCGTGCGTCGACCGTTGGTACGTGTGCGAGTTGCAGATATCGCGGATGAGCTGCTTGACGTCGTAGTCGGTCTCGACCAGCCGGTCCCCCAACGCGTCAAGCAGCGCCGTGTTCACGGGCGGGTTTGAGATGCGCACATCGTCGATCGGGTGGGTAATACCCCGGCCCAGGAAGTGCTCCCACACAAAGTTGCCCAGGTTGCGGTTGAACGGCTGGTTGCTGGGCGAGGTCAGCCATCTCGCCAGCACTTCGCGGCGGTCCTGCCCCTTCTTGATGTCCGCGATGTCGCCGCCGAGGAACTGGGGGGCCATCTCTCGCCCGTCGAGCGGGTGCTTCACATCACCGCTATTGCGGTTGAAGATGATCTGCTCGCGTGGGTCGCCGCCGCGCTTGCGGCCGATCTGCGCGAAGAACGCGGTGAAGCCGTAGTAGTCATCCATCGTCCACCGGTCGAATGGGTGGTTGTGGCACTGAGCGCATTGCATGCGTGCGCCGAGGAAGACCTGCACGACGTTCTCTGAGAGCCGCAGCGTGTCGCGTTCGACCTCGTAGTAGTTGGTCGAGGGCTGCTCGAAGGTGCCGCCCTTGGACGCGAGCAGGTCGTAGACCACGTCGTTCATCGGCCGATCGTCCACGATCTGGTCACGCAGCCACTCGTAGTAGAGCACCGCCGCCTTCTGGCTGATGCCGTTGTTCCCGTTGCTCTGGATCTGCAGGCGCTCGGCCCACTTCATTACCCAGATGTCCGCGAAGGCGGGCTCTCCGAGCAGGCGGTTCACGAGCTTGGCTCGCTTGTCCGCAGCCTTGTCGGCAACAAACGCGTCCAAGTCCTCAACCGTCGGGAGCTGGCCGACGATGTCGATGTGCACCCGCCGGGCGAAGGTCGCGTCGTCGCAGAGCTCCGCGGGGACGATGCGCATCTTCTTGAGCTTCGCGTTGATGTGGTCGTCGATATAGTTCGCGCTGGCGAGCTGGCTGGGGTAGCCCTTGGCCGAGCCTTTGGGGACGACGATGACGGGCGTGCCAACGGTGAACGCGTCGTAACGCGCCATCACAAAGGCCTCGCCGCGCTTGCCGGCCTTGATGATCCCGTCGTCACCAATCGATGCGGAGACTTCGTTGCTGGTCATCAGCACCGCCAGGTCGGTGACATCTCGATCGCTGCCGTCGGAGTAGTGCGCCCGGACGGTAATCTGCTGTCGCGCATCGGCGCCTTCGAGGACGATGTCCTGCGGGAAGACCTCGATGCTCGTAACCGCCGCAACCTCTTTGGGGTCGTCCGGTGCGCCGGCATCGAGCCAGTCTTTAATGGTGGCGTAGAAGGCGTGGTCTTTTTCAAAGAGCTTGCCGCCGGTGTGCGGGACGGCGCCGATCGACTTGGTCAGCAGCAACGAGCGCTCGGTGTCGGCGAGGTTAATGCGTCGGCCCGGCTGCTCCTGGGTGATGCGGTGGTAGTCGCCCGCAGGGTCGAAGCCGAAGAGCGAGAGGTTGAACCCGTCCTGCCCGCGGGCCGAGCCGTGGCACGAGCCGTTATTGCAGCCGACCTTCGCGAAGACCGGCAGGACATCGAGGCGCAGGCTGGTCGGGCGGGGCTCGGTGGCCCGCGCGACGGTGATGGGCACGGTGGCGGTTTGGCCGTCGTGCTTGATGATGAGCTGGGTCTGCCCGTCGGAGCCCGGCGTGATGACGCCGCCGCGGACGGTCGCGACGCTCGGGTCCTTGATGCTGTAGGTGGCCTTGTGGGTCAGGTCCAGCGTGACGCCATCGGCGCGGTGGGTACGGACAACGACGGACTGGCTGTCCTGCCGGGTGGTCAGCGCGATCTGCTCTGGGAAGACCTGCAGCGCGCCGGGCGCGGCCTGCTGCGCGGGCTTGTTGTCGGCATCTGCGGGCAGGTTCGGCAGCAATACCGCGACAGCACCGGCGACCAGCAATAGCGCGGGCAGCAGGCGTGCGAGAGCAGAGAGTTGTCGGATCGGTTTAGGCATCGTGTTATTTTCCGCTGTCGCTTCGCGCTTGTGCGAGGTTTTTTTCGTCCGGGCGGTCAACCCGCAACCGGCCGCCCTGGCCGAAGCGGTGGATGACCGGCTCGCCGTTGACCATGATCGTGAGCTCACACATCAGCGTCTTGTGGTTGCCGCGTGGCGTGTTCTCCGCGACTTTCACGTGGAACTTGGCCTTGTCCTGGCCCGGCTTGATCTTGATCGGCTCAGTGGTCGCGGCCGCGGGCAGGCCCAACAGCTTCAACTCGCCCTCACCCTGCCATTCGCGGGGGTGCTCGATGGCGACCTCGATGTCAACGGAATTGCCCTGCACGCATTTGGCGCTGGCGATCGAGCCGGTGACAAAGGGGGCTTCGACCTTGATCTGGAAGAGCTGGCTGGAGGCCCAGACCGCGCCGCCGGACTGGTTGCCGTTGCCCACGATGACCATGGGCCAATCGCGAAGCGGCACGCCGTTGTTCGCATCGATCTCGTAGATGCCTTCGCTACTGCCCTTGTTCAGGTCGACCCGGCCAGCGCCACCCATGCCCGGCGGACGATAGAGCATGTACAGGCGGACCTGTTCGTCGTAACCTTCCTTGCGGGTGAGCTTGATCTGCAGGTGCTGCTTACCGCCGTGCACCAGCGGGGCCTTGGGCTGAACGATGTCGATCTTGAAGGGGATCGCTTCGGTCACCGCGACGGGGACCGTGTTGAGCCTCGTGTGGTAGTACTCGGTGCGGTTGGGGTTGGCCATGACCAGCGGAGTCTGCTGGCTGAAGCCGCCGCGGATCTGTTCGGCGCTGTCCTTTTTGCTGCTTTTCCCGACAGCCTGGAGGTCGACCAGGTTCGCACCCAACGGCGCATCGCCGGCCGCTTCGAATACCACTGGCATCAGGTTGCCCTGCTCCTTCGGGCCGATGCCCTTGAAGGTCACCCCTGCCGGCAGGCCATCAATCGCGGGCGTCAGGTCCCCGCCGACACGCGATCGCGTGACCGTCACCAGTGTCGCGATACGGTTGCCCTTGGGCACCGCGATGGCCTGGCGGTCCTGCGGGCGGTTGCGGTCGTAGCGCGTGATCGCGGTCGTCAGCGTCGGCTGAGCCACGGTCGCTTCGATGCGGTACACAAAGTCGCCGCCGCCACGGCTGCGGTGGTCACGCACTCGGACAAAGTACTCGCCGTCAGCAGGCGCCTTAAGCGTGATCACGCTGTCGATGCCGCCCTGGTCGTCGTTGCCCTGCAGGTGCTTCTTGTCCGCCGCGTTGTAGACATTCATCACCGAATCCAGCGGGCTGCCCATCGAGTTGGCGAAGCAGCGGAAGGTGACCTCCTGTCCCTTGGACAGCTTGACCTTGAAATAGTCGAGGTCGCCCGGCTTCTCGAGCACGCCGTTGAACGCGACCGGCACGTCGTGCACCGGCAGCGGGTCGTTCAGACTGTTGTTCGCCGTCTTAGGGTCTTCCATCACGTTCTTGAGATGGTTGACTCGAAAGCCAAGGCCCGACGGCGCCTGCTTGCCGTTGTACTGCGGAATCACGACGAACCCGTTGTCGGGCTGATCGGGCAGCTTCACATCCTGTGAGAAATCGCCACCCGCGTCGCCGATCATGCGCAGCTTGATCTGTGTACCCGGCTGACCCCCGAGGGGATAGACAAGCGCGGGGCGGATGTACGAGCCGACGTGCAGCATGTACCAGTTGTTGCTGCTGCCCTGATAGCCCGAGTCACGCAGCGTGATCGTATAAGCCCCGTCCTTCGGCGCGATAAACGACACGTACGGGTCCTGCTTGAGCAGCGTCGTATCGTCGCACTCGGCGATCTGATTGCGCTCGTTGTCATACACCGCCAGGTGTGAGTCGGTGAAGCCCCGGCCCAGACGCATCCCGTGCACCTCGGCGGTGAACTGCTGGCCCTTGTTGAGGTTGACCGAGAAGTAGTCCACATCCTCCGCTTCGGTCCGGCCCAGCACGATCGACCCCAGCTCGATCGCCTGCGGCTCATCAAAGCTCGTGCTCGGCTTGAACCGCTTGCCATCCTTTATTGGTATGTCGCGCTGTTCGTTAATGATCGGCCGATCGACCACGTGGAAACTGATCATCTCCGACACGCCCGTCTTGGTCACCAGCCGCACCTGGTGCTCGCCCAGCGGCGCATCGGGCGCGATGACCAGCGTCGCGACAACGCGCTTGGTCTTGTCTTTCTCGTGATTGGCGAATTCTTTGGCACTGATGCCCTCGGTGTGGAACAACACACCGCTGACGTCATGCAGCCGCTCGCCGTAGAAGGTGACATTAATCTCCTGGCCGCGCTGCCCGGCAAGGGGCAAGAGGTTGGTCAGCTTGGGCATGCCCGCAAGCGCAGGGACCGACAGGACCATCAAGATCAGGGCGACGCTCAGGCGGTGAATGGTCATCGCTTCTTTCCACTTCGGGTTGGGGGAGGGGTGAACCTACGCCTCGCGTGCGAGGGTCTCGCTGAGGACTTTGCCGCCGTCGACGATCTCGATCGGGCGGTCACCCGGGGCCATAAGTTCCTTGTCCGCGACGATGCCGAGCTGGTTGTAGACGGTTGTCGCCAGGTCGGCTGCACTGACGGGCTTGTCGCCCACCGCGGTCGAGGTCGCATCGGACTTGCCGTACACCTGCCCGCCGTTGAACCCGCCGCCCGCCATCGCGACAGAGAAGACGCGGGGGAAGTGGTCACGACCGCTGTCTTTGTTGATCTTGGGGGTTCGGCCGAACTCGGTGGTCATCATGACCATCGTGCGGTCGAGCATGCCGCGCTCGTCCAGGTCGCTGATCAGCGCCGCGTAGGCCTGGTCCAGTTCGGGCACGCGGCCGCGCATCGCTTCCTGGATGTTCTGGTGGTGATCCCAGCCGCCGAGCGTCGTCGAGATGAACCGCACGCCCGCCTCGGCCAATCGCCTTGCCAGCAGCATGCGCATCCCCGCAGGGTTCTTGCCGTACTTGTTTCGGACCTCTTCCGGCTCCGCACGCAGGTTGAACGCCTCGCGCGCCTTGGTCGAAGAAATCATCGTGTACGCACGGCTGTAGAACTCGTCCATCGCATCCAGCGCATCGGACGACTCGAGCTGGCGGAAGTGGTCGTCCACCGCGTCGAGCATCGCCTGCCGACGCGCGAACCGCTCGTGGTCGATGTCGCCGGGCAGCGACAGGTCACGGACCTTGAAGTTCTCATTGCCCGGGTTCGCGCCCAGGGAGAACGGGCCGTACTTATTCGACAGGTACCCGCTTCCCGCGTGCTCGTTGGGCTGGTTGGGTACGCAGATGTACGGCGGCAGTTCGCCCTTGGCGCCGAGCTCGTGGGAGATCACCGAGCCGAAAGACGGGTACTTGAGTGCCGGGCTCGGGCGGTAGCCGGTGAACATGTTGTGTGTACCGCGTTCATGCGCCGCCTCGCCGTGGGTCATGGAGCGGATGATCGTTATCTTGTCCGCGACCTTGGCGGTGTTCTTCATCAGCTCGCCGAGCTGAATGCCGGTCACATTGGTGTTGATCGGGGAGAACGGGCCTCGGTACTGCGAGGGGGCCAGCGGTTTGGGGTCCAGCGTTTCCTGGGCGGCCATCCCGCCGGGCAGGAAGATGTGGATGACGCTGTCGCACTCGGGTTTCTTCAGCGCGTAGTCTTTTTGCTCGGCAAGGGCCTGGGCCTGGAAGAACTGGGGCAGGCTCAGGCCGATGCCGCCGACCAGGCCCGCGTAGATGAACTCGCGGCGGGAGGGCCGCATCGCGTGGTCAGAACAGCCGCAGGGGGTAAAAACGGGCTTGTCGGCGGAGGACTTATCCTTCATAGCGTGCCTTTCGATCGCAGAATGGCGACAGATGAGATTTTAGGGCCTACATGCGGGGGGCATAGCTTGGCCCTTCAACAAACCGCGACGCGGGGCCGGGGCATTCATTACACCTTGTGTCGACCAAACTTAAAGCAAGCGGCCAATCGACGGGCGCACCGCCCCCTCATGCTCAAACGGCCGATAAAAGGACTTATTGCATGCTTTTGTGACCCGCCAAGGATCAGGCAGATTTCTTGGCTGGTTTGCGGAAACTGACCCAATGTTGCGTCGGGACCAGCAGCGCCGCGGCCATGACCAACATCATGCCCGCCGCAAACATCGCGAGAGTGAACATCGCGCCGTCCATGAAGCCGTAGCTGTGCAGCCCGACACCCAGGAGGTTGGTCCCGAACCAGGACCAGGCGGTCACGACATTGCCGCCGACCGCGAGGACCATCAGCCCGCGTTCCTTGATCAGGTGCCCCCACCGCGCGTGCAGGATGATCGCGTTCATCAGCACGATCAGGATCGCGCCGTTCTCTTTGGGGTCCCAGCCCCAGAACCGGCCCCAGGACTGGTCCGCCCAGATCCCGCCCAGCACCGTGCCGACGAAACTAAAGAGCAGCGCAAAACAGATCACCGCGTAGACCATGCCCGCCATCGCGCGGGCGCTCTTGCGGTCCAAGAGCGGGGTCGCCATGCCGAAGACGATATAGACCAGCGCGATGAACCCCGCCAGGAACGTCGCCGAGTAGCCGAGTGTGATCGTGATCACGTGCGTGCCTAGCCAGAAGTTCGAGTCCAGCACCGCCTGCATCACGCCCATCGTGTCGCCGTCTTTCGACAGGTGGTGTGCGACGATGAGCGTCGCAACGCCCGCGGCCGACGCGGCCAACGCCGCCACCCCGAGCTTGGTGATCTTCTCGAGGACGATCGCGCCGCCGACAATGCCCCAGCCGATGAACACCGCCGACGAATACAGGTTCGTCACCGGGGGTCGGCCCTGCAACCAGATACGGATCACCAGCGCCGCGGTGTGCAGCGCGAACACCACCAGGAGCACACCCAAACCGCTGCGCCACAGCGCGGTGTACCAGTTCTCGGGCAGCAGCGGGCGGAGCAGCAGCGCAAACAACCCGAGCAGCCCCGCGAAGATGTACAGCGCAATACCCTTCACAAACGGCTCGTATCGGTTGTAGCCCTGCTCGAACGCGGCCTTGCGCGCCTTAGCCGGCACGAAATCCTGCTTCAGCGTCAAGTGCTTGTCGAGCGCACTGTTGAAGGCTTCGGGCTTATCGTCCCGCAGCGCATCCATCATCTCCAGCCAGGTTGTCGCGGGCTCGCGGTCGCGCGCCGCCTCGCTCAGTTCGCCCTGCGGGTTTTTTACGATCGGCGCCCAGTCGTCGCCCTGTTTCACCGGCGGGACGACATACGGCGTCGCCATCGCCTGCAGCTCAATCATCACCGCGAGCTGCCGACGCAAGCCGATCACATGTTCTTCAAATTTTGTGCGCAGGTCGTCCCGCTTCTCGTTCGCCTCGCGGGCCAGGCGGTCGATCTCGATATAGGCCGGCGTTTGTTTCTCGCCGATCGGCTCGGCCAGGTCCTTGAGCGAATAGAACTTGCCGTCATCGACCGTCTTGCCCAGGAGCCCAAGGACGCCCGGGTCGTCGATCCGGATCACCTTGCGATCGCGCGACTCGGTCCGACCGGACATCAGCTCCGCCAGCCAAATGATCGCGGGCTTCTCCGCACCGCCCTCATCGGGCAGCAGCATGTCGTCGATGAGCGACTGCTTGCCGCTGACCATCAACAGCGCGTTGCGCGCCACCGTATCCAGGGGCTTGATCCGACCGTCCTCGGACACCGGCACCCGCCCGAGCTTGTCAAAGTCGTAGCGGTACATGCCCTCGGGCTCAGCGACCTTGAAGACACCCATCATCAGCCACGCCGCGATAACCGCCATCAACGCGTACGGGACGGCGCGCAGGATCGGGATCGATCTGCGGGATTGGTCAAGGTTGTCTTCGGTCAACTGACTCATCACGTCTCTCGTTCGTTAAGCCGAGGCGTTCGCCCGCCTGCCGTACCGCACCAGCGACACGACAAAGTGCAGGCAAAGCCCGATCGTCACCACCACACACGACAGGTAAGGCACCCACGCGCCGGGGTTGTCCGCGACCTGCAGGATCGTCCCGAGGTTGCGATTCAGACGCTGCTGGAAAAACCCGGACTGGAAAAACGCCTTGCCGTCGTAGCGCAACGGCTGGTTCATCTTGATAAACGCGTCCCGGCTGTCCTCAGTACCCGGCACATCCAGGCGGAGGTCCGCCGAATAATTCATCGCCGTCGTCGTGCCGGTGAACGTGTCGTGCCGGAAGTCCACGAGCTGCAGCGAGTAGGGCAGGTGTGTCTGCTTAAATCGCAGCGACACGTCCCACGCCTTGCCGTCGACCTCGACGCGCACCGGCCGGACGTACTCCCAGGTGGAAAGCAGGTACTGGCCCACGCGCTTGTCGCCGTTGTAAAGCGTCGCGACCACGGACGGGCGGTCGGCCCGCTGCTCGGTGCCGGTGACCTTGTCGAGTTCGTTGGCGACCCACTCGATCTTGCTCGGGTCCCTGGACTCGGCCAGCGCCTGCTGATCGGGGACCAGGGCCGAGTTGGCCATCCACGCGTCAATGCGCACTGTCAACGGCAGTGACGCGTCCTTGATCTGCTGATCCTCTTCGTCGGCCTCGATGATCATCGACTCGGGCACCACGACGTGCTGCTGGGTGTCCTCCCCGGTCACGGTGACGAACGCGAGTTCCGTCTCGCGGATATCGATGATGACGTTGGACGAGCCCTTCTCATGGATCCACATCTGCCCCTCGGTCGCGCCGATGCCCGTGATGTACTCGCCGACGAGCATCAGGATCAGCCCGCCGTGGACCAGGACGATCCCGGCCTTGCGGCTGCC
>Ga0213866_10001247_pt1 | contig 19182 bp, 20 predicted proteins | sample PICome_11_FD_160079 | JGI IMG/M metagenome (GOLD analysis project Ga0213866, IMG submission 160079) | Coastal seawater microbial communities near Pivers Island, North Carolina, United States - PICO284 | ecosystem: Environmental > Aquatic > Marine > Coastal | place: USA: North Carolina...
CCCGACCGTACTCATCATATCGTCCCTTTTGAATATTGCTTACTTGCTTCCCATACCCTTGCTGGCGCTGATGCCGCCGAAGGGAAGTCCGGAGCCTGCGGCATTCAAGCGACCCGGTGGGGCCCCTTTCTTCACGGTCGCTGCGCCTTGTCTGACGGCGGCCCTTTGCCTGTTAATGTTCTTCGCGGTTGCCCCCCTAAGCGCGTTTCTTGAGCCGGTCACGAATGTGGCAGAGATCACGGCGAATCTTCAAGGAGAAACCCCATGAGTACGGCGCCGGAACGGGATGAAAATGGACGGTTTGTAAAGGCTGACCGCAAGGCAGGATCCCCGGTGACACCCGGAGGTGAACACCCGCTTTCGAAGGTTTTGTTTGGTTGGGTGGAGAATAAGAGAACGCCAAATCTACTCTTGCTCGCCGTCTCCGTCCTTTCCGTGTTTCTCATCTTATTGGATTTCGTACTGCATCGGCATGACTATATCAGCTTTGCTGAAACAGGCGGCTTTTATGCCTTCTGGGGGTTTGGTGCTTTCGCACTGGCGGTTCTGGCAGGCTGGCCTCTGGGACATCTCCTTCGGCGCGGTGAAGATTATTACGGAGAGGCGGATACCCGCCCCTTTGACACGGAGGCGGAAGAATGATGCCTCTTCTGCCAGCTCTAAACCCCGGCTTGCTCATGGTTGTTATGGGGCTGATTGCTGTGGTGTTGCCCTGGCAACGGCTCAGACAGTTTCTGCTGGTTCTGACCCCGGTATTCTGCTCTGTTCTTTTGCTGGGAGCTGAGCGCGGGGTTGACCTTGCGACGGTCCAGACACTTGGCCTGAACCTGGTCCTGTTCAAGGTCGACAGCCTCTCATTTATATTTGCTCTCGCCTTTCTGATCGCGTCCTTTCTGAACGCCATCTATGCAATGCATACTGATGACCGCCTGCAAGATGGTATGGCTATGGCCTATGCCGGCGCAGCCATTGCGGCCACTCTGGCTGGTGATCTGATGACGCTTTTCATCTTCTGGGAGATTACCGCCGTCAGCTCTGTCTTCTTGATTTTGCGTGCAGGTACGAAAGCGGCCTATCAGGCGGCGATGCGATATCTTGTCATTCAGGTGTTTTCGGGCGTCCTGTTGCTCAATGGCTTGGCCTACGTTCACGGTGATGGCGGAGATCTTTCGCTAACAGCGTTCACCAGTTTTGCAGAACCTGGCTCTGTCCTGATCTTCCTCGCTTTTGCCATTAAGGCTGCTTTTCCTTTCCTGCACAACTGGTTGCAGGACGCCTATCCGAAAGCGACCGTGGTGGGCGCCGTGGTTCTGTCCGCCTTCACAACAAAACTTGCGATATATGCCTTTGCGAGGATGTTCCCCGGTTTTGAGATCCTGATTTGGATCGGCGCGGTGATGACAGTGTTCCCGGTCTTCTTCGCGGTCATCGAGAATGACCTGCGTAAGGTGTTGTCCTACTCCTTGAACAACCAGCTCGGCTTCATGATTTGTGCGATTGGTATAGGTACCCCCCTCGCCATTAATGGTGCCGCTGGGCACGCTTTTGCACACATTATCTATAAAGGGCTGCTCTTTATGAGTATGGGTGCGGTTCTTTATCGGGTGGGGACGGTGAAGGCGACCGAACTGGGCGGTTTGTACAAATCCATGCCTTGGACCACGATCTTCTGTATTATCGGCGCAATGTCGATTTCGGCCTTCCCGCTGTTTTCCGGTTTTGTCGCAAAATCTATGACCATGAGCGCCGTTGGAAGCGGTGGCTATACCCTCGTCTGGCTGATGCTGTTATTCGCTTCGGCGGGGGTCCTGGAGCACTCCGGAATAAAGATACCGTATTTTACATTCTTTGGACATGATGCCGGGCACCGAGTGAAAGAAGCGCCCTTCAATATGCTTCTTGCTATGGGATTGGCGGCATTCATTTGTATTGCTATTGGCCTGCCGATGATTGGCGGATTGGGATATGGCTGGCTTTACGGTTTGCTGCCCTGTACTGCAGCCGCTGTGGCGGATGTCTGCTTGTCGTCGGGCGAGGCGATCAAGACCTATCAGCCTTATACCCTGGACCATGTTATTACGCAGATGCAGCTTCTGGTGTTGGCCATCTTGGCGTTTATGCTGCTCAAAAGAGCTGGTCTGTATCCTCCTGAGCGCCCCGGAACGATACTCGACACCGATTGGTTTTATCGCAAACCAGGTTATGGGCTTGCGAAGTGGAGCGGTGATGTTTGGCTGAAATTGGGACCCGCTATGACCCGGATCTCGGCTGCGCTGTTCCAGCGGACATTTGACCGCTTGGAAGCAGCTTTCAGCCCACGTGGCGCTCTGGCGCGGGAAGGCTTGGCCACGACAATGTCCGTCTGGGCTGCGGCGCTGCTTGGATTTGTAATGTTGGTAGTCTTGTTTGTGGGCTGACACAGTCTTGGCATCTTGGGTGACAGGCCTATTTACTGATATCGATGGTTAATACTGTAACCATCTCTCCAGAAGATTTTCTTCTCTTTATGTGAATATGATTTATTTGGGTCTTCAGAGGGGACGTCTTTTTTGAGGGCGTTCGGGATGAATTCACCAGGAGAAGAAACAAGTGCTGCGTTTTTTCTAGATCGTAAGTGGTCTGTGACCACACAACTCGTGTCAGCCTATATCGGGCATAACCACTTGGACACAGACGCCTTTCTCGATTTAATTGGCGAGGTCATGGCTCGTGTCGAACGCCTGGAGCGTGAGGCCGGTGGCAGGCAGCAGCGCCAGCCCGCGGTTCCCATCTCCGAATCGGTCCGGGATGATTTTTTGGTGTGCCTAGAGGACGGGCGTCGCTTCAAGTCGATGAAACGTCACTTGCGATCGAAATATAATCTGAGTCCGCAAGCATATCGTGACAGGTGGGGCTTGCCAGATGCCTATCCGATGGTTGCCCCCAGCTACGCGCGAAAACGCTCCCGGCTGGCAAAGGAAATGGGTCTGGGAAAAGAAACAAATGATACGAAATCGAAATAAAAATGATTCGAAGCCGAAATAGTTTGGGCTATAATTAAGGTTAAAAATTTATTTCTTTTCGGCTTGAACAGGACTCCGAACTCATACAGGACAGTATTGTCTTAATACCACGGGGGTGGCTGATGTCTGGTTCGAATTCATTTCGGGGGCTAACGGGTGCGCAGAGTGATATCATAGAATATTGGCGTTCCCTTCGCCCGCCTCTTGGTTTGCCCACTCGTGGGCAATTAGATCCAGGTGTTTTACGGGCGCATCTTTCATCAATTTCGATGATACAGGTTGAAGAACAGGGCAGTCTGCGGTTTCGGTTCGCGGGTTCGGGTTTACGTGCGGCGCTTGGACAAGATGTTAGCGGGAAACGGTTGCAGGACCTGTCCGGAGCCTCCGTTGACATGCTGTCTCTTGGCATCACTGCCGCGATAGAACGTCAGGCGCCGGTGGGTGGCGTGATTGAAAGAACACGCGATCGTCAGGTTTGGCTCCGGCTTCCTTTCTCCGGATCGGATGGCGAAGGGCTTGTTATTCTTTGCCATGATGTACTGGTTCGTGAGGAACTGTCGCAGCCCTCCGGGCGCATGTCCCCCGGCATGTCCGCCACCAGGACAAGTTTGGCGGCCTGAGTTATCGGGGTGATCTCAATTTAAGTAGGAAAATTATCCTATTGTCTATCCATGCATGGTAGTGCTCCCAGTTTACCTTGGCGAAGAGACCCACCATGTCCTGTCGATTCCGTGATGACCGTAATGGCGCGAGGCTGTCTGCGGGTTTGGTAGCCTACGCGTTTGATTTGACAACAGACCGCATTCTCTCCGGTCAACGTGGAAGTACGGATGTGTCACGTGCTCGTCAGATTGCGATGTATCTGGCTCATGTTGGTTTGGGCATGAGTCTCGCCCGAGTTGGGATTGCATTTGGCCGCGATCGATCAACTGTGGCTCATGCTTGCCACCTTGTAGAAGAATTCAGAGATGATCCGGAGTTTGACTCCTGGATCGAGCAGCTCGAGCAGGGGCTTGGTGTGGTTGCAGGCCTACGGGAACTTGCTGTTTGAGATTCAGGTTGCCCGGTCGGCCGCGAGCGGTGAATGGTCAAGAGCGGCGGGTTGCGAGAGGTCGAACTCACCCGTTTTCTGCGTGCTGCCTGATCCGGCGGAGCATCGATGCGAGTCCGTTCGATCTTTGAGCGCTCAGTGCTCCCGTAACTTCAATCTCGTCCAAATAGGTGGTGGCATCAAACTCTAAGATCTCCGCCGTAGTCGCGCCTGAGTATAGCCGGATGATTAAGGCTATGAGACCAGACACAATCAGCGCGTCGGATTCTGCTCTGATCGACCAAGTTCCATCCTCGTTATGTGAAATAACCATCCAGACCTGGGAGGCACACCCGCGGACGCGAGACACCTCGTTCCGTTCTGTGGGCGCCAAAGGGGGGTTGCCCTTTCCAAGATCAATTATATGGGCGTATCGCGCTTCCCAATCGTCCAGAAAAGCGAATTCGTCAGCGATCTCAGTGGCACGTTTTGATAGGGTCATGGGCTCTATGTGGTGCATGACGTTCCAAAAGAAAATGGCTTTCACTCATCGTGGATCCATTCGACTTCAGATGAAGAAGCTTCGGTCTTCAGCGGGGGGCCTGACCAAAACACTGGCCGATATCTGCAAGGGCATGCTGACCAATGCAAAAAGGGACCTCATAGTGTTTGTGAGCTGCGGCCACACACTGTTGCAAATTTAAGTTGGCCATGGTGACGCAGCCGGACGCTGTCCGATCAGACATGGCGCGTTGCATAGGAATCATTGAGCCGGTGTCGGCTCCGATTATGCGGTAGGCCGCCAAGGTTGCAATCCGGTTGGCGATGGCTTCCTGATTATGGGTAATGCCCGTTCTTTGTGAAAAAACCGGTATGCCGTCAGGAATACGGACCGCTGCGGCCGCATTTGATATCGTATCCCAGACTGATGACACACCAGACTTTCCGGCTTGGGCAAGCAAGGGTTCAAGGTTCTGGGAAGCAAATGCCTCGCGCAGATCTGGGTGCGCAGGAAGGCCCGTTCGGGTTGAGGCGGTGAGATTATTGGCCGTCGCACTGGAATTTCGAACGCGTCTCATCGCCCAGCTTGATCCTTGCAGGGCATAGGCCTGTTCTTTTACGAAGGTGGCTGCATTCACAAGTCTCCTCTGGTCTATCTCCAGAGCTGACAGCGAGGTAAGGACTGCCGCATTGCCTCCATTGAGGGTACGAGCATAGCCCAGATCATTTGCCAGGCCCGTCGTAAAGACCTCGCGACCATAAAAACTTTCGGTATCCCGGACAGACACCCTGTAGAGCTCATTCTGGGATGCAATCAGGGCGGAATAAGCAAGCCAGCCCGCGGTGAGCTGTTGTGGATTGTGCCCGCCAAGATTTCTCAATGAGTCGTCGATGTCGGTAGCCGAGGAGAAACCTCTTGTTTGGACAGCGGAAGCAGCCCCATGATAGGTTGCGTACAGTGCTGCAGCATTGGTGAGTGGGTCGCGAGGGGACTCTCCTTGCACGGAGGCCTTCTGAGCTGACGGCAGGACGGGTTGAGCGTGAGCCACAAATCCGACGCATGCGGCGCTCACCACGACCTTTAGCACCCAGTTGAAAGGGACCATTCTACGCTCCTATCTGCACCATACTGACGCAGCCAAGATCGCTTGCAAGCAATTTGGCGCGCCAATTGCAGTTCCCATCATAAAATTTAATGTCTTCAACTGGAGCAGAATGGCTAATAATACTCACCGGTTCGTTAAGATGTTTCGCCCAGTTGATGATTTCGAAGTCAGTCCCGGATTCTTCGCGAGTGTGACAGCTATTACAATACTGGCGACCTCAGTTGCGCTTCTCAGCGGCGGCCTGAGGTCCGCTGCGATCTTGTTGTTGCCGGTTTTGCCCCTGTGGTTATTGATGATCAGGCGCCCCATTGAGGCGCGACACGCGGCTTTGGCCAGCCTTACAGGTGCCGGATTGCTGGCGTTTATCGATGTCGCCGGATTGTCTCCTCCTGTCATGGCTGGTCTTGATCAGGCCGCCGTTTGGGCCGGCGCCGGCTTCTTAAGCTTTGTGGGGCTGGTCTTTCTTGGGCAAAGCGCCGAAGACAGCCAAGCAGAAGAGCCGCTTCATATTGGGCCAGAACTACCCGCTCAATCCCATAACAGAACGCTTCCTGCTTTACCGGAAAGCGGCCCGATTTTGCTTGTAACGGTATCGCCCATGGGGCGTGTAGGGCAGATTGAGGGCGCGCGTATGTGGCTGCCTCAACTGCGGTCCGGCCGGGCGGCCGATAGCTGTCTTGTAGATCGAGCTGGGAAGAGGTTGCGGGACGGTCAGGTCCAGCTTTGGGGTGACGTTCAAGCAGAGATGCGAAGGGTTTCTCTGCCGCGCGGGACATTGTATGCTTTTATCAAGACGGATCTTCGCTCGATGGAAAGCGAGACGGTCAGAGCTTTGAGGCGGCAACTGGAGCAACGTACTTTGTTTTTCTCGGGGCTTGGTCATGACCTGAAGAGCCCGTTGAATTCGGTTCTTGGTTTTGCGGACATGATGCAGAACGAAATTCGGGGGCCCTTGCCGGAGGCGTATAAAGACTATCCGGGGCTTATCAGGGAATCGGGAGAAGTGCTTCTGCGTCTGGTTGATGATTTGCTCGCTTATGCCCGCTCTGAAGCCGGAGCCTTGCAGATAGATAAGGTTCCGCTCAATTTGAGTGCAACCACAGGTGATGTTGTGAAAGCGTTTGCGCCAATCGCCTCGCGGGCGGGCGTGCTCCTTGAGCTTGACCAGGATGCCGAAGTCTGGATCGAGGCAGACCCTCAGGTGGTTCGTCGCATATGGGACAATTTGGTGTCGAATGCGATCAAATATTCGCAGGCTGGGGGCAAGGTGGTTCTGGGGGTATACCGCAGCGGAAGTGGTGGGGTTCTTTCTGTGACCGATGACGGAAGTGGCATGGATGCGGAAGACCTGGCGAAAATCGCTGAGCCCTTTGAGCAGGGTCAAAATGCCCGAGGCCGAGCGGGCACCGGTCTCGGCTTGGCTATGGTGAGGACATTTTCTGATCTGCACGGTGGCCACACGGTCATTCGGACGGCACCGGGCAAGGGCACACAGGTGACCGTGACTTTTCCCTTAAGTGACGCAGTTCCCGAGGTGTAATTCCTGTGAGCCATGTTTAGAGACGATCTTCCAACCAAGCTGTGGGTCGAGGCGCTTATCCGCCGTGTGCTGCTCGCGGGAGCAGCGGGCTACGTACTCCAGAAGGGCGAGGCTTCGCGGGGAGATGTTCTTGTGAAAGTTGCGAATTTGCGTGGGGATGCACGTATTTTCGTACCGCGCACCGGTCTTGACGGTGTACGTCGGTTCGTAGACCTCACCGCTCAGGGGGTCGATCCTGATGAGCGGAGCGTTGATGATTACATTCAGCGTGCGCGAAACCGGGACCGCGATCTCTGGATCGTGGAAATTGAAGATCGCGAAGGCCGCCACTTTCTGACCGAACAGATCGAGAAGGCGCCTCGAATCTAGCCGGCTAACTTTCTGTTAACCATGGCAATTCAGTTGGGTGTTGAAGATTCGGAATTTTATCGATGCTGTTCTTGCTGAACACCACAGTCGTTGATGTCATGGTTCCAGAGGCTCGGTTGATGTCCCGCTGGCGTCAGCTTGGTTGTGGTGATCCCAGCGATCTTCAGGCGGCGGACGCGCTTGACTTCGTTGAGCAGGTGATGTCCCGCCATTTAAGCACCCGCCAGATCCTGGATCCCGACCTTGCAATGGATCTTGCTGCTTTGATCATCACCAAAACCGGCGCTAACTGCATGTCCTTTGGCCCGGCGCAAGATGGTGGTTTTAAAGCGAGGCTCAGGGATCTTCCGTCACTCGTTCTTGAGACCTATAGAGACGGCTCGCTGAATGCGGTTGCGGAACACAGGCAGGTCCGTCGCCGGACCGCGCTGTGAGGTCTGTCACGTTGCCCGATCCCGGTTATTCGGCTAACGCAGCTCCACGCAGCACACGGGATGAACATGTCGGAAAAATTAAGCCGGGAGGCGGGACGTCGCCGAACCTTTGCGATCATATCGCATCCAGACGCCGGCAAGACGACCCTTACGGAAAACCTTCTGCTTGCGGGTGGGGCGATCCGCGCCGCCGGTGAAGTTGCGGCACGAGGCGAAAGGCGCCGGACCACATCGGACTGGATGAAAATTGAACGGGATCGTGGGATCTCGGTTAGTGCCTCTGTGATGACCTTTGAACACCGGGACCGCGTTTATAATCTCCTGGACACACCCGGCCACGAGGATTTTTCTGAAGACACCTACAGGACGCTGACCGCCGCAGACTGCGCCATCATGGTGCTCGATGCTGCGAAAGGCATTGAGCCCCAGACTCTCAAACTGTTTGAAGTTTGTCGGCTGCGAGACATCCCAATTGTCACCTTCATCAATAAAATGGACCGGGAGGCTCTCGACCCTCTGGAGGTGCTTGACCAAATTCAGGACCAACTTCAATTGGATACCGCGCCTCTGTTCTGGCCGGCGGCCAGCGGTCAGCGCTTCAGCGGCATGCTCGATCTTCGGTCCGGAGAGTTTTTGCCTTATTCCAAGCGGACGGCAGAAACAGGGATTGAGCCCGGTTCCGCTCCGCGGATGGCTCTGGATCAGATCAAAGACCGGATGGACCCCAGTGTCATGCAAGAACTTCAGGAAGGGGCGGCGCTGGCTTCAGAGGCGCTGCCTGTAATGGATAGGACAGCCTTTTTGGAAGGGCATATGACACCGGTCATTTTTGGGACCGCTTTGCGGCATTTCGGGGTTGGTGAGCTGCTCGCCTGCCTGGAGGAATTTGCGCCGGCGCCGCGTCCGCACGGGGTTACGGATAGGGACAGCAAATCGCTGCTTCAGCGTGATGATCCGAGTGTTTCGGGCTTTGTCTTCAAAATACAGGCGAATATGGATCCGAACCATCGTGACAGAGTTGCTTTTTTACGGCTGTGTTCGGGAGAATTTCGTCGGGGCATGAAACTCAAAACCGTCGCCGGAAAACAGGTGAATGTGCACAATCCCCTGATGTTCCTGGCTCAGGACCGGGAAATCGCTGAAACCGCCTATGCTGGTGATGTTATTGGCGTTCCAAACCATGGACAATTGCGCGTCGGTGACAGCCTGTCTTCTCAGGGCAATATCAGGTTCGCCGGCATTCCAAATTTCGCTCCGGAAATTCTGCGGCGGGCGCGGCCCCGCGATCCGATGAAGGCGAAACATCTTCGGAAGGCCCTCGAAAGCCTTGCTGAGGAGGGTGTCACCCAATTGTTCAAACCCACCATTGGCGCTGACATGATTGTCGGTGCCGTGGGCAATCTGCAGATTGACGTCATGGCTGAACGGATGGTCAACGAATATGGTCTCGATGTGGTTTTTGAGCCGGCGCCCTATAACATTGCCCGGTGGATCCAGTGTGACGATTTGCAGAAACTGGACGCCTTCATTGAAAAAAATAAATCTGCGACGGGCACCGACCTTGATGGTGCACCCGTCTATCTGGGCAAAAACGCCTGGGATGTCGGGTATGCCGCAGAGAAGAATCCGGGCCTTCGGTTCACCGAAACCAAGGAACGGTTCCTCGAGGTGTGAGGCATGCGAAGGTGCGGGGCTACCTTCTCGCATAAGTCGTCTTATGCCAATATAGTCCAAACGTCTTACAGGTGGGGCAAGAAATGCGGCGGTTGTTTTTTCTTCTTCTGGTAGTCCTTGGAGTGTCCGCTATTGTCTTCGGGGCTTTGCGGCTCCAGGCCGTCTCGGGCGCCCCTGTCATCATTGATGAGCCCGCGCCAAAAGTGGAACCAAGGCGTCTTGAGGCGTTTCCAATGGAAGAGGGACGGGACCGTATTGCCCCGGCCTCAGCAACAGACTCCTTTCTGAACAAACTTCGCCGGGTTCCCATTGCCCATGAGACGCCAAAGACCGCCCAGTTTGGGCGGCCCTTTGAGGTCACTGTTGCCATTGATGCCACGGGAGACACCAGCGCAGCTGACGCCTTGCCCGGGCAGGGCCAGATCGTCGAGGCCGATGTCCTGGTCTCCGCTGATGTTGAGGCCAGCCTCTCCGGCGATGCATTCAGCATCGCGCCCGTATCGCCCCTGACCCAGACCCTGTCTCCACTGACGGAAAATATCTGGCGCTGGCAGGTCACACCCCTTGAAACCGGACCGCAGTCTCTGACAATCGAACTGTTCGCCCTGAATGGAGACAGAGCCATGCCCCTGAGAACATTTCGGGATCGGGTCGAAGTGCAGGTCTCCCCTCTGGGGCAGGCCGTTGCACTTGCTCATTCCCTCAGTCCTGTGGCCGTTCTTGTTGGGGGTGTTGGATCTCTTTTGGCAGGGCTGCTTGGCATTTTTCGCTTTTTCCGCAAACGCTGACCGGGGTGGCTTAGGCCCCTAGGCAAATGCCCCTGCTTCTGAGTAAGTTGTCCCCCACGACTTCTGATATCTGGAGATTTTGGATGGCCCTCAGACCGTTTCTTGCCGCCGGCATTTTTGCAACAACGACACTGGTATCTGCATGCGGTGGGCCCGGCGGAGGCACTGGCGCATCGGGAGGAGATGATGTGCCGACGTTGAGACGGGGAATCTCCGCCAAGGTCGACACTTTGGATCCGCATCGGTCTTCGGCCGCATGGGAGAATATTGTTATCGGTGACATGATTATCGGCCTGATGCAGACAGCGGCCGATGGCACGGTCATCCCGGGGGTTGCGGAAAGCTGGGAGGTCGATGACAGCGGTCTGGTTTGGACATTTCGCCTGAGACAGGATGCGGTCTGGTCTGATGGTGTTCCGCTTACGGCGAATGATTTCGTGTTTGCGCTGCGGAGAATTCAGGACCCTAATCTCGCCTCCCAGTATGCTTCCTTGCTCTATCTGATAAAGAATGCCGAGGCTGTGAACAATTTCGACCCGGATACGGGAGCAGGTTTGCCGCCCGAAGAGCTGGGCGTCAGGGCCCTGAACGATCACACGCTGGAAATTACCCTGAACGAACCGGCGCCCTACCTGCTCGAATTACTCACCCATTACACGACCTACCCAGTTCCCCAGCATGCCGTCGAAGCTCATGGTGAAGCCTGGGTCTATCCAGATAACATTGTGGTCAATGGGCCCTACAAGCTGGTTTACTGGCGAACCGGGGATCAGATCGTGACGGAGAAAAACCCCTTGTTCTGGGATTCTGAGAGCGTCTGTTTTGAGCGTGTGACCTATTTTGAATTGGAGGATGCCACGGCGGTTGAGCGTCGGATCGAGGCGGGGGAACTTGACATCAACAATGCGTTTGATGGCACTCGGAAGGCTGAGCTGGAGGCACGTTTTCCCGGATGGCCGAGAACCTCTCCTGGCGTCTTGACCACCTATTGGAGCTTCAATTCAAGTTCGTCGCCAATGAATGATCCGCGGGTTCGTAAGGCTCTGGCCATGGCTTTGGACCGGGAATATATGGTGGAGAAAGTCCTGACACCGGGCTATGTCCCGGCCTATAGTTTCGTTCCGCCGAAAATAGGAAACTATGATGTTGAGCGGCCTGTGGTCAGTTGGGCGACCCTGCCGCGTGACCAACGTCTGATCGAAGCGAAAGCGCTTTTGGAGGCGGCGGGCTACGGTCCGGAAAACCCCCTCACTTTTGAATATATTTTCAGATCGACGGATGATAATCCTAAGGTTGCCCCGGTCGCGCAGTCGAACTGGAATGACATTGCACCTTGGGTTAATGCCCAGATCCTTCGTCAGGACACAAAAGTTCTTTATGCCCGATTGCGACAGTCGGATTTTGAAGTGTCAGATGGCGCATGGATCGCTGACTTCAGCGATCCAATCAATTTCCTCTATTTGTTGGATTCCCGGACGGGACAGCAGAATTATGGGAATTATGACAACCCCGAGTACGATGCGCTCTTGTCTGCGGCGAGCCTGGAATTTGATCTTGAAACGCGCGCTCAGACATTTGCCGAGGCCGAGGCCCTTATGCTGGAGGAGACACCCATTACGCCCATGTGGTTCGCTGTGACAAAGAATATGGTGGATCCCACGCTGGAGGGCTGGGGTGAGAACCCAAAAGATATCCACCGGTCGCGGTGGCTCTGCCGTCCAGAGCTCAGAGGGGCTTCCGACTAGGTCGACTGTCGCTTCCACAAGATGTTTCTGAATTGGAGGCCCTGCCCGACGCGATGCGAAATCGATCGGTCCCGCTGATATCAGATGCTGACAAGCGCTTGATGCAGGATTGCCTGCTGTATGAGGACGCGTCGATTATGGCTTTTTCCAAGCCGTCCGGGCTTGCGGTTCAGACCCGTGGCAATCGTGGCCGGAGCTTTGATCATCTTTTGTGGGCGTTCGCGCGCTCCAATGGTAAGCGGCCTCGTCTTGTTCACAGGCTGGACGCCGGAACGTCCGGTATCCTGATCGTGGGGCGCACTAAGCCGGCAACAGCGTTCTTGGCAGACGCCTTTGCGCGCCGTGATGTCGAGAAGGTGTACTTCGCTCTGGTCCGGGGAACGGGACCAGAGCGCTCTTCGGGTGAGATCCGTTTCAGTCTCATGACATCAGGGCGTAAGTCCATAGTGACAGACAGCACTGATCCCAAAATGGCGTCTCTGACCCGCTGGCAGCGGGTTGCTCCGGGGAAAGAGATGGCCTCGGCTATGGGGGACAGCGGGGCGACACTCCTGCAGGTGGAGCCCTTGACCGGACGCATGCACCAAATCAGAGCGCATCTGGCGCATCTGGGCTGGCCGATTATCGGAGACGCGCTGTATGGCGACGCCGATGAGTACGACCCATCTGCTTCGCCGCGTCTGATGTTGCACGCTCAGCGTTTAAGTGTGCCGCATCCAGAGGGCGGGGAACAGACGTTCGAGGCCCCGTTGCCAGAGGACTTTAGGCAGATCCTGACGCAGTTTGGGGTTCAGCCTCCGCCAGGCAGTGTATAGCCAATCGGGGCGCCCGGGCCGAGCGGCAGGTCCAGATACACGAAGCCCACCGTCAGGGCGAGCCCCGTAAGCAAGAGCAGGATTGAATAGGGGATCATGATGGCGGTCAGGCTTCCCAGCCCAAAGTCTGATTGCCATCGCTGAGCGAAAACCAGGATCAGCGGGAAATAGACCATCAGGGGCGTGATAATATTGGTCGCACTGTCGCCGACTCTGTAAACCGCCGTCGCTCCGTCGGGGCTGACCCCCAGCAGCATCAGCATGGGCACGAGGACTGGAGCCAGAAGAGCCCATTTGGCTGAAGCCGATCCCACGAAGAGATTAATCAGGGCCGAAAACAGGAGAATGAGGGCGAGCAGAAGAGGCAGCGGCAGCCCAGAGCTTTCAATCGCGCCGGCGCCGTGAACCGCAGAAATCAGCCCCAGATTGGACCAGTTAAACATCGCCACGAAATGAGCGGCCGCGAAAGCCAGCACCAGATAATAGCCCATATCCTTCATCGCTTCGGCCATCATGTCGACGAGGTCACGATGGGTTTTAATCGTTCCGGCCGCTGAACCATAAGCCCATCCGGCGGCCAGAAACAGCGCGAGAAAACCGGCGACAAGCGATCTGAAGAACGGAGCCAGTCTTTCATACCAGGCCTTGTCCGCCGCCACATCCGGGGCAATCCCCGCCTGGATATACTCTGCCGTTGTCAGATAAAGCGGCGTTCCGGGCCCGATAGTGATCAGCACCCAGAAGCCAATCACGGCCAGACAGGCCAGACCGGCTCTGATGAGGCCCTTGCGCTCGGCCGGGGTCAGAGGGGCGGCGTCTTCGGCGAAGGAGTTGGCGGCATTGCCCTGCGGATTATAGGTTCCGAGCCTCGGTTCAATAATCCGGTCGGTGACGTACCAGATGACTGGAATGAACAGAAGGGTCATGACCTGGATAAAATACATGTTGCCGGCAAAGTTCGGCTGATAGCTCGGATCAAGAATATTCGCGCCTTCCTGAGTGATCCCATACAGCAGGGCATCGAGCTGGCCAGGGGCCAGATTGGCGGAAAAGCCCCCCGATACGCCAGCAAAGGCGGCAGCGATGCCTGCGATGGGATGTCGACCGGCGGAGGCGAACAACACCCCGGCCAGCGGGATCAGGACCACATAAGCGGCGTCGGCAGCATGATTGGATACCATCGCGATCAGGGCCACCACGGGTGTCAGAAGCGACACCGGGGCGTTGCGGACAGCTGACCGCATGGCAGAGGAGAACAGGCCGGAGCGTTCGGCCACACCGGCCCCCAGCATCACGACAAGGACGTAGCCGAGGGGGTGAAAATGGGTGAAGGTCTTGGGCATGTCGACCACCAGACGTTCCAGATTGTGCGGCGACAACAGGCTGACGGCGGAGATGATGCCGTCATCACCAATTCCGAAGCGAGCCTTCTGAGAGTCCGGCATGCCGGCCAGAACCTCACCGCTCAGAGTGGCATTGGCGCCCAGCGCGGCGCTGAGGACCGACAGGCCCAGCAGGGCGAGGATAAGGTAGATGAAGATGAAGACCGGGTCCGGGAGCCGGTTACCCTGACGTTCCACCCATCCCAGAATTCCGCCAGTGCTGGCTGCTGTTTCCGTCATGTGCCGTCTCCCCTAAATGGCGTTTCTTCTGTTATTGGCCTGCGCCGGCTTTTCTGACAAGCACAACGCTTGCGAAGCAAGCCTGTCCAACACGGCAAAACCGGATTAGGAGGGGCGATGATGTTCAACAGCTTCTTCTTCGTGGCGAGCGGAGGCGCACTGGGCGCCTGTCTGCGCCACGCCGTTTCCTTAGCCTGTGCGCCGCTGGGGCTGCTGGCCGGTGCCCTTGCGACCCTGCTGGTGAACGTGGCCGGCAGCTTGGTGCTCGGTCTGTTTGTGGCCTGGGGCCTGAGCCGGCCTGTGGATCCGCCCGTCAGCCTGTTTTTTGGCGTTGGTGTACTCGGGGCTCTGACCACCTTCTCAGCCTTTTCGCGGGAAACCATTATGCTCTCGATGCAGGGCACTCTGCTACAGGCTGGCGCCTTTGTCCTCGCCAATCTGGTGGGGGGCATCGGTGCCTTTGCCCTTGGCTTCTTCCTGTTGCGCCGGATCCTGTCATGACGGGGCAGGTGATCACCGAGACCGTCAGCGACAAGGAACATGACGTTCGTCTGGACCGCTGGATTAAACGGCGTTTGCCTGTGACCCAGGGCCAGGTGGAGAAATTGTTGCGTACAGGTCAGATCCGGGTCGATGGGGGGCGGGCAAAAGCCAATCTGCGCCTTCAGGCCGGCATGCAGGTCCGTCTGCCGCCAATAGAAGGGGCACAGAAGACCTCGGAACGGTCCGGAGCGAAACCGGACAGCCGCGCGCTGGCCTTCCTCCGGCCGCTGATCCTGTATGAGGATGACGAGCTGATCGCCCTGAATAAGCCGGCTGGGATTGCGGTTCAGGGCGGCAGCAAGCAGGGCGGACGCCATATAGACGGCATGCTTGATGCGCTGGGTGACGGGGAGCATCGCCCACGGCTCGTGCATCGTCTGGATAAAGAGACGTCGGGCGTTCTTGTTATCGCCCGGCACCCGGCGGCCGCGGCCCGGCTCGGAGAGCTGTTCCGGTCTCGTGACCTGGTCAAGGTCTACTGGGCTGTGACCGTGGGTGTGCCTCATCCTCAGGCGGGTCAGCTGCGCAGCTGGATGCGCAAGGGAGAGGGCGCAGAAGGACAGGAACGCATGGTGATGGGCGCCCACGGGGATAAAGTCTCCAAACATGCGGTGAGCGATTATGTGACGGTGTCGACGGCCGGCCAGAAGGCGGCGTGGGTGGCCCTGCGGCCGCAGACCGGGCGAACCCATCAGCTCCGCTTTCATATGCATGAGCTTGGCACCAGCATTCTCGGGGATACCAAATATGTCAGCCCGCGAGAGGTGCCTCAGGGCGTGGGGCACGGGCTCCACCTGCATGCCAGGGCTTTGCTAATTCCGAAACGCAAAGGCCCTCCGGTCAGGATTGAGGCCCCGCTGTCGGGGACGATGCTGGAGACGTTTTCGACACTGGGTTTCCTTGAGAGCGAAGCCGGGCGCGATCTGTTTGATCTGTTTGTCTAGCGTTCTTTCGGGTCGAGCGCGTCGCGCAGCCCGTCCCCAATGAAGTTCAGGCACAGAAGAGTCACCCCCATGGTGATGGCGGGTGCCATCAGCATCCAGGGCTTGTCCTGCATTTCCCGGGCGCCTTCGGAGATCAGGACGCCAAGAGAGGTCAGAGGCTCATTAACCCCGAGGCCAAGGAAGGACAGGAAACTTTCCGCCATGATGACCACGGGAATGGTCAGGGTCACATAGACCGCCACCGGCCCGACAACATTGGGCAGGATATGACGGCGAATAATCGTGAAGAACGGGACCCCGGTGGCCCAGGCGGCCTCGATGAACTCCATATTCTTCAGGGCGAGGGTCTGTCCGCGCACGATACGCGACATGGTCAGCCACTCCACCGCGCCGATCGCGGCAAAAATAAGAATGATGTTCCGCCCAAACACGGTGAGAAGCAGGATGACGAAGAAGATGAAGGGCATGGCGTAGAGTACGTCCACGAACCGCATCATGAGATTGTCAATCCGGCCTCCTACGAAGCCGGCTGTTGCGCCCCAGCTGACACCAATCACCAGCGACACGATCGTGGCCACAACGCCAACCGCGAGCGATATTCGCAGACCGATCATCAGCCGCGCAAACAGGTCACGGCCCTGAGCATCCGTTCCGAGGATATGCCAGTTCTCCAGGGTCGGCCCGATTTCATTTCTGGACGAAATGGTGCGGTAATCATGGACCCACACCGACGGACCGAGCAGGGCGATCAGGACCAGAACGGACAGAACGACCATGGAGAGGACCGCGGCCTTGTTGCGGAACAACCGGGCCCGGGCGTCATCCCAAAGCGAGCGGCCCCCCTGGATTGCGGTGGTGACGGCTTCCTTGCGGCCGGTCAGATCAAGCGCCTCCGACATCAGTCGTAACTCACTTTCGGATCGAGAAGGGCATAGAGGATATCGGCGATCAGATTGAACAGGACAATGAGGACCGCGTAGATCACCAGCGCGCCCATCACCAGAGTATAGTCACGATTGATGGCCCCATCCACGAAATAACTGCCCATACCGGGAAGGCCGAAAATTCTCTCAATGACAAGAGATCCGGTCATGACCCCGGCCATGGCAGGCCCGGCATAGCTGACCAGGGGCAGGATGGCGGAGGGCAGGGCATGTCGCAGGATGATATCGCGTTCCGACAGGCCTTTGGCCCGGGCCGTCCGGATGTGACCGGAACGCATGGTCTCGATCATGGAGGCTCGCATCAGACGGGAAATGATCGCAATCTGGGGCAGGGCCAGGGTCAGGACCGGCAGAGTCATATTGTGCAGGGACATTCCGATATTGGGATAGGTACCCAGGCCGCCGACCGCAAACCAGCCGGCGCTGAGGGCAAAAACCAGGATCAGGATCGGGCCGCTGACAAAAGTTGGAATGGAGATGCCGGCCATGGCAAACCCCATCACGGAGTAATCACCCAGCGTGTTTTGCCGCAAGCCGGCGAAAATCCCCAGCAGCGTGCCAGTCAGGATCGCCACCAGCATCGACCAGAGGCCGATGGTCAGGCTGATCGGCAGCCCATCCGCGATCAGTTCGTTCACGCTCTTGCCCAGCGTCTTCATGCTAGGCCCGAAATCCAGCCGGACAATTCCGGCCAGATAATCGAGATATTGAACGACCAGCGGCTTATCGAGCCCGAACTTGGCCTTGATGGCGGCTTCCGTTGCGGCGTTGAGCTTTCGCTCGCCATCAAACGGACCACCGGGTGCCAGGCGCATCATGAAAAACGCGACTGTGATAATCACCAGAAGCGTGGGCACGGCAATGAGCAGACGCCGGGCCATATATCCCCAGGGGATCCGGTTCAGACTTCTTTGCAGGGCTGACAAATGTCAGGACCTCCTCTAGATGGACAGCGCGTTGACGAGCTTGCCTTGGCATTTTGAAAGCTGGGTGTAGGTTCACATGACGACGCCCCTTGTCAATAATGACATACACTGGAGACAAAGATGGCGGATATCCGCACCGTGACCGAAGGCTTTGCTGTGGCCCCCCAGATCAGCGAAGACGATGTGCCGGCGATCGCTGCGGCGGGCTTCAAGACGATTATCGCGAACCGGCCTGATGGCGAGGGGGGCATCGACCAGCCCCGCATGGGGGCGATTCGCACGGCGGCCGAGGCCGCTGGGCTGATCTTCGTGGCGATTCCGTTTTCCGGGGCCCCGACCCCCGACATCCTTGAACGGATTCAGGCCGCCCTCGCAGAAGCGCCGGCGCCGGTTCTGGCCTACTGCCGAACCGGGACCCGGTCGATCACCGCCTGGGCGCTGACCCATGGCGGGCAGGGCAATGCCGACGATATCATCGAGGCGGGTGCTCAGGCGGGCTATGATCTCTCCAGCCTTCGCCCGCTTCTTTGAGCGGTTTTGTCCGAAGCCGGAGGGGATGATACGTCGTGTCACGGTGATTTGGTGTTGATCGGTCCGACCGCCCGTGCGATTCACGAAGCCGGCCCCGACGTTTGGTGCAGGGAGTAAAGCATGTCTCGAAGCTGGCTCGCCGACTTTAAATACGAAGATGGGGCCTGGCTGGTCAAAAAGACCGGGCATCGCGTTCCTGCCAAATCGTCTCTCTTTGGCGATATCTTCACATGGCTGACCTTTTACACCCTCGCCCAGTCCTGGCGGACATGGCGCCGGGTGACGGGTCACAGGCGGCCGACCATTGCGTTTTTTCCCGAGAAGCCGCGCCCCTGGTATTTTATCTGGCCGGTGATGCATGCGTCGGGCACGAAGCTGATTGCCGATACGGGCAAAGCCGACATCGTTTTCCAGTTTGATGATTCCACGGAAAGTCGCCACGCCCCGCCCGCCATCAAGGACGGGGCCAAGCTGGTCAATTTCGGCTGCACAGACATATCCAAAAGCCGCGTGGCCGCGGCTTTTGCTGCCGCGGCCGGGGAGGGGCTCGCGGTGGACCCGCGAACCTTCAAAGGGTCCATGGTCGAGAAGTCGGAAAAGAATGCCTGTCATGATGGGCGCATCCTCGAGGGACCGCTGACGCCGGAAGCAGGCAAGGGCTATCAACG
>Ga0213866_10001248_pt1 | contig 19167 bp, 19 predicted proteins | sample PICome_11_FD_160079 | JGI IMG/M metagenome (GOLD analysis project Ga0213866, IMG submission 160079) | Coastal seawater microbial communities near Pivers Island, North Carolina, United States - PICO284 | ecosystem: Environmental > Aquatic > Marine > Coastal | place: USA: North Carolina...
TTGGAATTATTAAATTTTTTTTTGGCCAAAATCCTTCGCCTTTTATCCTCACGGGAGGGAGCTTTTCACAAAAAACACCCTCCTTAAAGACTTGGACCAGGCACTCACTTCTTTTATGAAAAAGAGGTCGAAAAGAGCAAGAACTTGAAAACCAAGCATATCAACTAGTTTGCGATACTCTTGCACTACTGAAAAAATCAATATGCTCACGAATGACTCTCGATCCTTCCTCTCAACAGAGTTGAAGTGACCAGAGGTACTTTCGTTTCGGAGAACTAAGTTCGTGAAAGTTGTTTCAGTAGTATTTCAGTGGTCTTCTCGCTTGATTTCATCTGTGCCTATCTTCACTTACATTGATATCTACTCGAACTCTTCAACTGTATTGAAAGAAAACCGTGCGGATTATCATTACACTCTTCTTAAATATCTAGACTAGGTTGAAACTGCCCAATCTTCACGAAAGTACTTCTACACATGCTATTCAAATTATGCTATCTTATGCACGCTTCGCAGACATTTTACGTATGAGATTGCCAATTTCTTCACGCTTCTTCTTCCCACGAACATGTGTACCGAGCTAAGGAGTAAAAAAGTCAGTATCTCATTAGAGTCTTCACGTGTACTTTTCTTGTGGAAAGTCCGAAAGAAACGTCTTGGAAGAAAATTCAATTACCTTTCTTTTCGATAGCTTTAAAGCTCTCTTATCGCGTCCCGTCTTCAGCAATTCCATCATTCTTTTTTCGTAGGGTGCAGTTCCGGCAACATCCCGCACGAGCTCGCGGATTAGTTTAACTCGTTTACCGCAGCGCTACAGAAGACAAATTAGCGGTCAAAAAGAAAAAAACCCCAAAATAAGAATTACCCCTTTGCGCGCTCCTGGTTTGGGAAGAGCCTCACGCTTGTTCACCTTGTGACCCTTTTTGAGTCCAACTGCAATTTGTCCCGACATCTAAATGAATTTTACTAATTAACTTCGGAACGTTGAGTGCTGACGCGGGTCAGATCGGTATGAAGTTTGTGGGAGTGTGTGCTTTTCTTCGTTCGAGAGGCAAGTACTCACATTCTCAGCAAACGTAATTTAGGGTTTTAAATCCCCAATCGCCAAAAAGCCCTCCATTCTCGATCATTTTACCGAATTCCGCAATTCCCCGTTCAAAGCAAAAATTGGCCAATTCTCCCGGGGAATCGGCGTTTTTTTGTTCGGACTTTGATTTTTTTTTTCCAACTTTTTTTTTCTCTTCGTGAACACATGATACCTTCCACACGCTTCATCATTTGAATCCATTTTTCTTATCCTACGACCCTCGCTTCCCCGTTCGGAATATACAGTCAAAGTTGGAAATAAATGACAGCGTTTGTACCGAAGTACGTTGGAATATCGTTCCATTCCTCCATTCAAAGATTGAGGCAGCGAGCCAAATCTAGTGCCATGAAGAAAAATGCTACGGTAAAGTTACTTATGTTGCTTTTTCGGATTTATTATTTCAAGACCACGTAGGTTTCATCCTCAGTCCAAGCGTCTACGTTTCACGATTTCTCGGGAAAAACTCTCGGAGGCGGTACGCGTGAAAATCCCACGAAAGGTGTAGAAATATCCTATTCTAAGTTTAGAGGGAAAGTTGTCCTTATAAACAATGTAGCAACTATGTGAGGCACAACTGTCAGGGATTTTGTTCAACTGAACGCCCTGGTGGAAAAATATGGAGATGATCTCGTCATACTTGGTTTTCCTTGCAATCAATTCGGACATCAATGCTATGAAAAAGATTTTGAACTTCTGAACACGTTGAAGTACGTCAGGCCAGGTGAAGGTTATGTGCCTAAGTTTCAACTTATGACAAAATCAGTTGTGAACGGTGAGGAGCAAGAGGCTCTGTGGACGTTTTTGAAAGAGTCTATCCCCTATCCTTGTGACGATCGTGGTGGAACTGGTTCAGATTTTATCTATAAAATGCAACCTAATGATAAACCTATACAATGGTCGCCAGTGCGTCGAAATGATCTTTCGTGGAACTTTGAAAAATTTTTGATCGATAAAGAAGGAGTTCCATTTAAAAGGTACTCGCCTAAGTTTGAAAATAAGAACATAGCTCCTGATATTGAGACACTTATAAACAACTGAAAGGCTTGAACATATTTGAATTGATAATTGTAAAAGTAGTGCACAAAAAAGTGACGAATCTTTTTGATAGTCTAAAACTGAAAAGTATTCTGATAGTAATAGTGTGTTTTAACTACATTTATATGTTGTCCAACTTCAAATCGATAGTAAACGAAGTACCTATTTCACACAAGAATACTTTGAACTCATCAGTACAGCAAGCTTACGAATTTTATATGTTTGGCTTCCTGGTAGCGTTCATTCTTTTCCCATTCAAACCGAGGTTTGCTTCAATTTCAGTTATATCGGAGTCCACCTCGTTCGTTTTTAGTTGTAGGACGAAAGTATCACCCTTGTACCCACGAGCACGAACCAAGGGTGCAAAACTGCCGTCGTCGTTCCATTTTGCAACATTTCTACGAAGAAATCCTGGATAAACCAGTACGTCGTACTCGTCGATCGTGTTAGTCATGATATCGTGGACGATATCGATTCAGGTTCTGGAAGGCTTGGCGTACTTGTACTCTAATATGCAGTCCTTCCTTCCTTTAGAGAGACGACTTTCGAGATCGAGTGCTAGTGAATCTTGCTAAAAACAAAAGTTGCGCTTAAATACACACAAGATTTACGAAAAAGGCCTGTGCGACGCTATCTTGAAGTGAAAGCAAAAGTTGTACCCTAGCACCTCTCAGCTTCCATCGAGTGCTTTGTGGCCTTCGGGGGCTAAGTTGTGTCCTCTCTAACCTGTCCTGCAAGCTAAAAACGCCGTGGGGAGACAAAACTTCAGAGTGAGTCCTTAAATAGTTTTTTAGCACCGGGTTTTTTGGCAATTATCTCCTTTAAAGCTTTTTTCTTTAGTTTTGCTCGTCGACAATATGAAACTTGCGGAAAAATTAGAAATAGATGAGCTTGTTGCACACCTCGAGGCTCCTGAGAATTCGGATCTGTTAACAAATGTATGACTGGAGTAATATCGTGTTTACCTTGAGCTCATAATTCTGTTGTAGGGATCCTTCACTTCAAAGTATAGACATTCTGAGAATAAGTTAGAGATTTCAATACAAATGATACAGGGGGTATGAATATATATCTCCTCTAATATTATACTAAGACACTAAGACTATTTGTAGCGTTCGAGATATCAAACAGATCAGCTGCGTGAATTAAAGAAGCTAGAAAGCTTCAACTTATTTTTTCTGTCAAGGTTCACAAGAAGTTAAGGAATCCCCTTCTTTGGAAGAACTTTCTTCTCTTCTTCTCTTCTTCTTGACAAAGAATAGCTTGAAGAAACTGATGGAAGATTCTAAGAAGGATTTTGTTTCATCAAGAAAGTAGCATCGTGAAAGCCCCAGAAACCTATGTGGCCCGCATGACCTGTTCAAGGGTTCTCACCGCTAAAACTCTTCCTTTGATTGAGCCCTTTGTCGTCAGTATATGAAGTTTTCTTAGCTATGACAAATTTTTGTTAGAAGATATGGTGCAGTGCTTGACTTTAACTTGAGGCTCTGCTTCTTATGGATGATCAACAGTCATCATTCCAATACTCGAGTAATTATGATGCTTCATTGAATAAGGGAAGAGAAGTAAATTATTGAGAGATAAATAGAGAGCGAAAATAGACGAAACAGTAGTACATCATAATAAAAATATTTAGCTTGTATTCATGAAGAATGATTTTAGATACTAGCGACCCCAGATTTAGAGGCGTTGCGCAATGCTGTGGCTCGCACAAGACTTCCAATAGTGTTAACAAGAAGTTTTCCATCGTCAAGCGGGTTACCCGGAACCACTGTCTTGTAGAGATATGAGTCAAAAGTCATCTTTTGTACATACTCGTCAGCACACATCTCAACGAAGGCTTCTCGTGCAGGGTTTGATCGGTAGAAGACTTTCTGCAAAATATCGAGAACCTTGTATGTTGCCCAATACTTTCTGTCCCACTTGTCCAAATAAACACGGAGATCAGACTCATCAATTTCCTTGGTACCATTCATGGATTGCTCAACAATAGCTTCCGCCGCCATTCGTCCACTCTTTGCAGCGAAGTAAATGCCCTCACCAGAGCACTTAGTGACATATCCAGCCGCATCTCCGACGAGAGCTACCCGCCCTCGCACACGGTTCGGACGAGGGTGTTCAGGAATCGGATGTGCTTCAACTCTGATGATTTTTCCACCAGCACACTTATCCTCAGCTCGGTTTCGCATTGCAGTTTGATATTGCTTAATGGCCGTTTTATTCACAACAGTCCCTGTACCCACAGCAACGTGGTCATACTTGGGGAAAACCCAGCCATAGAAATCTGGGCTGACGTCATCTCCAACATACATTTCTGCAAGATTTTTGTAGTAGTCCATCTTAGCATCTGGTATCTTGATACGCTCTTGGAAGGCGATCGCGTAGTCATACTCTCCAGCATCGATGCACTTAGCAACTCTTGAATTCGCACCATCAGCTCCGATAACGGCATCCACCTCGATCGTTTTCGGAATTCCAGTTTTTGAATCACCTTCGTAATCATTGTAGTGTAAAGTGATAGGACCATTGTTCATCCCAGGGTCGTCAATTTTCATGAATAGACCATTAATAAGATTTGCTCCCAAAGCTTTTGCCCGTTTCCTCAAAAAGTCATCCATAACTTCTCGACGACACATACCGATGTATTCTTTATCATTCAAAGTTTGTCCGACATCAACTGCACGGTTTGAAGGCGAAATCATCTTCATCTTCGTAACCTTACGATCGATGATCTCTTCAGGCAAATCAAACTCCCCCACCATGCACAGAGGGATTGCTCCACCGCACGGTTTGCAGTTATCCATCTTTCTTTCGACAAGAAAAGTTTCACAACCGCCCTTGGCTAAAGTTTCTGCGGCACATGCACCTGCTGGACCACCACCGATGACAGCAACGCGAAGTTTGCGACCATCGAGAGCTTTCCCAGAAGCTCGTACGATGGTCGAAATCCTCGATCCAGAATGTTGCGAAACGGTGGTTTTTCTCGAAGGCACATTCGTACCCGATAGGAGTTTTGAGCTACAACACAAGGAAACGAATCACGGTGAGCATTTATTCATCGAGAACTCAAAAATAGGTGTAAATCGATGAGCGAAATCAGAAGTGCATGCTTCGTAGACAAGAAAATATCGAAAATGTTTTAGCGCTTGCGCTTGAACTGTGATTGTGAAAAGATGCGCGTGACTTACCTGAACTGCTTCATATGCTGCGTAGATGCGAAAGACATTCCTACGGAGTTCTTTCAATAATTGGATAATGAACTACAAAGTAGCAATGTGGGACGATTGACGGGTAATAATTTCCGCTCGATACTGCTTGGGACTGTAATCCAGCTCCAGCAAAAAAAATGAGAGTAGATAAGCGACCAAAAGAAAGATCTTTCGTGAGCGGAGGGGGAGGAAGAAAATAAAAAGACAGATCTGAAAAAAAATCGGGAAAAAATCAAAGTTCAAAACCTTAAACAAAAACGAATTCACTAATTCTTTGTTTTATCTTTGTTTTATCCGCTGCTTAAAAACCTGAAGTTCATCCTTACTTTGCCCTTTTGCAAGCGCGCGAATTCTGGATTTGCGTGTTTTATATAATTACATCTATATTGTTCGTTATATTGTAGGATTCATAAATCAATGATATCGTCACTTCTCAGCACCATCGCGTTTCAAGCGAGACCTAAGGGAATTTTAGATAAAAAAAAGACCGGCCAGTCGTTGACGCAGCGCAACTACGTCAGGAGTGAAAGCGAACTTTGCTTTCCGAAGTTGATAAACAATTCAAGTGTAGAAAAAAATACGTTTGAAGTAAGTGCCAGCAAAGTGAAGACTCGTAAATCAGCATCGAAGCGGTATAAAGTAACCCCTAGTGGCAAGGTAAGCTCGACTGTGACATCAGTACAAATTCTTATCTAAACGCACCCCGACTAGGTTTTACATAGACGCCCAGGAAAAGCACACTTGAACGGGCCAAAATCCTCCGCTCGTAAGAATCGCTTGAGCCATGTAATTGAGCTTGGAAAGCAGCAGCTCTCATTAGTACGAACCGTACTTCCATACTCCAAACTTGCTTCGAAGAGAAAATAAAATTAGAATAGTAGCTATCTTACGTTGTAGAGTAAAAGTAGGAAAGGAGTGAACAAGACTTATTGGCACACAACACCCAATATCCTACAAGTTTTCTTTTGAGGAGTGCACTTTCATTTTTCGTTCTATGTGACATTCTTTAAAGTGATTAATATAGCATCTCATAGCCTCTCTTCTTCTTTTCGTACATGCAGTATCACAAGTTCACTATTTCTCGCAGCATCAAAGTCCGACCTTTCGAAGAGCTAAATCAAAAGTTCTAATGGATGTGCACCTGCATTACTCTCAAATTGCTGTGAAGAATTAAAGTACAACGGGTACTTTAGCCTTGAAAATTATTAATATTTAACAAAAGCACGAGTACCATTTAGAAATATATATCAATACAAAAGAAACTCTTTCATCAAATATCAGACAAAAGCTCTTTCCTTAAAGAGTCTAGTGGAATGCGTAGTCGTTCTTCAAGAATAGAAAATATCAATTTATCTTTATCAACCGGTACATGCGTACGCGAAGTAAAGAGACTTGAGAGGGACCTTCGCTCTCGTAAATCCAAACGAATTGGCGCTAAGAAATAAGATAATCCAGCTGAAGGTAAATTTGTGTAGCGAAACTCTATCTGCTTAAGTTGCAACTCTGAGATGACGCTAGTGGAACATCCAAATATTACATGCCAAAAATCATGAGATTCACGCATTCTCAGCGCTACATAACGTAAGTCTGAGCGTGTTATAAACCTTACAGCTGGACGTTCTGCCGGAGAAAAGGCACGAGTTCCCATGAATTGAGCGTATGCTCCTCCAAATGTATGACCTTCACATAACCATGCCTCATCCAGAACAGTTTGTGATATCCTTGGACGCTTGCAAAGCAGCTCTCTTCCGCACGGATGTGCTTTCATTTTGAATAGCAAAAAATCAAGGTTTACTCCATCTATTAGTTCATTTATGTTCGCGACAAAATCAGCTCTTTTAGGATGTACAATGGCACCGCAACCAGAGAATAATATGATTAAATTTTGTTGAAGAGAACTTAAGTTAATGCAGTTATCTGTGATTTTTCCTTTTTGTTGCTGACTTAAGTTTGAAACTGTTATTACACTCTCATATTTTGTGATCAACGAAACTGGTTGGCGTTGAAACCCGCGAGAAGTAAAAGAGTTTGAAACGAGCTTCGAAAAATATTTCAGACTTCGGATTTGCATGTTCGTAAAAATATCAGCGTCACAGTATATTTTTTGCGCGTGCAAAGAGTTCAAAGAGTTTCAAGCTATTCTTTATTAAATAGACATGAACTGCGCTCTTCCTCCCAGAATTCTCAATCAGAGTAGTCTCATATTTCGTTAATGATTGTATTATCCCCCCACTTCACAAGTTAATGTTGGATAGAGAACGCAAGGTAGTTCAGACGTTGCACTTCTACTTTACCTCGTCATACCCTTGCTATCCTATTCAGCAGTTTTCCCGCTTCTACGACGCGTGTCTACAGATAAAAAGTGTATACCTGTGCAAACTCGATTGACTGCACACGTTTCGTCATGTAGCTGAGAGTTGTTTTATTTGTTGTTCTGGTATTAAACAAAATTTTTGCTGTTTGCCACACATTCTTGGTGACAGTGACATAGAGATTGTCGAGTAAAATTTTAAAAAATGTAAATCCCGTTTTCGGCGCAGCGTCTCTATCAGTCACAATCCCAGTCCTCAGTCGGTACTCTCTGTTTTTTTTTTGGCTGCACTACGACTCGTAGCGGAAAAAAATTCTGACTTGTCTCGCGCTCTAGCCTCGGTGTTTATAGTTGTGGTTTCGGTTTTTCTCACATTCTCAGTCATATCTGACAGCCTTATAAGTTAAGTGTAATTTTAAGGGCGCTATAGATGTTTAACACGAAAGATGGTTTTCTCGAGGCTACTGTGCGAGGTTGCGTGGGAGGATTCCTTCGCACGGAAGACTACTCGAATCTACAACAGTGCGAAACGCTGGAGGACATAAAACTTTACCTGGTAATTTGCCATTTTCAAGTTGAGCTTTGAGCAAATGACTTTGATCAGCAGACTAATACAGATTATGGTTCCTTACTTCAAAACGAAGCATCTCCAACTCATCCATCTTTAATTGTGCGATGCTGCTTGAAGAAGATAGTCCAAGATTTCAGTTTTTTCGAAGCTCAGGTGAGTCTCTACTTCCAATTTTCAAATTAAGTTAACTTCGGTGAAGGCGGCAGAACCACTATCCACTTTTCTGCAATATTTAAAATATGGATATATGATAGATAATATTGTATTGATGGTCACAGGTGCAATGCATGAAAGAGAAGTAACGGTAAATGCATCTTTTTTTGTAGTCTCTTGTCCCCCTCAACTTTTTGAAAGGAACTTCTAGACAAGTGTCATCCACTCGGAATGTTTGACTCCATAGCATCGCTTGGGGCAGTGAGCAATTTAAGGTACGCATTCTTATGTAGATATAATGGTCAAAACCTTTGACTGCGTTAATATAGAGAACTCCATCGCATTGTCCTTGTAGATACACCGATTTCTGCGTATTTTGGTGAATGTTTTCGTGATGAGAATCTTGATGAAGTAAATATTGAAATTTTGCGAAACTCTTTGTATAAGGTAACCCATTTTATCTTAACTTGTTTTGAATTAATACTGTGAAATAGGCATATTTGGAAGATTTTTTTGAACTGTCGCAGATGCTCGGCGGATTGACTGCCGAGGTTATGAAGGTAGTTTAATTTCCATGCAAGCTCTTTATAAACTAACTGCCATGCAAAGGAGATCTTATTTTTTGAAGCGGATCGACGTGCGGTGAATATCACAATTAATTCTATTGGAACTGAACTGTCTCGGGATGATCGACGAAAATTATTCTCTGACTTCGGTCATCTACATCCCGAAGGGCATCGTGACCTCGCCCTTTGCAATGATTTTGAGCAAGTTTTATCTGTGATAGTGAATAATAGTACATATCCAAATATTTTGCAGAAGTCCACAAGCGAAGAAATGAATATAGAAAAGGTAGTGTTTTGTTGTTCTTCACTTCTATTGTTATCGAGCTTATGAGTATTAGTTGTTCTACGAAACAGAAGTTATGAAGTGTAGATCTATGTTTACACAACAGTTTCATTATGGTATTTTCTATGCGTATTTGAAACTCAGAGAGCAAGAGGTCAGAAATCTTATGTGGCTATCGGAGTGTGTTGCGCAGGATCAAAAGTATAGGATAGTTGATGGAGTCATAAGTATTTTGTGAAAATATGACAATGAGAATAACTATGTAGCTAACTAGAAACCTGCTTTAGTCAATGAACTTGCTTACAAGTCAACTCTTTTCTTCTTAGTGCGGCCAGACCGTAAGAACTTGTAAAGAACTCAGAATGCTTGCCTCTACTACAGCTCTGAGAATTCAGGACTACCCATTTTCACACTGAAGTAAAGAAATACCTTTACTTATGCTGCCATAAAAGATTTCTTGACGTACTGTGAAATAAAGGAACCAACCGGTCAGAACGATCATGATAATCTTCTTTCTTGCGTTGGGCAAACTTTCCACTTCTCTGTGCAAAGTCAGTTGCCCTCAAATTCTTTGCTCTGCCTCTATAGTTTCCCTCGCTGAAAATATCCACATTGCTGCGAGAAAAAATTGAAATACCACGTTGTTTGCCACGACCAACTTTAGCAACGGTATCATCAGATTCCGATGGAAAATTGCGACTGTGCCTTCTAGATCTAGACCCGGCATACTCCTCCTCTTGTTGGTACTCAACAATGTTTGTACCAAGGTGGGAGTTGAGAGCTAAATCATTGGATTCGTTGATATGCGACAGCTTATCTACAAATGAAGTGCATGTTTCTTGAAGACAATTGAGGTCCTCATGTGTCACCAAAATACATTTGGCTGAGAGGTCACAACTCCCAACTAAATTTTCACATGATATCATTGAGCAAATAACTGAATATACCGATGAAAAGGACAGTTCAAACATCTCACTAAGGACTTGAAAACTTGCAGATGCATATTGTGCTGCGTATTGTTGTAAATAAATACGAAGCCCCTCTTCTTTGAGACGTTGAATCACAGAACTCAGGGCATCGCCGTTGTTAAAGGGTAAGTATTTCCAGCTTTCAAGACTCAGAATCAACTTCATTGCATGCCGCCAGTCTCCAGATACGAGTGATACGGTTGCCGACATCAGGGTTTCGCGAACGTTTTCGGCCGGTCCATTGAAAGTTTGCTGTTCATACATGTCAATTAGCCTTGCGAAAGACTTGCTATGTGCACGACCTAGATATAACTTGCTTCCTGTCATTCTTGGAACTTCAATGAATATGCAACATACAAGAAAAATACTCTCCAATAATTCGAGATTTAGATGCATGTGAAAAGGTAATTGTCTTCTTTTTTCGATCTTTTCTTGCTCAACAGTTCTATCATAAAAGCGATTTAAGTTAATCCCTTGAGCCAGAAGTTCTCTGACCCTACCACCTGAGAAGAGTTCATACAAGCAGGCGTGGGAAGCAGAGAACTGGCCCTTGCGAAACGCGGAAATACCTAGTTGTGCCATCGTTCGATTGAACAATATCTGAGTGCTTATATCTGCATGGGATATACTACCTTGAAGCTGGGACATAAGTAATTTATCATGAGCACTTGAAAAGTTTCCAATGTAAGCTTCGTTGAAAATTTCACACAATATAGCGCGAGCCCTGGTTCGTTCATCTCCATGCTTCAACAAGAAACTAGTAAGAGCACAAATCTTGATTGTGCGATTACTCTTATGGGACTCATTGCTATTGCGACAGTTCGAAACCACTGAATTTTCCTGCAAAAGTGAAACTTGATTTTCAGGCTGAATGAATTCACAAACTGTATCATATACTTCATCTGGCTTGTAGTAAACATGCTCTAAGTATCTGAGCTTCATTTTGACCACAGAAGATATGTCATCACAACTAAGAGAGTACTCCGCAACATTATCAATCAAAGCTAACAATAGACTTTCATCTTTTAATCGAGATACGTACTCCTTTGAGTGTGGGTCTATGCATTGAAGTGATTTTAAAAATTCATCATCCAGACGTTCGGTAAAACCACAAATTGAGCCTTGAAAAGTAACAGGGGCACCGTTGATAATTTCATCCCCCGATGGCCTACTATCAATATCAGTGTGATCTCCAAGAGTAATTTGTGGACGGTCTCGGAGTAAAGTAACGATCTGGTGGACATTTTTTATACATTCTTTCCATACTGGTACTGCCATATGCACAGCCATACTTCCAGCTATATCAAACTGAGCACTTACTACGTTCACAAGAATTTCAACTTCCTGAGGTACACATTTTGCATATGATATCAGTTTAGTTAACATCTCAACAGCATCGCTACGATTTGTTCCCTTCTTTCCTCGCAGCAATACGATTTCTTTCATCTTCGTGTCTACCATCTCAAAGCTTATGTCTTTCGCATCAGCCTTAAAGAAGTCAACCTTCTTTTGAGAGGCTTCGAGATCTGAACTCTTTTCAGTAGAGCCTAAGGCTTCGGAGTGCACTTCTTCATCTGAACTATCCGGGGAGGAGCGAAAGAGGCTCATTTCGGCGTCTATTTGTTTCAAATACTTTTTGAGACGCTGACGCAGAGAAGTGAATGCCTTAGCGTTGGAAGATGACATGCTCTTTGCGGCATTATTCTCATGTGCCACCGTAATACTTTCTTCAAGAATTCCTAAAGTCCTGTAGTAGAACTTGGGAACACGAGCTGAAGCCCCAACACGTCGTGATTTCTCTAGCTGTTTGTTGAAACTTTCATACAATACCATAATTGAGACCCAGTCACCATGATGTACTTTCTCAATTATTGTTTCAGATAGCTTTCTCAAGTCTGCATAGCGTTTGTCCTATTAAATCACGTGTGAGATACAAATGTCCTCAAAAACTTCAATTCATCACCTTAGTACTTCGTATAAACCTGCGCTCATCTTCGGAACTCTCAGATGAGTCATCTTGTAAATACCTGTTCAACCATTAAGCCAAAATACTGGTAATATACTGTAATCTTACTTAGAAGGGCCGTTATCACTACTCTCTTTTGAGGAATCGTCTGAGGAGGAGGAATAACTGGAACTGCTCGAGGAATCGTCATCACTTGAGTCACTGCCTCCACCCCAGAATTTACTTGACTATGTTACGTTCAACTAATTGTTAGATATATTTGGATAAAAAATCGCCAGCAAGTGGCTCTATGTATGATTCGATGAAAACAAAGACACACGCGTAAGATTCGAGAAAAAAGAAGCGTAAATAGCGAATGTAAAGGAATTTTAGAGGTCGAGATACGAAACACTTGCGTAACTGAACTATAAACGATTCGGAAGACACACCATTGTAAATTTCTTCGCGCTCTTCTAACAAATTCCCTTGTTGTTTCCTGTGCTTGGCTTTTATGAAGGAGCTCGGGTTTTGGTTGTCCATTTTCTAATCTTATATTTAAGGTTTCATTTTTTGCGTCAGCGTTAAGCGGAAGCACAAAAAGAACCTCAAAATAAAAGTCGCACTAAACAGTGACCCGCGCTTCCAAACTTTTAGGATCTGTCACTAACACAACATCTTGAAAGCATAGCATGGTAAGTCAGAAGCTCGATATCTATCTGAGTTTCGATTCGTGATAGCGTTATCGAGTGAGGAAAAATTCGTGCTAAGAAACTAATTCCTTTTCATAGGCATCCTTGATAGCGCCCCCCGGAGCTGGACCCCAAGCAAGAGAGGGTGAGAATGTGTTCGGCGTAGCCCATATTTTTGCTTCATTTAACGACACTTTTGTGGTAAGTTATAATTTCGGATGCCTGTCATGTTGCATCGATGTATACTTAAGCCCTAATTTTCTAATTTTACAGCACGTTACTGATTTGTCCGGAAAGGAAACAATCTGCCGAGTTACTGGTGGCATGAAGGTGAAAGCCGATAGGGACGAGTCCTCACCATACGCTGCTATGCTCGCTGCGCAAGATGTAGCTGTCAGATGCAAGGTACTTGCTTTTCGTCTACTACATGCTGTACTAATTTCTTTCCTAGGAACTGGGGTTGACTGCATTACATATTAAAATGAGAGCTACTGGTGGTAACAAAACAAAAAGTCCAGGACCAGGTGGTCAGTCAGCACTCAGAGCCCTTTCGCGCTCAGGATTGAAGATCGGAAGAATAGAAGATGTCACGCCTATTCCCACTGATAGTACACGTAGAAAGGGTGGACGCAGAGGAAGGCGCTTGTAGCTTTTGAGAAGAACTATCCTAAGGAGAAAATTTTTTGCTAACTGTTACACACGTCGTGACCTTCCCTACACTTTTGTACTTCGAATCAGCTTGAGCGCTTGCCGATGTATCGCACGTGCGTAAAACGTCTAAACTCACTCTGCTCCAAGCGATTAAACTAAACTAGCTATCTGTCTGTAGAGTATGTCACCTTGTTTTAGGGTTTGCAAATCAATTACTAAAAGCGCACCAACAATATCGAGTGTTTTAACAAATAGGAACGCGGCTCGCTGCCCGCGCACCGTGCCTCCATCAATCCACCTCCACCAGTCCACCCCTAAGGCTTCCAGAACGACGATCGAAAAATGCGTGCACTTCTGCCCGTACGGCAAAATTTGCCAGGGAAGGTCAAGTCGTTGAAAACTTCTGTTGGAGTTAGACCTTCAAACAGAAGTAACTATCTGCGTACAAATTCTTTCAACTCCTGTATAGACGAAGAGAATCCTTTGAGAATAATTATCGCGGGCGGCGGTCTTGGAGGCTTATTTTCGGCTATATGTTTTCTGAAATCGGGGTTTAACGTCACAATCCTTGAGAAAACAGCTAGATATCGGCCTCTTGGTGGACCAATTCAACTCGCCTCGAATGGTATTGGAACAGTAAAAATTGTCAGTGAAAATCTATACAAAAATATTACTAACATAGCCCGTCCGTTCTGGGGTACAGAAAGTGGAATACGTGATGGATTGACTTCCGAATGGATGTTTAAATTCGAAGCTATCAACGAATTGCCCTTTGAATTACGGCTGCCATTTTCGGTGTGCATTGATCGTTCCGACTTACAGCTAGAGTTATTGAAAGAGTTAGACGAAATATCAGGTAAAGAGAATGTATTGCGAATGTCTTCAACAATGAAGTCATACGAGATAGACACTTCAGGAGAGGTAATTGTACATCTTGATGACGGAACACACTTGGAAGGGGATATTCTCATCGGAGCCGATGGTATCTGGAGTCAGACCCGTTCAATTTTATTTGGTGAATCATTCGGTTCTCGTTTTGCTTCAAGTACAGCAAGTTTCACTGGATTTAAATTATTCAGTGGACTTCCTCTTTTTGCCTCAACGGAATTTTTGAAAATAGGATACTGCGCATATATAGGTCCTAATAACTATTTCGTAGCCTGCCCAGATAAACAAGGCAGAGTTCAATGGTATGCTTTTCTTGGATCAGTTGCAGGTACTGATGATGTTGACAAACCGAGGGAATATTTACTAGAGGTGTTTAAAGATTGGAACCCCACTATTCGTGATCTAATTAGTTCTACAGTTTCCGAAGAAATTGTTCAGAGGGACTTATGGGATAGGGCACCAAGTATATTTAAAGACTGGTCGAAGGATTGTATTACTTTGCTAGGGGATTCATGCCACGCAACAATGCCGAATATCGGCCAAGGATGTGGCCTTGCATTTGAAGATGGTTATGTTTTATCTTTGCTTTTGAAAGATATCAAAAGTCGTCAGGAAATCCCAAAGTTACTGAAAAAATTTTATCGAAAAAGAATAGTTCGAACTGCTGCGATTCAAGGATTGGGTAGGCTCAATAGTGAAGCAATCAAAATCTTAACCCCACTACTTCCATATCGGCAATTTGTTGACGCGGTATTGAGCCCTTTATTACCTTATGTGTTTCGATTACAATTTTGGTACTGCTATTCTTTTTGCCCTGTTAATATAGATGCAGAGGAAAGCTTAGAGCTTGCAAAAAATATGAGCAAAAAATATGCCCGCGAAACAAAACTTGCCTGGCACGAACTTATCAAGCGAACTTAGTGTCAATTAAAACTTTTTATGATGAGCATCGTACAATTGGTGAGCCTAGAAGCTGCTCCATCAGTTTCTTTTTTGTACCTTGTTCGCGGAACAAAAATGATGCGTCTTGTTCTTGAACAAAAGAACACATAACACAAGTACACTCACACGCACATTCTTTTTCACACTAGTGCATGCGAGTTACTTTCAAGTCTTCGACTACCCTTTACACTTCATCTGTTTTTTCAAAGGTGATTCATTGATACTGGTGTCTGATCACATTCTGCACTCAGATGTGAGAAAAGTTCTGAATTTTGTTCATAGATAGAGAAAGCTTCCTTCTCATCCCAATCCGTCACACAAAGCAGAACTTCGTCTTCTGCATCGATTTGATCCACTCTACCTTCCTCTGACGTTTTTATTTGTGCCAGTTGTGTGTCATCCATAGCTTTATCTTCACTAATATGATTGCCAGGAAACTCCTCATAATTGTACTCGAGAAAAGACTGGGAAAAAACTATGAATATTACAAATATAAATATTATCTGATTCACTCACCAGGGCATACGTGTCCACAAGCTTTAACTGCTCTCCCATGAAAGCAACTTTGCATTCTGCATGAGAATCCTGTTCAAATAGTATTTTACTCTAATAATGTGATGGAAACATTAAGTAAAACCTCATTTTCTTTACGCTCTGGTTGAACATCCGACAAACTGATATTTTTTCTCACTCGCACATCCCCTGAAAACAGAAATAAATTCAAAGACACACACGGGTTAAAAAATCTCATACCTTTTTTGCTATGGAAACTATCAAACATTGCTGATTGTATAGCAACACGATCAAGTTCACGTTTCCTCATGGCTTTTTTCATGATATTCTCCTCCACTGTACCTTCAGAAATGAGGCGATATATGCTCACCTCTCTTTTTTGTCCTATTCTATGGCATCTATCCTGAGCTTGACTGTCTATAGCAGGGTTCCAATCAGTATCGTAGAATATTACAGTATCCGCCCCCGTAAGATTAATGCCAAAACCTCCAGACCGCGTAGATAAAATGAACACAAAAAGTTTTGCATCTGTGTTGAACCTTTGAACAAGAAGTTGCCGTTGCTCTGGTTTCGTACTCCCATCAAGTCTACAGTAAGAATATCCATACAAATTCAGGAACGATTCTAAAACGTCTAACATTTTTGTCATCTGTGTAAAAATAAGAACTTTATGTCCACCATTTCGAAGTGCTCTCAATAGATGTGCAAGTTTCTGCAATTTACCACAGTCGTATTGTATCAATCGCTTATCATGGAAGAATAGTTGTTGTCGCACAACAATATATCGAAATTCTCCTGCAAAATAGGACATGGCATCACAAATATATCTGTCCCGCAAAGAGTGGTAAAAATATCCACAGTTTGATCCAAAAAAGACTCTAGGTGCTGACGCCCTAACATGTGGTATGACACAAAAAAAGTGTCTAAAATTTTGTTCAATCCATCGTGCTCTTTTGTGGATTGAGGAAATCATTTTAGCTATATTACGACATACAGGTGCTTCAGTTTTTTCACAAAAAACTGCATGCATGGAGATAAGAGGATATTTATTGATGACGCGATAAATTAAAGGTTCATTAGTGGAACGTACTTCCAATCGTTCTCTGTCCTTCCCATTGGCATTCTTCAACATCTTTTCCAACATGCATTCAGTCAGCAAAGAAAGATCTTTTCCCGTTTCTTTCCATCCATCTTTTACAGCATTTTTGTTCTGGTTCACATCCTTCAGTTTCATAGAATGAAAATTTTTTGCAGTACTTACGAACTCAAAGCAATCAAAGTTATGAAGGTACTCCATTCTTGCATGATCTCGATTTAACAATGAACAAAGTAAAGCAGGAACACTCAGGTAAATACAAGGAAGGAGATCCAAAGAGCTTACAATAGCACGGCCCGCAAACAGGTCTGGATGATTACATACTTTTCTAAGCTGCATAAGACAGTTGATGACTCCAAGTAGATTGCCTGAACCAAGAATAGTAGAAGTATCAGATGATGAAATATATTCTTCATAAAGTCGCCTTTGACGCCTTGAAAGTTGACAATAAATTATACGTTCTTTTTTCTCAGGAAGATTTCTTTCCACATCTTTCTTCAATCTCCTCAAAATAAATGGTCGAAGCACATCATGCAAGCGAGCTATCACACTTTGATCAACTAGATCGCCGTCATCTACCATTTCCATGAGAGGATTCGAAAACCAGCTCTTGAATTCGGAATGTGATTGGAATAAAGTAGGCATCAAGAAATGCATGAGTGACCACAACTCCATAAGATTATTCTGTAGCGGAGTCCCAGTCAAAAGTAGTCTTCGATTGCTATTAAAGTGTAAAAGTGTTTGCCAGCGCTGAGATCTCCAATTTTTTATGAGATGTGCCTCGTCTAAAATCATGTAGCCCCATTTTTTTCGGCGAAATACGATTTGATCCTGTACGACCAATCTATAAGTTGTAATGCAAATGTGAAAACTGTTCGGTTTACTCCATCCGCGACGTTTAATCTTCCGTTCTTTCTGTGATCCGAAATAAGTCAATATCTTAAATGCTGGACACCATTTTTTGAATTCAACTTCCCAGTTCAACATGACAGAAGTCGGAACGATGATTAAATGTGGTCCCCACGATCCACGATGACAAGCAAGATATGCAAGGAGACTTATCGTCTGAATAGTCTTGCCAAGACCCATCTCGTCAGCCAGTATTCCATTCATGGAGTTTTCATAGCAACTTGCCAACCATTTGAGCCCCGTTTCTTGATATTCTCGTAAGGAGTGTTTTAGAAGGAAAGGTGAAAGACTAAAACGCGAAGTGAAACAATCAACCTTCTCTCCTGTAGATATGAATTCTGCCAGAAGTGATTTTACATTTTCTTCTCTACCTATGTTTGAGTGCTCCTGTATTTCGCTGTGTAGTCTTAAAAGCTTTTCAATGGGAATGCTAGCGTCATCCTGAAGATCTCGAACTTCTGCCACGTAGTCAAAGTTATTTTCACGATCATATGTCTTTTCTTTTCTCATGTATGCTTCATCATCAGAGGTCTCAGAATCTGTGGGATGGTAACTTACAGAATCGCTAAGATTTTCTTCACTTTTTCCATTGAGGACCTGTTCACAATTTTGATTTAGTTGAAGAGAGCTTTCGGATCCATGTGAATTTGCGAAGTCGTTTATCTTTCCTGAGAGCATCCTAGAATATTTCTCCGTTTGAGAAAGAAGCGTATCTACATGAGAAATATTAGAACAAGTGAACTTTCCGAAAAAATAATTTACCAAGCTGTTTGTCTAATTCCCTTCTATTCATTAACTCCGACAAATTTTTTCGCCGCCACTCGACAACCTATGAAGAAGTGAATGAATTAATAAAACATGTAAAGTCATTGACGTATGGTTGAGAATACTTTATGAATTTTCTTCCAGTATGTAAGAACTTCATCTGAAATCCGTAGTGCAGTGTCCTTTTTGGAGATAATTGCGCTCTCCTGCTCTGTAATATGATCATTATCGATCCTTGATTTGATCGAATCGAATGCAAACTTTCGAGCAGTTTTCTGCCTGATTGAAAATTATGTTATCGTATGAGCTTGCATTTTTGAGAATGCATACCTCCACTTTCTCTCTCGTACATAATCTCCTGCTAGCCAACGCATTTCTTCTCGTACATGATCCCAATGGCTTTTTTTCACAATCGGCTCAGGGTAAAATGGGAGTGGTTTAGAGAATTGAGAACGGAGAGAAGAACCTAGAAGCAGTCTCTCTTGTTCAGAAATCCTGATCGCGTTCTCGGTAGCGGCGATGGCAAATTCATCGTCTCCAGCAGCATAATCCTCCATAACTATGCGTCTAAATGAAAAAAATGCCTACA
>Ga0213866_10001249_pt1 | contig 19153 bp, 21 predicted proteins | sample PICome_11_FD_160079 | JGI IMG/M metagenome (GOLD analysis project Ga0213866, IMG submission 160079) | Coastal seawater microbial communities near Pivers Island, North Carolina, United States - PICO284 | ecosystem: Environmental > Aquatic > Marine > Coastal | place: USA: North Carolina...
GCAACCCTCTCGAAGATCAACAACGAAGGATTGGCGACCGAAAAATTTAACGGCGTTACCTTCGTCAATTGGATGGCATCCCACGCCACCATGATGGATCACTACCCCGAATACACTTGGGAGTTCCTCATGGACTCCGAAGGCAGAGAGGCGCACTACTATCCCGATGGAACGGCTGAAGTACGTTGCCGGATGACTATTGGTGGTCACACCAACATCACCACCCTGCCGATCTACAACAATCTGAAGGCGATTCAGAACCCCAACTCATTCCAGATCAACACCGCTAAGCAGCGTTGCCGCTGTAAAGCCATGGCGGAGTTTGGTTTGTTTCACCACCTGTGGTCCAAGCTCGCAATCCAAGAAGAGCTGGATGACGGTACGCCAGCGAAGGAAGAGCGCAAGCCAACAGCCGAAACAAAAAGCGCAGACGATCTGTGGACAGAACAAAAAGCGGAGATGATGAAAGCTAATACTCCACGGGAGGCAAAGGAAAGATTTGCAAAGTGGCAAAAGCTGCTTGAGAACCTGGGGGTGAAGGACAGTGATGAAGCGAGATGGGAAAACTACCTCGCCTCGCTGAAGGGGGAAGCGTAATGGCTTTGAGATCATGGCAACAGGACGCGCTTATGGAAATGCAAGCAGACAACCAAATGGTAGAGCCTGTTATTCAAGCGCCAGCACCCCAAGGTGGAGAGCTGTGGGGATGGTTGCGCGCAAACAGTATCAATTGCTCCAACAATTTAGTGTGGGAACAGGAGCATCCTTACACCACGCCAGAGAAAGTTGTCCGCGAGCAAGTCAGAGCCTTAGCGGGAGCGGAATCAGAGTTCAAGATGAACCCAGCGGTACAGCACGGCACCGACATGGAACCGGCTGCGCTGGAGTGCCTAGCTCGCAACCAAGGCTACGAGATCTACGAGACAGGCAGTGTACAGCACAAGGAATATACGTTCTTACGCGGCTCCCCTGATGGCTTAGTGGGGCTGGATGGCGGCGTTGAAGCCAAGTGTCCGTACTACGCCAAAGAGCCGTACTCGGTGTTTGACCCTAAGAAGAAGATGTACTTGTGGCAATGCTACGGAGTCATGGAGGTCTGTGATCTCGAATGGATTGACTTTATCTGCTACCTGAACGATGACAACTTCACGATAGAGCGAGTCGAGCGTAAAGAGGGGTTTTTAGAAGAGAAGGTGTCGGGTCAGTTCCTGCCGCAACCTCGGAAGGGAAAAGTCCGCCGCATCGATCTGTGGCAAGCGTGGCACAACCAGATCCAAAACGAATGGCAAGACCCTGTTCTATTGCAGCATCACCTCGCTCCATTGAAGGGTGGTATCGCTTTCGTCAACAACGATGAAGAGCTGAACCGTCTGGATATGTTGCAGAACCGCATCAGAGCGGTTCAGAACCGAAACAAAGATGACCTCCAAGCATTGGCTGACCTGAAGACAGAGTGTGAAACGCTCAAGAAGTCAATCGCTAATCGTCACGGCGATAGTGTTACCAACGGTAGCACCGTAGTGGAGATCCTCAAAAAGACCCCGCCCATTGATTACAAAGAAGCCTTTGAGTTTCTGGGTGGCGTCGAAGCAGTTCTGGAAAAAGACTCCAACATGGAGAACTTTCGGAAAACCACGAACACCCAACAGGTGTCCATTAAGCAACACAAGGAAGATAAACATGGCGGATAAAGAATTTGCCCAAGGCATCTATGCCCGTACCCCGAAGCAGGATTTCATCCTTGCCGATTTTGGTTTCAAGATCAGCGAGTTTGGACCTTGGTTCATGGACAAGGCGAAGGCTGCTAAGTCATCTGGTGATGAGTACATCAACATCCAGATCTTAGAGAGCCGAGGCGGTAAGCCTTATGCCGAGGTCAATAACTGGAAGCCTAGCGGTCAGCCGCAACAGCAGTCCTCATCGGGGGATGACTTCGAGGACGATCTGCCGTTTTAAGGAACATCAATGGCGCTACGCATCACGAGATCCGTCGATACGATTGTATACGGCGGATTCAAACTCGAACTTGAGGATCTTGAGAAGAGTTACGACCACCGTGTGTGGGTTCGCAAGCTTGTTATCAATGAAGATGACCCAAGGGTTGTCCTCAATATCACCGACAAAGCCGGTGTGATGGAAGTGGTGCTGTCCAGAGGGGAGTCGGTGCATTTGCTGAAGAACGTTGCGGTCAAATTCAACGGCATCAGTGAGTACACCTTCGAGCCTCAACCTTACTGCGATCACTGTGGTCGAGGGGACAAGAACCCAGTAGAGCGGGTTTACCCGCAAGCACGATTGGGGATTGACGCTCCCAAGAAGTATTCAATTTTACGTCACGACGCGAGGAAACAATGAGCGACGAAAACATAAAAGAAGATGGTCCGATCCTAACCATTGGCGGAGCCAAGCTGTACTTGGACTCTGTAAATGATGAGGGGAAGAAACAGATCTTAGCTTTGCAAGAAGCTGACCGTGCGGTGAACACCGTCGAGCTGCTGGCGCAAGCTGTAAAGAATCTGCCATCGATTTTGGAATTAGCGAGAGTTGGTTTTGAGGTGATGACTGTCAACACCAAAGACCGATTGCTTGCGGATGGTGCTATCGCGGTTGCTGAGCCGGTGGAGGAAGAACCGTCTCAGGAGACTCACTAATGCAGGGCGGTCACGAGCCTCAGTGGTTGATGGTAAAGCAGTTTTGCCGAACTTCGGGATACTCAGCTCAGTCTGTTTACGCCAAGTGCAAAAGTGGTGTTTGGCGCGAGCACGAAATTTGGGTGAAAGCTCCTGACGGGAGGATGTTTATAGATCCCAAAGCCGTTAACAGGTGGATCGAATCATCGACAGAATCGAAGGCTTCTGCCTAGTCAACTAACCCCTAGCCGGTCAGCAAGTCTACCTCCTTTGCGCTGACTCTGAGCAAGCCTGACCCACTTGTGGCGACAACGGGTCATCCAGTTTTGGTAGGGCTAGAAAATGGGAGGCGAGTAAAGGCGTCACCCTGCTCCTTGCAGAGAAACAGGACAAATGAAGCGCGTTGCCCGAAGTAGATCAGACGCCAATTTGTCCATCCTTTACTACTTTGATAATGTGCAGGAGCCACACGGCTCCAATGACAAGGAGCTGTATATGGAAGCAGTAACATTTAACGAAGTAGCGGATGAGTACCTTGATGAACCAAGCTTTAGGCTTGGCAGAAAGAAAGGTGAGCAAGCCGAGATTGCGATAAGGAGGATGAAGGAAGCGTGGGGTGACAGAGATATCACCTCTATCGATGACGAAGATGTGCGAGTTTTCTTCAAGTCCTTACGCAAGGGTAAAACCCGAACCGGCAAGCCTTGGGCAAACAGCTACATCAACAGTCACATAACCTACTACCGAGCCGTGATGAACTATGCTCGTGATGAACGTCGGTTAATCCATTACATCCCCAAGGTGAAAAAGTTGCCTACACAAGGGCGAACTACTTTCCTTGAAGATGAACAGGTCACCACGTTCATGTCAGAGCTTGATGAGTTGAGAGCTGATATGTTCTTGTTTGCTACGCTGACTGGCGCTCGCAAAGAGAACGTGAGATCGCTCAGGATTGATCAGGTTTCGGCAGACGGTAAGTGGATTATGTACGAGCCGGAAGATACAAAGAACGGCGAGGCTTGGACTATCCCTCTGATTGGTAAAACGAGGGAGCTGATTGAGAAACGATTGGCGATGGTCAAAGCTCAGGAAGCCAAGTACCCTTATCTAGCTGGCAAGATAGAGTATGTCTTTGTACAGGATTGCGGTGATGTTCGCCGTAACGGTAAACCCCTCTCAAGCAAATCAGTCACGAACCGCTCGTTCCATGCAGCAGCTAAGCGAGCTGGGCTGAAGCGAGACATCGTGTTCCACTCAGGGAGACACACCTTCGCAACGAAGCACAAGCGAAAGGGAACTCGGTCCCAGGTGATCATGGCGTTGGGCGGTTGGAAGAGTGAGCAATCCATGCATCAGTATTCGCATGTGGTTGATCAGGATTTGATTGAGGCAACAAAGGCGTTTCAGGGGCTGGATTGATGGCTGTTCTATAAGACAGTCAACAGGATAGTCACCTGTTACCGTAAGTAACATTAGGTAAAAGGAAAGATAATTTCCTTATAAAACAATAGCTTATAGGTTTCATATGCGGCTCCCCTGCTAAGGGAGTATACGTTGATAGCGTATCGAGGGTTCGAATCCCTCTCTCTCCGCCAGTTTCCTATAAGTATCAACAACTTACGAGCTGTGTGGCACTTTTCGTAACTGATATTTAAGGAGTTTTTATGTCTGTTTTGGGCGATTCTGGCTACCCAGCCGGAGCAAAACATGACCCGTCAGCACCCTTCAACCAACTCGATGCAGAGTTCTGTGATGACTGCGGTGCTGAGCTAGATTACGACACCATGGAGTGCTCTGAAGAGGAGTACTGTCACCCAATTTACCGCGCTAAGTTTTGGGTCTTTGAACTCAAAGAATATCTGAGCTGGAAAGAGAGTCAGGCGTTCTATGCGGGGGACTATTGATGGATAACTTAATGCTTGGTGCTTACGAGCATGCGATTAAAAAATGGCACCATGATCGCAACCTTATTCATGGGTCAACGGATAAGGACCAGTTCTGCAAGCTGATGCAGGAGGCTGGCGAACTTAGCGACAATATCTGCAAAGGCAAAGACGTAAGCGATGACATCGGCGACATGATCGTTGTGCTCATCAACATTGCAGAGCGTAACAACCTGTCGCTGTCCCAATGCTTAGATCAAGCTTGGAATGATATTAAGAACCGCAAAGGCAGGATGGTTGATGGCGTCTTTGTTAAGGAAGCCGATGATGAGTGATCGATTCTATCGAGCAACCCAAGCCCTCAAGGCTCTGGAAAAACACTGGGAAGGCAAGCCTGTCTTCGAGCGACAGTCCGCGCTGACGGAAGATGAGAAGCTAAAGATCCTTGATCTACTCGACCACAACGTCAACAAAGCCGAGATAGCCAGACGGGTAAGGGTTCCTGCCAGTGCTGTCTACAACTTTGAGCGCAGACAGAAGCGAGCGCTCGACCCTAAGTGGTAGTTATTTAATACCCATTAGAATGAGGGTGGCGCATCGAGGGCATAACGACTTTGCCCAGAGATGGCACATTGCATCGATGGCGACTTTCTTCTTGCACTTACTGCAAGTCAGGGGTTTCTCTTTCATTACTCAGATTTCTTGGGGTCTCTGAACTGGATCTTGGTTCCAGCGTCAGCGGTTTTTATTTCTCGAATCCGGCAGAACGACTCGAAGTGTCGGTTGCGCCCACCATTAGACAGGGTTACTGACTGATTGTTTAAGGCGTCAGAGTACTCAATGCAGCTAGTCAGCTCCCTGAAAAAGAACTCCTCACCAGTACGCTTGCCCTGCTCCAGAATAATCAGGACGAACACCATCATCGTCATGCTTTGATATCCAAATAGTTCTGATGTGAAACCTTGACCATCGTCTTCATCACTACACCGTTATGGTACTTGTAGAGAAACTCACTGTAGTTAGTGGTCGCCGCAACCTTTGAATTAGAGTTGCGTGAGATCTGATCAATGCGCTCCATATCAATGATCTTGTCCTTGATCACGATAGGGCTGGGGGCGTTGACGCTATTCGGAAACGGCGCTGCGTCCATTACAATCGCCGCTTCGACTTGACCGCCTCAACCTTAATAGCTGTTGGCGCTTGCATCTCCCAAGTGAGTATCAGCAGCTTGGCGTCCCACGCTGTACCCAATACCCGTGGACCGTTGTTGCGAACATACGTCACCGCACCATAACCACACTTTCTGAAGTTGAACTTCATCCAATCCGACGCAACCTTATGCCGCCTCGCTGGCGGCTGGACATACCGCAACATCCGGTACTCCCGCATGTCGCACTGTAGGTTGGGATACTCAGGATCGTAGACTAGTCCTGCTGCTTCAGGAGCGCTTGAACCAGAACAGAGATCTGCTCGTTGGTCTTCGCTGAGATCTGCTCCTGCTTCTCCAGGCTGGCGACAATCGCTTCGATCTTGGCGTCGGTCACTGCTATCGCCTGACCGTTCTCCTGAGATTTTTTTGCTGCATCCTCGGCTATGGATTGGATCCTTTCCCTTTGTTCTGTAGCGTGAGCCGTGTTTGCTTGGAGTACTCCCCACGCGACTGCTATCGAAATAGCAAACCCCGCCAGTGGCAGAGTCCATTGGGGTAGTGAGATGTTTCCGTCACTCATTGTTATCTATCTCCGTGATATTTCTGGGGGTCGGTCTCCAACCCTGCGTTCTAATGTGGCGTACAGGGAAGCCTTCTTCGGCATTCTGTAGCACCCGTAGTTTGCGGTAGATCGGCTCTAGCCCATCCCACCCGCTAATCTCTGTCTCGTAACGACCACAGCCTTTACAACGCTCATCGCCCCACTGGCGAGTTGTACACCAGCCTGTACAGGGGCTGTCTTCTAGCCGTTCCACTTCACCGTTTAGTCTCATCGCTTATTCATCCAAGCCGATACGCCCATATGCGCTCCCACTACACCCGCCATGGATATGTAGAAGAGTCCGACAAGATCCGAGAGTTGAGAGACTCGTGTTTCTGCAACAGCCGGACTGACCAAGAGTGCAGTAAGGACGATAATTGACGTAAGGCAAGTCCAAGCCATCTTACGCTGACTATCAGCTTTCTCTTCAGCCAGCTCCATATCGACCAGCTTACGTCCCGCATCAATCTCAGCATCACTGACAATCCCATCACCGTCCAAATCAGCTTGCTCATATTTACTCCTTGTTTCTAACCGCTTAGGTGACATTAGTCGTTCGCCGCTTTGAATGCTTTGTTGAACTTGTCGTAGATCAACTGGTTCTCTGCTTCTAGCTTGCGAACCCTTAACGCAATCGCTCGCTTATCGCCCTGCGCTAGACCTTCTAGCCGACGCATCTCTTTCCTGTTGGCTCTCAGCTTTTTGTCCGCAGCTTTCAACATCATGGGGATACGGGTGTACAGGTCAGCAGAATCTTGCTCTATCAACCGGCGGCGTTCTGCCCTGTCGCTGTTCTCCCATAGCGCCACGTTACGCTTGGTGTCAGCTCTGTTGTCGTAGTACCTGAACTGATCGTTGTATTCGCTGGGGTTAAAGACGAAGTTGCGCCAGATAGGAACGTCAGCATTCTCAAGATCACCCTCTGGCTGGATAGTCTTTTGAGCTGTGTCAAAAGCATCTGTACCAAAGCGACCTAACCCACCGAGCATGAAGTCAAAGAAATGCTGGAGCCGGTCAGGAGCGATGTCGATTGCGCCCTTTGTATATTCGCTGCCGCCCGTCAACTCATTGACCGTTGAGGCAAACGACTTAAATAGTTCCATTGTGCCGCGCTTGGAAGTACTGGACGCAGGGGCATCCGTGTAAGGCGTTGGCAGAACAATCGGGGAGCCAAAGAAGTTGACGTTCATGCCCTGCTCTGTGCCGAACAAAAGCACATCAGGAAGTAAACCGGAAGCCGCTTGCCAAGCCTGAGCCATGGAGTCATCTTCTTCGTTGACTGCATGCAGAGACCTTGGGGCAAAGTGGTGAGCCGTAACTGAAAGCATATCAGTAGCGCCTTCGGCAGGATCTCTCACGCCCATCATTTGCTCAGCAAAGATGCGCCCCACGTTATCAAACCAGCCCCATCCATAAGGCAGCGGTGCGCCAAACGCATTCTCTCCAATAACAATGGCTTGAGTGCTTGCTAACTTGAACTTGTTAAAGTCGTTATATATCGGCTCTTCATCATCGTCATCGTCCGACAACATGATGTTCGCCATCGTTCTAGCAAATCCGAAACCAATCAAACCCATCGCCAGCTTTCTGGCTGCGGTTGCGGTCAACACTGCCGCCTTCACTTTAGGGTCAGCCCCTTCCGCCTGAAGCGCATCTTTTATGTTGACGTTGCCTTGGATGGCTGCGTTGAAGAACAGATAGCCAGTGTCGATGGTAGAGGACCATTCACCCTTCCGGTTGAAGTTGACCGTTAAGTCTTTAGCCAAGGTCGCGGCATCTAAACGAGGGGTGCCAGCCTTTCTTGCCTCTATGTAAGTAGACAGGCGTATCGCGTTCTCCGAGCTTTGATTGGCATGCTCTACCCAGTCAAGCGCTGAGTCTTTCCATTCGCCCAGCTTCCCCTTGCTGCCAGCCCGAAGAACTGTTCTGCCTCTAACCTTGATCTCTCTAGGCATCGTCTTCTCAAGCGAGGCTTGAATCTCCTCTAGAGACTTGCTGGTTGCGAGACCTGTCGGAGCACCATCTGCAATGAAGTCATCGATGTACTGGAATATCTCTCGCTGGGCATCGTCTTTTGGTTGCTTGCCTCGCTTGTATGCGTAGTAACCCTTACCGGCTTTAGCCCACCCGCTGATGACCTTGCCAATTAACTCTTTATCCTGAACGCGCCCACCCTCTGTGGTTTGCTCGCTCAGCAAGAAAGCCAATCCGGTTTCGATATCTCGAAGCGGGTTGATGAAGAACCAAGACGGGTTCCAGTTAATGATCACGTTGCGTCGGAAGTTCTGGAACTTTCTCAGGTTCTTGATGCTGAAGTCGATTAGCTCATTGGCTTGGTTCAATGCTTTCGCATTACCCTGCTGTATCTGCCTGTTCAGTCGAGCGTCCTTCAGCTCTATAAAGAATGTCTGACCGCCACGCTTAACCTGTACATACTTGGGCATCCCGTCATCGTCACGAGTGGCTCGCTTCATATCGTCTATAGACATGAGTTCTGGTCGGTCATATCGCTTCTGTGGTCTATTGCGGTTAGACCAAACTGACCACTCGCCCGGGGCTTCAAACTTCTCAACCAATCTCAGAAGTTTTTGGGCGGCGAAGTTCTTTTCCGCCCGAACAATTTTTTCTTCTGCGTCTTTGAATGCATTGAGCAGCGGATTCTGCGGCAAGGTCACACGACCTCGCGCCTTCATTGATTCACTGCCTTGGATGTTGAAACCCTTGGCTCTGGGATTAGAGGTATTCGCACCCTCTGCGTCTAAGAATCCTTTCAGAGGAACGTAAAACTCATAGGTCTCTTGCCAGTCGTTTCTGGTTTCCTCATCCAGCAAGCCCTTATCCACCATGTTCTGGCGCATGTCATCCAGCATCTTGTAGACAGCCGTGGCTATCTGCTCATACTGGCTCTGATTGCCAGCCGCTACGGTGTTATCGATGACCTTTTGGGCTTGCTCATTGGTCATACCAGATCCGGTCTCGATGTGCCGGAAAGGCTCTGCGTTTAGCGCCTCGATCTTGGCTGCTACGGCTGGCGATCCATCAGGCATTGTGTCTGACACGCTGTCTTCTAGCTGCTTCTCTAGCTGAGCAAGCCGCTTCTCTCTGCGGTCTCTCTCTTTTTGCAGCATTTGGGCGTTACGCTCTGGCGCGTGTTTAGCCAGCAGATACAGACCAATCTGATCAACGGTTAGGTCAAACTCTCTAGCCAGTTCTGCAATGCCAGTGATGTACTTGTCTTCAAACTTCTGAAGTTGGTCTTCAGCACGGCTGTGCATCAGGTTCTCAGCATCCCTGAACGACAGCTCAGCCGGTAATCTACCCAAGCCCAGCTCTCTAGCCATGGCGTCTTCTACCGTCCGCCAGCGTTCATAGCGGTCTACGACCTTCTCTCTGAACTTCTCGTTAACTTTGTTAGCAAGCCTAGCTTCAAGCTCTACCTCATCCTGTAGGTTGAAGTTGGCTTCTGGGTTGGCTCCACTGGATAGGCGTTGATAATCAAATTGCTCGACCTCGCCACGCTCTACGTTCTTGCCTAGAACAAGAGGACCAATCTGTATGACTTCGCTGGCTGACAGGATTGGATCGCCGTTATCCCTGTCGTAGAAGTAAGACTTGCGTCTTGGGTCGTAACCGATCTGGGTCCAAGCGGGATCATTTAACGCCTCTTCCGCAAGACGAGCGTTCTCCTCGTCTGACCTGTTAACAAACTCGCCTTCAATCTTTGCGAATGGGCTTTTGTTTTTTCGCCCCTCCATAACAGCTTTTGCTTTTGATTGAGAGGATTCGGTTTGTGTTAGGTCGGCGGACGTAAGCGCTGCCGTAGCTCTATAGGTCGGTTTACCAGCCCCGTGAATGGTTGCCACCCACGCGCTGTTTTCTTTGCGAAGATATGCATTGATATCCAATCGAATACCAACATTCTCTCCATCAGATACAGGCTCATTTATTCGGGTTGCTTGCGAGCTGTTTAGTGCAGCAGTCATCTCATCGACTGTTGCTGGCTCCGGTACGGATTCATACGGACGCACCGTGGAGGACACGATTTCGCTGTATTCTTTCTTGGATATCCTACCTTCCTGCAAGGCTTGGTAGGCGTCTTGAACTTCAGGCTTAACTTCTGTTTCGGGGCGACCAGCTTTTACACGTTCAAACTCAGGGAAGTCTAGCCCTTCGGTTTCGACTCCGAGTCTTTCTGCGTACTCTCTGTAGACGCGCTGCGCTGGTTCATAAAGCTTACTACGGGCGGCGTCTTGTAGATTGGATGATCCTCCGAGACCCTCTTGACCCCTAAGCGTTTCTCGCGGTCCGTCATATTCAGTGTGATCAAAGTAAGCTCCGTCTTGCGTTATTGGGGATATAGAATACCCATCCCCCAACTTGTCTTGCAGGATACCATAAAACTCAGAATCGTCTGCATCTTTATAGTCGTATGAATCATCAAACACTTTAGGGTCAATGAATACCAAACCATTTGGCAGGGGTTGGTTGAAGTTTATTCCCGCCGGATCTTTTTCAGGGTTGAGGGCTTCTGTTAAAGCCACACCATCACTGGTCGTAAACTCAGACCCATCAGTCTTTTCAACCAAGAAGGCTGGCATACCATCTTCTTTATAGATCGGTTGAGCTGTAATCACCGCGTCCTGCAAAAGCGCGTCACCAATAACCGGACCAACTTGCGCGGCTTGATCTAAAGAGCCACCAATAAGCCTGATAGATATTGATGGCTCATATCCAGTAAAGGAGCCAGAACCCGACTCTATTTCGTGAGAGATTCCAAGCTCTCTTAGCATAGGAATCTGACCGTCCTCATCGACAATCGCGGCAACAACGGCGTCGTTATATTCAATAAGAGTTTCTAACGGCGTGTCATCAGGGAAACCAAAGCCTCTGTCTTTTCCTGGGATAGCCGACGCAATGATCTTTGGAGATCTTGAGCGAGCAACCTCCATCAACTCCTCTCGCTCATTGACGTTGCTGAACGGAGTGGTTTTTTGCGCGGGTTTGTTGCTGGGTCTAACGCCATCAGAGAGCGCCGGAGTTAGGGAGTTGTCTTTATCAAAGCTCCCCGACTCAACCATGTCCTTGATGACCTGAATCTCTGCTGACGAGTCAGCTTCAGCCGACTCAAACGTGCCAGCTTTACCAGCCTTCGCGGGGGATAAGTTTGTTTTTGCGTAGAACCACAAAAGCGCCTGTGTTTGATTTGGAGATATTCCAAACTCATCAGCTAAAACGCTAGTTAAATACTGAGCGTATCGGTAAGAGTTTTCTGGACCGATGTTTGCCGCGTCTACGGCGTTGCCAGACTTGGGGTCGATTTCTTTTTTGTTGAAACCGAACACTCGCGCCATGTGAACATCTTGAACACTGAAAGGGTTAAAAATGTTTCGACCACGATCCGCAACCATTTGCATGTAGGTAGTGGTCTTGATCCCACCTTCCAATTGCCCGTCTCTATATAGCTCAATGATTCGCTCGATCTGGTTGCCAGTAATTTTTAGGCGTTGCCCCGCCGGTCTTGGCGTTTGCCTTAGAGCCATTTCAAATTGCTTGGGGTTAGCGACAGGGTCTACACGGCGAGCAATCGCCATAACGTGCAAGGTGTCAGCTAAGTTTTGTTCTGCTGAATTCTGAGCGGAGGTAACACCAAAGATTACAGAGGCTTCGTCTAGGTTTGCGTCACCGACAAGGTCTCTGAAGAAGCGCCCAAACTGGTCATACCACTGGAGACCATCAGACTGCTCTACAGACTCCCTAATAAAAGACCTCAGCTCTTCGAGCGTTCTCGGCTCAACATTTTCGTCTAGATCTTCTTTGCCCTTTCTTGGCTTCGGAGCGCCGACAATCTTTGATAACTGTTCTTTGGTTGGATTGTTGTTGGTTTCAGCAAGAAGAGCCTGAAGAGACTCTTCTACTTTACCCATTGGCAGGACTGGCGCGTCCTCTTGTGGTAGCGGTACTCGGCTAAGCTCAGCCTGATCTAGTTCGTCGCGTAGAACCCGTCCAGATTGGTCCCCATCTTGATCGATCCCCGTTCCGCCCAGCTCTTGACCGGCTGTCCCGACTGGACCGCTTGCATCGCCTTCGCCTCCAGCTCCTCCTTCGTCAGAAACTTGAACGATTCCTGTGCCGGTAGGTGACCGAACATCTCCCTGTACTTCTGCACTGCGGGTGAGAGGGGTCTCGGTTTCAGCTCTCTTACGGGCATCTCTTATCTCCTGAACAGGTCGGGGGTCCGCCTGTAAATCTCTCATTATCTTGTAAGCCTTCGGAGCATTATCCTTCAAAAGCTTGGGGTTAGCGATGTATACCGCACCTAGCTGAGCGAACACTTCTCGCTTCAGAGAGTTCGATATTTCTCCGGTGTTGCCGCCACTATCTTGCGCTTGTTGGTACAGGTGTCCGAAGGGGTAATCAAAGAATTGACCCAGCTCAGAGTTGCTGTCCCACGCATCAAACAATTCAGTGGTCACAGCGCCCATATCTACAGACACTTTCCCGTCTTGACCGACAACTACTTCAGCTCGCAAGCCTGGGAGGTTATCGGTGTAACCTTTCTTGGTGTCAGCGGCATGCCACACTTCATGGGCAACGCTGTTAATCAGACCTCTGGCTCCTTCGGGAGTAGCGGCTCTGCTCTCTAAAGCATTTATGCCGAAACCTATGGAATTATTCTGTCTGAAGTAAGCGGCTGATGCGTCATCAGGTACTCCATCCTGCCCCTCTTGGTAGACATAGAACCCAGTAAGGGTATCCATAACGTCTGCCGGTAACCCTCGCTCTACGGCGTTTATGACCGCATTCAGAGCAGCCTTAACTGGCTGAGAATCGTCTAGTGTCTGAGGGTTGTAGTACTCGGACATTGACTGAAGGGTTACTTGGGACTCTCCGTTGTTAAAGGAGACTTGGGGGGCTTGTCCTTTCCCCGCGATTTGTTGAACGAGCGCTGCCGTACCACCTAATCGGGGTACAACGTAGTCATCATCGCCGCCAATTTGCTGCTGTGTTTGACCCGCCTTAGCGTTTACCTGAGCAGCTCTTTCTTCTACTGACGCAGCCAGATCTACATCACCAGAAACAATATCTGGTGGAGGCTGTTGAACGCTTGCGCCAGCGATATCACGCTGCTGTGGAGCGGCTGCGGAATCCATCTCAGCAAACTCACGATCAAGACCATCAAGCCCTGCTAGTTGAAGGTCTGGCGCTTCTGGATCAGTGGCGGCTCCGCTTTCGATTCTTCCCACCGCCTGAATAGATGCATCTAAAGTGTCTTCTAGATCGACAGTAGTTCTGTCTGGAAGCGTGGCAAAAAAACCACCGCCAGCATCTTGAGCGTATTGGTTGATCCTGTATGTGTTTCCGGTGGTTGGGTAGGTAACCTTGGTTTCTGACCCAAAGCCAGTCTCTTCTACTACAGGATCAGTAGACGCAGCCTCTTCTTGAGCTGCTGGTGGAGCTTGTTCTTCTTCCGCCGCAACGGAAATTTCCGGTTGTTCCGTTTCCGTTTCCGTTTCCGTTTCCGGTCCCAGAATCTCACGGGCAGAAACATCACCCAACAATGTGTCGCTTCCGGTTTCGGTTAGCGCGTAGGTGACAGCTCCGTTTTCATCGATGTCCTGAGAGATATATCCGCGCTCATCTAGGATATCCAGCATCTCTTGCTGTTGCGGCAGATCCAAATCCGTAACCGCCATAACGTCTTGGACTGACGCCTGACCGCTTTCTTCGATAGCTGACAGCGCATTAAACAGCGAGTCATCTTCAACTATCACTACATCGTCAAACTGACCACCGCCTTCGACGGGAGGCAAAACGCCTGTTTCTTCATCATAGACTTGGGCGGCAGCTTCCCTTTGAGCCGCTTGTACTTCAGCTCTCTGTTCTTCGACCTTTGGGTCAAACGCCCCATCTTTGTTTCTAGGTCCACCTACAGCGCCGATAGTCCCACCTAATGCGCCACCGGCTATAACGCCAGCGACCATTGAGTGGAGATAGTTTGACATGGCATCTTCGCTGGACAGGTAGTCTACGAATCTTTCTTGCTCTTCCTCAGAGAGGTTTTGAGACGCCCAAAGCACCGAGGTTCTAGACAACCACTCCTGAGTTGCTTCTGTCACACCCTCTCGAACAGCGCCAATACCAGCTTCTTTTAGAGCAGCCCCTGTCCTGCCTCTGGGATTAGATACCCGATCAAACATCTTGCCAATCAGGTTGCGGTCTTCTATCGCTTTCTCAGATAAGAAGCTCTTCAGACCATCCATTTCTTGGTCAGGGAACATGCGCTTGAATGCGCGGAACGGAGCGCCCACAGTATCCAAAGCGCCCATAGCTATACCCAAAGATATCGCTGCTGCTGGGTCTTCTAATCCTGTTTCTTCATAGATGCGAGCAAAGTTTTCGCCAGCACCCATAACAGCGCTTGTTACGCCACCTCCGGCAACAGCACCTCTTTGAGCAGCCTTGTTTATCTTTTGCTGCCCGTAACGTCGCATCACGGTGTCGCGATATTGGTCTCGCGTTCTGCGCTTTACTTGCTCTTCGGCAGCGGCTTTCGCTGCGTCACCAAACTTTTTATTTAGACGCTCTTCTATTTGATCTGAAACGTACTTCTTTGTCGCCGCTTTTGCAGCAATACCACCAACACCACCACCAGCTATCGTGGTGGCGAGGGATGGGATTACATTACCAAGCGTATACGCAAAAAAATCAGCGGCATCCCCAATGCCTTCGAAGTCATCTTCCCAGTTAACAGCAGGAGCATTCTCTGCTGCTTCATTCATTTGCTCTTGGTAGTAATCGAGACCAGTCTCAACCCAGCTTTCAAAACCAAACGCTGATCCGAGAGCCGCTAAAGCACCACCGCCTAAAGCTTGGGTTTGATCTATACCAGCACTGAATCCTTTGCCGAACTCCTCGACAACGCTTGAGTCATCTTCTTCGTTGAGGTCGATGTCCTCTTTGCGCTCACCATAAAGCTTGCGGTCCAACTCTTTATAGAATGGATCGGTGTCATACAGACTGGCATCACTAAGCCTTCTGGTTTCTACAGCCATGCGTAGCCCTTATATAGTAAGCTTGAGGTCAAACTTTTCTGTTAACAGTTCCTTGAGCTTGCTGAGGGTTTCAGCTTTCTGTTTTCTGTTGTTTCCGGTGAGAGTGTTCCCTTCTCCTTTGAATAGCTGATTGACCTTACTCAACTGGTTCAGCGTTAACTGGGAAGCTCCGCCCTCAATCAATTGATCAAGACTCATGTCTGATCGTTTGATTCCCATCCTTCTGTTCTGTCCGCCTCCAGTAGTTGTAGATACCTCAACAGAGAAATTAGGGACTTGCTCTTTGAGATCCGCCGCAAATTGCTGTGCTCTTCTTAGGTCTGAAACCTTCGAGCGACCATACAACATCTGTCTGGAGATCTGCTCTCGAACCTCATCCTGTCTAGCCATGAACTCGCCAGCAGTCATGTTGAGGTCCACACCAAAGTCATCGCCTATGCCTTGGATATTGGTATCTGGATCTTTTTCACTTATAAGCTTCGCAAACGCCTCAACTCTCGCGTTAAGCTCATCACGAAATTCGTCAACGCCGCCAAATTTTTGCTCTTTAAGATGCCCTTCCATAACACCGACTGCGACGGGATTATTCTGAATAGAGGAAATTGCGTAGTTGGAGCCATACATCACTTTCCCTGCCTCATCCATAGTGACTGTGGCATCAGCCGCATTTCCCGTCGACCTATTTACACTTAATGGAGCGTAGTAAAAAGAGCTTGATCCATCGGGCAAGGTCACCTCGTTGTAGGTCATAAACCCTATCTCGCCTGTGTCATTCGGCTTGAGAGAAAACACCCCAGTGTTTATCAATCTGCCGCCAGAAAACTGCTCTGGAGCATTTGGAAATACTGATGAGTCAATTGTGCTGCCGATAAATTGCGCTCTGTCATCCCCTATCACAGCGCCGATTCCCGCCAATGCGTATGGGTTGTCAGCCATCTCTTGGGTGATTGGTTCGCCTGTAGCCACGCGCCGAAGCAAGCTGTCTGTTTCTTGGAAATTTTCCATAAGCGCAGGGTTAATCGTTTTGGCTATATTGAAGGTCGCCATAGGGTCGTATAAGGCTGGATTCTCAAGCTCTCTTTGCGCGTTATCAAAATCTCCATTGTTGGCGTATGTGATGACGTTAGATATCGCTATAGCTGAATCCCTACTGGCTCGTTCCCTTTTGCTTGTATCCAAATTAAAGTCAGAGAGACCTTTCGCAGAGTCGGCGGCTGCGCCTTGCTTCCGCAAGGTTTCAATTCTTGCTTGATCGACAAGGGTGGGTTTTGGATTACCTTTATCGTCGTATTTATTTGCTTCGGTTTCCGCAGCCATCTTTCTTGCTTCTGCGCCAGTTAGAGCTGCTTGCGCGTTAATACCAGCAGTTTCGGCTTGAGTTGTTCTCAATCCCTGCAAAAACTTATTCTGCTCTGCATCGATTTTTCGCTGTGCTTTCCGGTCCTCAATCAGACCTTCGCGATACATTCGATCAGACTCTAGCTCCTGCTCAGCAAGCTTCATCTTCTTCTGAGAGTTCATGTAATCGCTTACAAGACCAAAGCCTTGTGCGAAACCAGAGCCGAACCCACCTACTCCACTACGAACAGCCATACTTCACCTAGTCGAATAATTTGTTAATGAGATAAGCGACACCGAGTCCGATAGCGATTGGTGCAGCTACTGCGCTTAGACCAGCTAACGCTCCTGAACCAGCTCCTGCGGCAGCAGTGCCAGCTCCGGCAGCACCAGCTCCGGCTCCAGCAGCACCAGCTCCTGCGGCTCCTGCTCCCGTAGCAGCAGCGCCTGTGCCAGCAGCGGCTGCGCCTGTCCCTGCGCCAGCGGCTCCTGCACCGGCTGCGCCAGTTGTAGTAGCGGTAGTTGTAGCAACGCCCTCTGCCCCCATGGCGGCTAACTTTCCATCGGTCAGCATCATGGAGGCGTCACCAGTTAACTTTGCAACTTCGGGAGCGCCAGCCATAAAAGCTTCTCCGACAGCGGGGGCTGCTTTCGTAGCGGCTAATTTCTTTAAGCCATACATCCCGCCGATACCAGCGCCAGTACCCAGCGTGTTCATCTGCTGCGCATTACGAGCTGTCTCTAAAGCTTCAGCCGCAGCTATTTCTTGACCTTCAAGTTTTGCGTTAGCGGCAAAGCCTTGCTGCGCTCTCTTACGGAGACCCGTTCCTGCTGCTATTAATGTCATTGTGAACTCCTCGCCTTCTGGGACAGAGCGCCTAACCCTCCAGTCAACAGCGCCATCCGCCTATCTTGGTCTCTTAATCGGGTGTCGTTTAAGCCGCCCACAAGGGCTGATACGGTAGAGTTTTGATTGGCTAGGTCCGCTTCCCTCTGAACACCAAAACGCTCCATAGCGCGTCCCTGCTGGGCTGCTACGTTGCTTCCTGCGCCAATAACGGCAGACCTAGTTCGCTCCAAATCACCTTCAAGAGATCGAGTTCCGGTTGCGGTTATCTGGCTTGCTAAATAGTTTTCAATTGGCGCGAATCGGTTGAGGTAATCCGCTGTTTGCGCCCGAACAATGTCCGCATATAACTGATCACCTGGGGCATCACGGCGGCTCATGCCGCTGTACGCATAAGGGTTGATGCTCCCGTATGGGTTACCAGCGCTGGCACCGCCGTAAAAAGCGCCCACCGCAGCACGAGAATCTGGACTCAGGGCATCCATGTATTGCTCAAAGGTGACCATTAGATGCCTCCTCGATTTAAGCCGTAGCCAGCAGCCATACCTGTTGCGGTTCCAGCTAAGTTCTGGAGACTGCTAGATCTCATGAAGTCTTGTTCTGCTTGGCGAGCAAGGCGGTCAACGCCAGCTTGAGCTACATCTATCTGACCCTGCACGGCGTCAGTCGCAAGACCTTGTCCCATGCGAACTACGTTGCCCAGCATGTTGTATCCGCGATCAGTGTTGGCGATACCAGCGTTAGCACCAGCAAGCCCCATGCCTCTAGCTTGAGCCGCTCTTAGTGCCGCAGATTCGCCTTGAAATGCGCCGGAAGAAGGATCGAACCCACGACCAAAAGCAGCTCGCTGCATGTCGCCCAAGCCTTGTTCGTATATACCCGCCGCTTGTGTAGTAGCCCTACCCATAGCGTCAGCGTAGTTAGCGTCACTGAATTGATTTCTAGCGTCAGCAATGAACATGTTTTCCAGCGGGACAAATGTCTCGCCGTAACGTCTTAAGCTAATCGCTGCTTGTTCAGCTAGAGCTAATCTTGATTCTGATTCTTTGGGGTCTTCGCCGCCACCGCCCATATATCACCTATAGTGTTTTGTTCAATACAGCCCATCGAAGTTCGTAACCAAACTTCTCGCCCAAGCTCCAAAGCTTTGGGTGTGGAGTTAAAAACTCAATCTGCTTATGACCCGTGCTTCGGGCTAAAGCGTCCAGTTCTTCTTCATAGTGGGCTAAGCTGTCTGGCTCTGGGTCGTATGCGATCCAGATAAGAAGCTTGTCTGCGTTTTGGAATGGAATCCTCACAGACTCAACCACCATGAATCCGGTCTTAGTCCTTGAGGTATCTATCAGAAGGTGAGATTGTCCTTGAACAAGGGATGCGTACACATCCTCCAATCTCCAGTCAGGCTGCTTGTCTTGAGAGATGCTCTCAAGCCCGACTTTGACCATGTCCCAATGCTCTCTTACATCGGCAAATTCTAAGGGCATAGTTCCTCGCTAATAGTACTCAAATGTTCTTGATTTTTCATTGTTTTTTAGCTTGGAGCGGCAGGAAAATTCACCTGTTCCAAGCTTGTTATTGTTGCGTAATCGTTGGGTAAATCGCGTAGTTGTTGCCGGTACATCTGCCATTCAGATCTCTGCTCAGAAGACAG
>Ga0213866_10001252_pt1 | contig 19124 bp, 17 predicted proteins | sample PICome_11_FD_160079 | JGI IMG/M metagenome (GOLD analysis project Ga0213866, IMG submission 160079) | Coastal seawater microbial communities near Pivers Island, North Carolina, United States - PICO284 | ecosystem: Environmental > Aquatic > Marine > Coastal | place: USA: North Carolina...
TAAAAATTTACAACCAAAAAGAAAAATAAAAAAAAAAGAACGTAAATCAACTGAAAAAAAGAAGGAAAAAAAAGAAAAGAAGGAAAAGAAGGAAAAGAAAGAAAAGAAGGAAAAGAAAGAAAAGAAAGAAAAAAAGGAAAAAAAAGATAAATAAATTAAATTGATAAATAATATTAAATATTAATTATCTATTAATCGTATGAAGAAACTTCTTTTATCATCACTTCCTCCATTAAAAGATATTATTGATGATTTAAAACCTAGTGATAGTGATCATGTTTGTAGTAATAAAGATTTAGAAATGTTACAAGATAGCATATTTGAAATAATTGACGAATACATAAGAAATAACGTAGAAAAATATAAGTTTGAAGATTTTAATGAATTAATTCAAGAATATGTGTATGATATATTGCAAGTAACATATATAGATTTACACGATTTATTTTATGACATTGATGTGAATGATATTATACAAAATACAATGATAATTTATTTTCAAAGTAAAAATAATCCACGTTCATATAAAAATACATTTGATACATTTGAAGATATGAAAATAGTAAAAAAAAGAATAACATATGTTTCTAACATTCCACAACCATCACAAAATACAAATGAATGGTATAAATATAGATACAATAGATTAACTGCTAGTGATATATATAAAGCATTAGATACACAGTCAAAAAAAAATGAACTTATTTTTAAAAAATGTAAACCATTAAATTTAAAAAAATGTAATAATGTTAATACAAATTCAGCAATGCATTGGGGTCATAAATATGAACCATTATCAACTATGTTATACGAAGATAAGTATGATACAATTATTAAAGAATTTGGATGTATAACACACGATAAATATGATTTTTTGGGTGCTTCACCAGATGGTTTAAATGTTAAAGAAGGTAACCCACGTTATGGTAGATTATTAGAAATAAAAAATCCAACTAGTCGTAAAATAAATGGTATACCAAAAAAAGAATATTGGGTTCAAATGCAATTGCAAATGGAAGTATGGGATTTTAATTATGTTGATTTTTTAGAAACATCTTTTAAAGAATATGAAAATGAAGAAGGATTTTTAAATGATGGAACATTTAAAAAAACAAAAGAAGGTAAAATAAAAGGTATTATATTACAATTTCAAGATGCTACAAATAATCCCTATTATGAATATATGCCAATAAATTTATCAAAAGAAAAATATGATAGTTGGTATGAAGAAATATTTAAAAAAAATGCAGAAAATAACTTTATATGGATTACAAATATATATTGGAAACTAGAAGATGTATCTTGTATTTTAGTTCCTAGAAACAAAAATTGGTTTAATTATGCTTTGCCTCATTTTAAATCTGTTTGGGATACAATAGTAAAAAAAAAAAAAACAGGTTCATCTCATCGTGCTCCTAAAAAAAAAAATAAACCAGTTCCAGAGAAAACACCGCCAATAACATTTAAAATTCATACAGAATCATTTGATGAAATAATATTTGATGAAAACGAATTGAAAATATAATACTATTATATTTTATGTATTCATCAATGATTGATATTTATACTATTCCTACAAATTTTATATATTTTTTTATAATAATAGGTTTATTCGATTATGTATTGATTTATTTATTTGGTAAAAAAAGCAGATGGTTTCAACTACATTCCATAACAAATTTATACATTTGTTATTTAATATACGATGATGTTAAAAATGTATTAATGAACCCTGTATCAAGTTTAAATACATTAGTAAAAAGTGATTCTGTATTCACGTGTATATCTTTACATACATATCATTGCGTTATGTTTAATTTAACTCCTATGGACCGATTTCATCACGGTTTATTTGTTTTCCTAGGAGCAGTTCCAATGCTTTTGTTTTGGAGAGGACCATTTATACAATTAAATATGCTTTCAACTTGTGGTTTGCCAGGAGCAATAGATTATTTTACATTATGTCTTGTTAAACACAATTACATCCATAAATTAACACAAAAAAATATTTCAGCAATTATTAATAACTATATAAGGTTTCCAGGAACAGTTATTGCTTCAACATTATGTTATATTGGATACATGGAAAATAAAATAATATTACATCCTGTATGTATTATTTATGGAATGTATCTTACTTATTTTAATGGTGCGTATTTTTCAAAACTAGCAATAGAAAATAACATGGTTCATAAAATAAATCATCGTAATTTACTAGTATCAGGAACACAAAAATAATTTACTCTATTACAACTTACCTGTGGTGGTTGTAATGTAGTTATTTCCCCGATATTTCGCTGTATTGGATTCATACTCTGACACATATTTGCTCTTATAGATGTTCCATTACATGTTTTCATTTCTATTTTTTGATTGTTTGTTATTTGTGCGTATGATGCCATTGGTGTTTTTGGATATAATTTTGATATTGTATAATATGTATCATTATTTAATTCCTTACCTTTATATGCGTTGCCAAGTAAATTTTCACTATGAGCAGCACTATACATTTTTGGAGCAATTTCATATCTTTTAGGAATAAATCCTTCTTTAGAATCTGGTAGTAGATAAATTATAGATAATATAAAAATTATTACTAGAAACCCATTTAATATGTTTGAAAAAATCATATATATATTAAGTTTTGAAAATTTAATAATTATAAAAACAACAACTTAAAATTATCGTTGTTCTCTATATATTATGTCAATGGAAGAACAGGTAATAAAAAGAAATGGTAAAAAAGAAACTATGTCTTTTGATAAAATAGCACGAAGAACAATGTTGTTGGGAAAAAATGAACTAAATATTAATTATAGTTCACTGAGTAAAAAAATTATAGAAAGATTGTATGATGGAATTTCAACAAGTATTATTGATGAATTAACAGCACAACAATGTGCTTCGTTAGCAACGACTCATACAGATTATGGTGTTTTAGCCAGTAGAATATTAGTTTCAAATCATCAAAAAAATACAGAAGATGACTATTTATCAGTTGTTTCTCAACTATATGATTATACTGACGGTAATGGAAAACATTCGCCATTAGTTTCGAAAAAATTTTACGATTTCGTTGTTAAAAATTGCGAAACAATAAATAGTTGGTTTGATTATACAAGGGATTATTTGATAGATTATTTTGGTTTTAAGACACTTGAAAGAGCATATTTGATGAGAACAGATGGTATTATTCAAGAAAGACCTCAACATATGTGGATGCGTGTAGCAATAGCTATACATATTGATAATCCTGATTGGAAAAATAAAATTAAAGAAACATATGACTTAATGTCATTAAAATATTTTACACATGCAACTCCTACATTATTTAATGCTGGAACAAATAGAGAACAAATGAGTTCTTGTTATTTGTTAGCAATGGAGCAAGATAGTATACAAGGAATATTTAATACCCTTACAGATTGTGCTAAAATAAGTAAATGGGCCGGTGGTATAGGACTTCATATTCATAATATAAGAAGTAAGGGTAGTCAGATTAGAGGTACAAATGGAACTAGCAATGGTATAGTTCCAATGTTAAGATGTTTTAATTCTACTGCTAGATATGTTGATCAAGGAGGTGGTAAGCGTGCTGGTAGTTTTGCTATATATCTTGAACCGTGGCATGCTGATATTCAGTCATTTTTAGATATGAAAAAAAATCATGGAGACGAGGAGCAACGTGGTAGAGATTTATTTTATGCTCTATGGATTCCCGATCTATTTATGAAGAGAGTAAAAGAAGATAAAGAATGGTCTTTAATGTGTCCAGATAAATCACCCGGATTGGCAGACGTATATGGTAATGACTTTAAAGTATTATATGAAAAATATGAAAAAGAAAACAGAGCAATTAAAGTTGTAAAAGCACGAGATATTTGGTATAAAATATTAGATAGTCAAATTGAAACAGGAACACCTTATATGTTATATAAAAACGCTTGTAATTATAAATCAAATCAAAAAAATTTAGGAACAATTAAATCTAGTAATTTATGTACTGAAATTATTGAATATAGTGATGAAAATGAAACTGCTGTATGTAATCTTGCAAGTATTGGACTAAGTAATTTTGTAGTTCCAAAAAAACATGAAATTCAAGAATTAATTATATATACAAAAGCAGATTGTGTGTATTGTAAATTAGCAAAACAATTATGTAAAACCAAAAATATACGTTATACTGAAATACATTGCGATAATGATGATTACAGAAAAGAACTATATAACACTCTTTCTGAAAAGTATAATAAAGAAATTAAATCAGTTCCACAAATAATTAATAGTAATAATTACATTGGAGGATATAGTGAATTAAATGAATTAGTTAGCGATGTTTTTGATTATGAAAAATTACACAAAGTAACAAAAATTGTAACTAGAAATTTAAATTCTATTATTGATAAAAATTTTTATCCAACCGAAAAAACTAAACGATCTAATTTTTTACATCGTCCAGTTGGTATCGGTGTACAAGGTTTGGCGGATACATATGCAAAAATGAATGTGCATTTCCATTCTGAAAAAGCAAAACAAATAAATAAAAACATTTTTGAGACTATTTATCACGGTGCTTTACAATCTAGTATGGAAATGTCAAAAGAAAGACATGAAAAAATGGCAGAAATATTACCTGCTTACAACGATAAATTCTGGACATTTAAAGATTCTAAACCTGAATGTAATACATATATGGTTAAAAATTTAAAAGATGAAACAATTAATAAAAAAATAAGGGAGGTTTCACCAATTTATAACGAAATAAAAAATTTAGATGAAGTTAGATTGGGTTGTTACAGTAGTTTTGAAGGATCTCCAGCAAGTAAAGGTATATTACAATTTGACATGTGGGGTGTAACACCTAGTGATAGATATGATTGGGAAAAGTTGAAGCGTAATATTCGTATACACGGTTTACGCAACTCTTTATTAGTAGCACCAATGCCAACTGCTTCTACTAGTCAAATTTTAGGAAACAATGAATGTTTTGAACCTTTTACTTCTAATATTTATGTTAGAAGAACTTTAGCAGGTGAGTTTATTATGGTTAATAAATTTTTGTTAAAAGAATTAATTGATTTAAATTTATGGAATGAAGATGTAAAAAATCAGATTATTCGTGATGGTGGTTCTATTCAAAATGTAAAACAAATTCCTAGCGCGTTGCGTAAAAAATACAAAATTGTTTGGGAAATACCTATGAAACATATTTTAGAAATGGCAGCAGACCGTGGTGCTTATATTTGTCAAAGTCAAAGTACCAATCTATGGATGAAAAATCCTACATATGAAAAATTAACTGCTATGCACTTTTTTGCTTGGAAGAAAGGATTGAAAACTGGTATTTATTATCTTAGAACCAAGGCAAAAGCAGCACCACAACAATTTACAATTGAACCAGATAAAAAGCCAACTAACGTTGATGATGAAGAAGAATGCTTGATGTGTGGTTCTTAATTATATAATAAAATTTATATTATTATATTATATAATGCCTAATTGTAAAAATCCAATAAAAAAACCTGATTTTAAAGATTTTTGTCAAGATATAGATATGGATAAATTATTTATGACTGATTCACCTTTTGCTTATAGTGGTAAATGGAAAGAAGCCTGTAAAAAAAATATTTCAGGAAAAGATCGTGGTATTTCTTTATTAAATAAACACGAAAGAGCATGGATTAAACCAAAAAATATTTCTAAAAAAAAATGGTTTGCCATGTCTGCAAAACAAAGAGGAAAAATGATGAAAAAATTGTGGGAAACTGAAATAAACGACTATAATATTTGCGCCGCTCAAGAATCATATAAAAAAGGTCGCAAATCTTTACAGGATATGTTAAACAAAAAACCCACACCACCACCATTACCACCTAGTTTATCTAAGGCAGATTTAAGAGCAGTTGGTATTGAAATTGATGATACTCCACCTCCTCCACCATTTCCCACAGAATTGTTACCTCCTCCTCCACCTTTGTCAAAAAAAAATAAATCAAGAAAACCAAAAAAACCATCTCCACGAAAAACAAAAAAACTATATTTAAATGAAAAACCTAACTTGAGTCCTAATAGTACAAAAATATGGGGTAATGTAAATGTTCCTTCTCCACATACACCAAAAGGTATTCCTCCACCACGTACACCAGAAGGTTCTCCTGATGATTGGGATGATTATAGTGGTGATAAAGTTACACCATTGAAATTGCCAAAAGGAATGATGGAAGCATTACAAAGAGCGGTAGGTAAAGGAAGTCGTAGAAAAAAAAGACAAAGAAAAAACAAAACTAAAAAACAAAGAAAAAAGAAAACACAAAAGAAAAAAAAGAAAAAGGTAAAAAAATCTAAAAAGGTTAAGAAAGGTAAAAAATAAATTAATATATATTATTTTATAAATATATATTAATGGCTTGTGAATTATTTAATTGTGTTCCAGAAATAAAAGAATCAAATGAAAGTGGAAAATTTATATGGAAACATAATTGTTCTGTTAAAAAAAGAAATTGTTGGGTTACAGAACACGAAATATATGAGGTTTGGAACGATATTTATAACTTATTTATTAATACTAAAATTATAAAATCATTTGAAAAAATGGTTGAAAATTATCTAAACAAAAAATGTAGTGTATATATTCCAAAACGTAGAAACAATACAAGTGTTTGTAAAGATATTATAATTAAAATTATTTTACATACCGGAAAAGAAATTGGTCATTTTAGTTTACATTCACAATTACCAAATTATTATGAAAAATCTCATAATAAAAATATATACTCTGGTTGTGGTTATTATAAAAAAAACAAAAATGATAAAAATGTTGGCGCGTTTCATTATAAATCAAATAATAACTATTTTATTCCAATAATTTTTGACAAAAATTTTAAAATATTACCAAAAAAAGTTATTGGTAGACAATTCACGCACTTTGAAATTTTTAATTTATTTTCAAATTTTTGGAATAATTTTATTAATAGTCAAATAGCAAATTATTCTTATAAAAACCTAACACCTATTAATGAAATAAATGAAATCGTTAATTTTATAACACCAATAAATATAAAGAATAATACATCAAATGAATGGGGATACTATTCTAATTTAAAAAGAAAAAGAAAAACTAAAACTAAAACAAAAACAAAAAGAAAAACACAAATAAAAAAAACAAAAAGAAAATTTATTAGTAAAACAAAAAGAAAAACAAGACGAAGAAAAAATAATTAAATTGATTTAATATATTTACATTTCAATATATTAAAATGAGTGAAAATAAAAAGGCATTAGTTTTTGATACAGAGACTACATCATTACCCAATACAAAAAATGGGAGATCCAGTTATGGATATATTGTTCAAATTAGTTGGTGTGTTATTGATTTGTCTACGCACAAACTTATAAAAGTAAAAGATCATATAATACGCTTACCTTTCAATGTTAAAATTCCAAAAGATTCTATAAAAATACATGGTATAACTAATAAAATTATGAGACAAAAGGGTATTCCTATATCGCCAGTGTTAAAAGAAATTATACAAGATATGCGAACATCATCATTGATTGTTGCACACAATATTAATTTTGATATTACTTACTTAAAAGTAGAAGCATTCCGTAATGGTTTAGGAAGGATTTATAACACAATAAATATTAAAGAGTACGACACAATGAAAAAAGGCATGGTAATAGCAAATACATACAGAATAAGTCCTAATAGCGGCAGAAAAGTATTAAAATCTCCAAAACTTGTAGAATTACACGAAAAATTATTTAATTCTACACCATCAAATCTTCATAATTCTTTAATAGATATATATGTTTGCTTAAGATGTTTTTATAAATTAGAATATGATGTAGATCTACTAACAATTAACAATAATTTCAAAAAAATATTCAATGATTTGTGTGAACCTCAATCTAAATCCAAACTGGATTCATCGTCACTATAATCACTATCTATATTAACTTCTACTTCTCTATCACTAGTTACAATATGAACCTCACGTCTTATACATCTTTCAAACCACGCACAACAACCATTTTCTATTGTATCATAAAAACAACCAATATTAATTAAAGGATATTCATCATAAATATCCCAACAACAACAAGATATACAATCATAAAAACAATTTATTATTGTTGAAACTATACACAAAAATATAGTCAATACTAAACAAATTGCTACTAATTGTAATAGACCACCTAATGTTGATAAAAACCAGGAATCATGAAAAAAAGGACGGTCATTAAAAGTTAAAAACCATAATACTCTACAAACTAATAAAATAGACAAACCAATAAATAATCCACGTATACATGCAACTCTTTCTGCCATATCTCTTGAAACACGAAAACAACAAACAAAATAAACTTGTTCTCTATATTTAAGTTTTTTCATTTTTTTCTTTTTTATTTCTCTTCTACAAGCAGGACATAAATTTCCTGAAATTTTTTTTAAACATTTTTTACACATTGGATAATCACATTTTTCCAATGGGCATATAATAACATTTTCTGTTGTTAAACAGCAATTGCATTCTTTTTCTTTTTTTACTTCGTCTTTTATATCTATAACAATTTCTGTTATTTCTAATTTATTTACAGGTTCAGTCATTAACAAATATAAAAAAATTAATTTTATATTTGTTATCTATATCATTTAAGCATATTGCTTACATATACCAAATGTTTTTCTATGGTATTTGGTAATACCATATTCTTTAATACCTTCCAAATGTTTTTTAGCACCATATCCTTTATTGCTTCTTATACTATAATATTCTTCAAATGTTGGATTTTCATCACATATATTTTCAATATACTTATCTCTTTCCACTTTAGCTATTATTGAAGCTGCGGCAATTGGTGTGTACTTGTCATCTCCTCCACGTATACATGTATAAGGAATTATTTCATCTTCCAACCAATAAGGTTTAAACATATTTCCATCGACTAAAATATGTTCAGGTTTTACTAATAATTTATCCAATACTTTATGCATTCCATCTAACGTGGCACTGAGAATATTCATTTCATCTATTTTTTTTTCACTATAACTAAATACAGACCAATCTACAGCATTTTCTTTAATATAATCATATGCTATCAATCTATTTCTTTCTGATAACTTTTTACTATCACGCATTAAACTATGATTAAAATCATCTCCTGGTGGCAATATTGCTGCGCCTATAAATACCGCTCCAAAAAGTGGTCCTCTACCTGCTTCGTCAATACCTGCTTCTAATTTATCATCATAATAATATCTTTTCAATTCTGTTTTTTTGCTTTTACTCATAATATAAATATATAATTGTATATGTTTATATTATTTTTGAACAGTTGGCAGGCAATTTTTTTCACATGGATTCTCTGTTACTTTAGTTGTTCTAGCGGCAGCACGTTTGGCATCAAATGATTGACCAGTATTTCCAACAATGGCATTTTTTCTTAAAGCGTCAGCATTGTACATCCCTTTAATAAATCTAGTATTTTTATTAACTGGTTTAACTCCTTTTTTTTGTATTCGTTTACCATCTTTATCAGTAGAATAAGAATTAAATCCATTGCGAACTCTTCCGTGTGTTAAAGCAGGCATATAATATACTATGCTATATTTTTTTTTATTAATATAATTTATATAATGAAATTAAAAAAAATACACTTATTTGCAATTATCCTAGGTGTTCTTATTTTATCTAGTTTAGGAATTCATATGCAAGAATCTTTTTCAAGTGGTATAAAAAAACAAGATATACCAGAAGGCGATGATGATTTATATGTAAAAAAAACTGAAATTGTACCACCAGTTTGTCCTAAATGTCCAGATAGTAGATCATGTCCAAGACCTAAACCTTGCCCACCTTGCGCACCCTGTGCTAGATGTCCTGAACCAGCATTTGAATGTAAAAAAGTTCCAAATTATTCAGCAGCATCTAATAGTATGTTACCAACAGCACAAGTTATGGGTATGAAACCAAATAATGTTGGTGGTGGTTCTCTAGGCGGACACGAACCTATTCCTAGATTATCTAGTTTCGCTAATTTTTAATTTAATTTTATTTATGTTATAATAAAATTAACGTGTTTTTTCAACTTTTTTATCCATATGAAATGTTTTCATGCGATTGTTTTGTGGTACTATTTTCAAACACAATTTTGCTTTTTTTCCGTAAAAAGGCTCTGTACAACCTTTTTCTTTTTTACGTGTTTTATTTTTTTTTATTTTTATTATTTTTTTCTTTATTTCTTTTTTTGTACAACGCGAACGAAAATTTTCATATCTATCTCTTACATCACAAAAACTTAACCCTGATTTTTTTCCTAACATTTTATTTACGTGTTCATGTAAACCATAAACCCATCTTGAAAATTTATCTCTATTTTTTAGATCACATTGACGTAATGGATGAGCTTTAAGATTTTTTCGTAAGTTTATTCTACAATATTTACATGGCATTACATGTTTAAGATTTAATATTAATGTTTTATAATGTTTTTTTTGCTCTTTTGTAGGTTTTACTGGATAATTAAAAGATATTGTATGTAATGTATGCCATAAACTAGGTCCCCAAACACTGGTTAACATTCCCTCACTACTACTATAATCTTTTTTTCTATATACTTTTTTAGTTTTGTTACTAGATTTTTTGTTTTTTTTACGAGTTTTCATTATATTAATTTTAGAAAAAAATATATACAAATTAATTTTTTATAAAATCGATTATATCATCTAACAAAACATATTTATCATCATCTAAAACAATATTATATTTTATTTTCCATAATGCTTTATATAAATCTTTATCGCTATAATATTTAGAAATATCTATTTTAACCATTTTACCCAAATAATTACGCACAAACATTATATTAAATAAAATTTATTCTTTAATTCGTTTATATTATCGTTATTCTCTCTGATTATATTATAATAATGGCTCTGGCTGATTTAGATTATAAAAAATATGGTTTATGGTTTATTATTGCTGTTGTATTTATTGGTTTAGCATTTTATGTTTATTCTTCTTATATATCTCCAAAAATAAATCCACAATTTGTTGAAAATAAAGAAATTGTATCTTCTATGGATGATGATACGAAAGATGTTGAAGCAGTAGATTTAATTTTATTTAAAGTTGACTGGTGCCCACATTCCAAAAAAGCAATACCGATTTGGAATAAAATAAAAGAAGAATGGGAAAATAAAAAAGTTAACGGAAAAAGACTTGTATTTAAAGTAATTGATGGCGATAAACAAGAAAATGAAATTAATAAATTTGAAGATCAATATAAGAAACGAATCGATGGTTTTCCAACAATCATAATGGTGAAAGATAAAGATATTGTTGAATATGATGCTAAACCAGATATGAAAACATTTGAAGAATTTTTAAACACTGTTGTTTAATGATTGTAAAAATAATTTTGCTTTTTTGATACCTTTTTCAAACATATTTTTACGATATTCTTTATTTGCAAAAAAATCATAACTATTTTCATTACTTAAAGAACTTTTATGTTCAAATTTAATCTCATACTTTAATATTTTTTCACTTTCTCTTGTAAAATTTACTAATAATTTTTGAATAATCTTATAAATAAATTTAAATATATCATCATTTTGATTTATTTGAATTTCTTCTGCTGGTGTTAAAACCGCAATTCCAAATGTTTCATCTTTATTTCCATACTTTAATATTTCGCGATCTGGATAATTTTTTATTAAACCAGAATCAATATAATACGTATTATTTAAATATTTAGGTTTAAAAATTAATGGGATAGAACATGAACAATACACCCCATCAATTATTTTCATATGTGGTGTAGTTTTATACGAAAATTCATCTAAACTAAACGTATTTAAATTTACACTGCTTATAATTAAATGTTTATTTGAATAATTATATAAATCTAAAAAAGTTATATCTTCATCTAATTCAACTGCTTTTAATAAATTACTTAATATTATTTTAATTAGTTTATCATCTATAACACCTTTATCACTAAAAAAATTTAAAAATGTGGAACTATTAAAATTTAACTTTTCCAGTGATTTATGCCAGGGTCTTTCTATAAAATAGTCAACAATATCATTTAATTCTATTTTTAAACATAATACAACTCCAATTAATGAACCTACCGAAGCACCGTAAATCGTTTCTATTTCATTTAAATTTAAATATTTTTCTTCTACAAGTTGTTTTATTATACCTAAAAAAATTATACCATTTAACCCTCCACCACTTATTAATAAATTTTTTATTGTCATTATTAATAAATAAAGTTTATTTTTTATTCTTTTTTTCTCATAAAACATTAATGGACGATAATTTCAATGAAAAAATATCTTTAGATGACCTATTTGTAACTAAAGAAGCAAATCAAAAAAATACCATTAAAATTTTTCAAAAAATTTTAGCAAGAGCACATAAAAAAATAAAAACTGCTTCGCGACAAAAATTTAATAATGATTTTGTTTTTTTTGTTGTTCCTGAATTTTTATTAGGAGTACCAAAATATGACGTTGGTTTATGTACATCATGGATTATAGAAAAATTAATCGATAATGGCTTTCATATAAAATATACTCATCCTAATTTATTATTTATTTCGTGGAATCATTATATACCTAATTTTAAACGAACAGAAATTAAAAAAAAATATGGTGTAAATATTGATGGTTTTGGAAATGTAAAAGAAAAGAAAAACAAAAAAAATAATGAACCGGAAAATGTAAACGATCTCATGTTTAAAAAAGAAAAGAAAGGAATACTTAAAAAAGATAATAATAAAAAATATACTTCTATTTCTTCATATAAACCTACCGGTAATTTGATATATAATGATGAATTATTTAAAAGTATACAAGATAAAACTACATAAGTAAAGTTCTTTAAATATAATTTATGTTAATTATATTTACTATTTTTATACTTAAGCAATTTTTATTTTTGCCTATTTTTTATAATTTATTCAATATTCTGGAATAATGATTTTCTTTATATTAAAAAGTTAAAAAAAGTATTTAATTAAAAATATACTTAAGCAATTTTTCTTTTTTTCTAAAAGTTTTTTCGATTTTGTAAATTTGGACATTTTAAAAATGTCCAAAATCAGAAAAGTGCAAAAAGTTTGTGAAAATTTGTGTTCCACTAGATACTCTAGCAAAAAATAAAAAAACACATAAAAATTATGTAGGGGATTTATGGTAAGGACAAATTTTTGAAAAAAAAGTTAAAAAATCATGATTTATTTTTTGAAAAATATGGATAACAAAAAAAACGGCAAAAAACGGCAAAATAGATATGATAAATATACAAATTGTATTACGTAACTTTTTTGTTTAGTTATTAACAAAAATGTTACTGTAATGAAAAATGGATAAAAAATGGATAAAAAAAAAACGGTACAGGAATTACAATAACAAAAATAAAAAAAGTTATAAAAAAATAAAGAAAATGTAGAAAAGTAATTAAAATAAAAACAATATTAACAGTTTTTTTTATTATCCATATATATGAATAATAAAAAAAACGGAAAAAAACTGGAAATGAAATATCATTGTATAAAATGTGACTTTCACAGTAACGATAAATGTGATTATGAGAGACATTTATCAACCCGTAAACATAAATTGGATAATTTGGATAATAAAACGGATAATAAAACGGATAATAAAAAAACTGGATTTTTATGTCAAAATTGTGGTAAAAAATATAAGTATCAGAGTGGATTGTGTAAACATAGAAAAAAATGTAACCAAATAAAAAATAGAAAATCAAAAATTAGAAAAAAAAGAGCAACAAAAGAAAAAACAGACAATGAAAAAGAGATATTGAAAACGGAAATTAAAGAATTAAGAAGTATGATGAAAGAAATGATAAAAAAACAAAATGAAACAAATGAAAATTATTATAAAACATTAGATAAGGCTATTGCAAAAGCAGGTGATACATTTAACCAAAAAATGTCAATAAATGTTTATTTAAATGAATATTGTAAAAACGCAATGAATTTAACTGATTTTTTAAAAGATTTACATGTCTCTTTAGACGATTTACAATATACAAAAGAACATGGTTATGTAAAAGGTATAAGTAATATTTTTATGAAACAATTAAAAGATTTAAAGCCTACAGAAAGACCAATTCATTGTAGCGATACAAAAAGATTGCAATTTTATATAAAAGACGAAAATAAATGGGAAAAAGATAAAACACACGAAAAATTAGATGAATCTATTCAAGATATAACTATAAAACAAATTAAACATATTAGAGAATGGGAGAAAGAAAATCCAAACTATTTAAAAGATGAAAAATTATTAGTAGAATGGCATAATATGGTTCATAATGCTATGGGCGACGATGATCATGAAACCAGAAATAAAAATAAAAAAATTATAAAACAAGATATAGGTAATATTATAGAAATACAAAAACAACTTACAAATGATTAAATTTATAATTTATAATAATAATCATTTATATTTAATTTATTTTACTGATTTCATCATTTAATTCTTTAATCTTATTTATTCGTTCTTCATCTTTACGCATCCATTTATCCCATTGATCACAAAATGATTGTAATCCTTCATAGTAATTGTCATAAATATCATTATATATTTGTTCTTCGTTTTTTAATTTTTCACTTAATTTGGGACCCAACACATTAATGCTTCTATTGTAATCTGTATGATTCAAAATAATCTCATTTATATCCAATGACCACAAATTAATTTCTCCTGATTGTTTTATTTTTATTTCACCAGTTCCACCTTTATCTGAAACACTAGATTTAACAAATTCTTGTATATTTACTGATTCATTATTCCGTGTTGGTTTCGTGTAAAACTTATAAAATTCTAGGAAAAAATTTATACAATTTTTTGCATCATTTGCTAAAAATTTTCCACCATCTTTACCATGTTTTGATAACCAATTTACAGGAATTTTTAATTTGTTTATAAACCCTGCTATATCCTTAAATGGTTCAGGATTATCTAACATTGGAAAATACGGAGTGTCATTATATGCATTTATATCTTTTATTAAATCAATAGTTGACATTTTATTTTTACTATAAGTGTTTACTTTTTCAGGATGTTTTTCCGTATCTTTTTTATATTCCTTTAAAACACCATTACCATTTTTTTTTGTCCACTCATATATTTTTACTTTCTCTTCATCTTTTTCTTCTTTTTCATTTTTGTTATTTTTAAATTTAAATGTTGAATTAACTTGTTTCATTTCTTTTATTGCTTTTTGTATTTCGCTATTTTTATCATTCATATTATCTATAACTTTAAAACTTTTATCACAAGTAATAAAAGGTAGCGTATTGTATAAAAACGTCAAGGAGTTTAATGTATTATGAAGTATTGTAAAATATTGTTTTACTTTTACCATATAGTCTTTTTTCTTAAAATATTTACTGTCATAGTCTCTACTTTCTTTTGCTTGTCTGTCATTAGGATCGTCAGTAGGTAAATAAGGTGGAGGAATGTTAACTAAATATTGTAATCCCATTTCAAATATATATAAATGTTGCATGATAAAAACATACATTGTAAAAATACACGGTAATGATGCTTCTTTTTTATTATTCAACCCAAACTTTTGTTTTTTTTTTGGTTGTTTATATTCTGGATTTAATTTTGGAAATAATGTATAAAATTCTTCTCGAGATAAAGCTTTTTCTTTTAGTTTGTCTTCATTAACCAACTTATAATTTTTACAACTTTCCTGAAAAGTTTTATCAGTAATAGAAGGATATTGTAACAATCTATTATTATGATATATCCATGGATGTCCAAAATCAAAAATATTAATTTTAACGTGATTTTCATTTAATGTAATAGATACACTTGAACCAATAAAAGCAATTCTTGATTTTTCCTCTACTTTCATAAGTTTAATAAATTCTTTTATTTTATCAACTTCTTGATTCATTGATGATATTAATAGTTGTCTTTTATTATGTTTACTTTCATAATCACTATCTTCAATGTGTGAAAACATCTCAGTAAACATAAACATTGGTTTAATTCTATAATTATTCATTTTATAATCTTTACCAGTTGTTTGTAAAGCAAGATTTTCTGCTCTCTTTATAGGTTTAAATAAATGAACAAAATTTAATGCTTTATATTGCTCTTTTAATGTACAAATATAATTAAACATTTCATTTTTATATTCATTTTTATCGTCTTCGTGTTTATCTAAATTTACACCTTCTAATCGAAACCCATATCTACTTGAAATACTTACATTTTTATCGCGAAAATTTGCGCTTTTTGTTGCTTTTTTCCCTTTATCTTCACCAAACACTGTTTTTTTACCTATTTTACAATCGTAAAGACGAACTGGTTTTTTTTTGTCTTCTTGATTTTGTGTATAGTATCTTACTGTTTCATATGGATTTTCTATTGCGAAGTATAATTTTCCATTAAATCCATCATCTTCAGCATATATATATTTGTTTGGTTTTGATTTTTTATTTAAAATTTTGAACATTAAATTTTCTCTGAAATATGATAAAGCATCATTATCAATATTATTATGTAATAATTCATAAATAGATTTTTCAAGTATTCCTATCATATTTTCTTTTACACAAGCCTTGTTATATTTTTGTACATTAAAATTACCCCTAGTATTTGTTTCAATATCAGCACCATTTTTTATTAATTTAGTTTCATTCGTAGTATAAGTTAGTTCAACTGTTTCAATATTATCTAATTTATGTATTCTTATTTGTTGTTTTAAATTACCTACCATATTTTTTATACTACATTTATCACTTGATAATGGATTTAATGATCCACCACATTGTTTTTTGGGCTTTTTTGGTTGTTTTTTGGAACTTTCTCCATTATTAAAAAATACTTTACCAGTCCACATAACTTTATCTGGTTTATATTTAATAAATGTTCCAGCATGTCCTGCTGCTTGTTCTTGTATTCCAGAAGGTTTTGCGTTTTCATCTTCAAATATATTTTTTGTAAAAGAAAAAATGGCATTTTTATTTGAAGGCACACCTGTTATTGGTTTAGGTGGTATTAAATCATCAGGCAATTTTATACGTGGATGCGGCGTAGGACGATTTGGTGGAGGTCCTGGACGGACATCATCATCTTTTACTTCTGTTGGATCATCATCTTTTACTTCTGTTGGATCATCATCTTTTACTTCTGTTGGATCATCATCTTTTACTTCTGTTGGATCATCATCTTTTACTTCTGTTGGATCATCATCTTTTACTTCTGTTGGATCATCATCTTTTACTTCTGTTGGGTCATCATCTTTTACTTCTGTTGGGTCATCATCTTTTACTTCTGTTGGATCATCATCTTTTACTTCTGTTGGGTCATCATCTTCTATTTTTTGTATTTCTTGAATACCATCATTTACTAGTTCACCCTGAACTCCTGTTGTACTATCTATAGAATCAATATTGTCAGTATTAGTATTTGTTGTATTAATAGTTGGTGAAACAGGTTGTATTTCATCGATAGTTTTTTTCTGAATAATATCATCTATTTCTTTTATTTTATCATTAATTTTCTTCCATGTCTCTTGATTTATTTCTTTTTCTTTACAATCACCATCCTTTAATGCAATTATTTTTTCTTTAATTCCTTCTAATATGCTTTTTTCTGAACTTTCATTTATTTCATTTATTTTTTCTATACCATTGTAAGCCTTTTTACATTTATCTTGTTCATCTTTTATCGTTTGTTTACGTTCTTCTAACGCCTTTATACGCATATTTAATGGATTTAATTGAGTATTGCTACATTTTTCGTTTTCTGCCTTATAATTTTCAGTCTTTAACAAATCATTTCCTTGTGTTATGTATCCATCTATAACATTCATTGAAACAAATGAATTGACATCTTCACTTTTGGCTAAAAAATCTTTAAACTCTTCTCTACATTGTGCTGCTAATTCATCAGTCTTTGCTTGTTCTTCTGCTTTTCTTTCTAATTCTGCTTGTTCTTCTGCTTTTTTTTCTGATTCTGCTTGTTCTTTTGCTTTTTGCTCTTCAATTTCTTTTGCTTTTTGTTCTTCTTCTTCTGCTTTTTTTCGTTCTTTTTCTGCTTCAGAATTTTCCTCTGCTATTTTATTACCTTCACCATATTTTTCATCATGTAATTTTTTTACATGTTCAGAAAGAACCAGTTGAACTTTTTTACATGTTTTCATAAATGTGTCATACTTTTCTATTTTTTCACACATTTCTAATGTTTTTCCATAATCATCAAGCATGGTATTTAATTCTTTTATTTTATCATCTGGAAAACCTTTATTTGATGTTAAATTATAACATTTATCTTTGAAATTTTTATAATCATTCATATTTGTAAATTGATCAATATTTCTATCACATAAATCTAAAATTTCTTTGGGGTATGGTTCCTCTTGTTTTTCCGGTTCTATTTTTTCTTCTTCTTTTGTTTGTTCTTCTCTTTTTTTTGCTGCTTCTTCTTTTTCTTTTTTTGCTAGTTCTTTTTTCATATGTTTTTGTTCCCTTTTAAGTGTTCTTAGATCGTCCATTAAACCTTTGTTGAGTTCTTCTCCACAATTATTTTCTTTTAATTCATTTTTATATTGTGTTATCAAATCTCCAGCAGCAGGTGTTAATGATTCCTTATTTATTTGATCGCTGTATTTTTTGCCTTCATCATTTCTTATTTTTTCACATTTATCTGTGAATACTTTTTTTCTTTCTTCTTCTTTTCGTGCTGCTTCTTCCTTTGCTTTCTTTTCGGCCTCTTCTTTTCGTTTTCTTTCTTCTTCTTCTTTTCGTTTTCTTTCTTCTTTTGCTTTCTTCTCTGCTTCTTCTTTTGCTTTCTTGTCTGCTTCTTCTTTTGCTTTCTTGTCTGCTTCTTCTTTTGCTTTCTTCTCTGCTTCTTCTTTTCGTGCTGCTTCTTCCTTTGCTTTCTTTTCGGCCTCTTCTTTTCGTGCTGCTTCTTCTTTTCGTGCTGCTTCTTCTTTTCGTTTTCTTTCTTCTTCTGCTTTTTTTCTTTCTTCTTCTTCTTTTCGTTTTCTTTCTTCTTCTGCTTTTTTTCTTTCTTCTTCTTCTTTTCGTTTTCTTTCTTCTTCTGCTTTTTT
>Ga0213866_10001253_pt1 | contig 19114 bp, 17 predicted proteins | sample PICome_11_FD_160079 | JGI IMG/M metagenome (GOLD analysis project Ga0213866, IMG submission 160079) | Coastal seawater microbial communities near Pivers Island, North Carolina, United States - PICO284 | ecosystem: Environmental > Aquatic > Marine > Coastal | place: USA: North Carolina...
AGCAGCTCAATGTCCAAGAAGCGCAAGCGGATCAGCCGTCGCCGGCTCGCAGGCCAGCGGGTGCTGGCGCATGTTCCCACGTTCAAACTGGAGACCGGCTCCCACAAACCAGTCACGGCAGCCCGTCGTTTCATCGCAGAAGAGCTGCTCGAGCCCCCTGCGATCCTCAACGTCCGCCGCAACGAACACACCACCGATCGCTTCTTTTGGGGCGAAAAGGGCCTGTTCAGTGCCCAGTACGCCGAGGAGAATCACTTTCTGTTCCCTTCCCTGCGCACGATCGTTGATCGCATCGGCGAAGAGGTGTTGTTTGAAGGCATTGAAGCCCTCGCTGCCGATGATTGGGAAGAGATGGAGGAGTACGAATACGCCTTCGTCTGACGCTTGTCGTTCAGCCAGCCCACCGGCCCTGTAGGTAATCCCGCAGGCTTGGAAACAGGCTGGTGTCGATGGTGTGACCACCGGCAAAGCCAATCAGAACGGCGTCTCTGCCGCTCCTGATCAATTGCTCCTGAAGCATTTCGCTGGCCCCGTAGGGCACGACCGGATCCTGCTCTCCATGGGTGAGCAGGATTTTTTGTCTGGTCTGCTCACCGGGTTGCCAGTCGGGATGGGGGTAGCCGCTGCAGCTGATCAAACCGGCGAGGGGCAAGCCCGTGCCACCTGTGGCCACATCCAGGGCCATGGCCGCGCCCTGGGAGAAGCCCAGCAGCACGGTTTGCTCCAGGGGCACCTCTTTGGCCAGGGCATCCAGTCGCTGGCGCAGGCTGATTCGGGCCCCTGGGAGCTGGGGCCAATGGGGCTCCTCCAGGTCATACCACTGGCGCCCTTGACCGCTGGGATGGCTCAGGGGTGCCCGCAGAGCCACCACACTCACGGCGGGCCCTACCAGCAGCGCAGCCAAGTCGAGCAGGTCATCGGCATCGGCCCCCCAGCCATGCAACAGCACCAGCCGCTGCTGGCTGCGATCGGGGCCCAGGCGAATCAGGCTGTGGTCTTTCGAGCCGGTTGCTGTGCTGCCAGAGGTCACGTTCGGGTTGCTGCTGCTGCTTAGGTTGGCTCCCAATCCCGAACACCGTCAGTCATGGCGCCCACGGCCCTTCTCAGCGTGTCCAACAAGGAGGGATTGGTGCCCCTGGCCCAGGGCTTGGTCGGGGCTGGTTACCAGCTGATCTCCAGCGGTGGAACCGCGGCAGCCTTGCAGGCAGCCGGGCTGCCCGTCACCAAGGTTGCCGACCATACCCAAGCTCCGGAAATCCTTGGTGGCCGGGTCAAAACCCTCCACCCGCGCATCCACGGCGGCATCCTGGCCCGTCGCTCTGAATCCAGCCATCAGGCTGATCTCGAGGCCCAGGGCATCGTTCCGATTGACGTGGTGGTGGTCAACCTCTACCCCTTCCGTGAAACGGTTGCCGATCCGGATGTGGAGTTTGATGCCGCCATCGAAAACATTGATATCGGTGGGCCCGCCATGCTGCGGGCGGCCGCCAAAAACCATGCTGATGTGGCGGTGTTGACGAGTCCCAGTCAGTACGACGCCTTCCTCGAGGCCCTGGCCGCCTCAACCTTGACTCTGGATGTGCGGCGCCGGTTGGCCTTGGAGGCGTTCCAGCACACCGCCAGCTACGACGCGGCGATCAGCACCTGGCTGGCTGGTCAGCTGGGGGCCGCGGAGCCCCTGCGGCTGGAGCTGCCCGTGCGGCAGAGTCTGCGTTACGGTGAAAATCCCCACCAACAGGCCCGTTGGTACAGCGAGCCGAATGCCGGCTGGGGCGCCGCGCAGCAATTGCAGGGCAAGGAGCTCAGCTACAACAACCTGATCGATCTCGATGCGGCCCTGGCCACCGTTCGAGAATTTGGTTATGGCCCAGCTGCCAAGCCGGCAGCCGTGGTGGTCAAACACACCAATCCCTGTGGCGTGGCCACCGGACGCGATGGGGCTGATGCCCTGACCCGTGCCCTGGAGGCCGATCGCCTTTCGGCTTTTGGCGGAATCGTGGCGCTCAACCATCCCGTCGATCTCGCGGCCGCTGAGCAGCTGGGCAGCTTGTTTCTGGAGTGTGTGGTGGCGCCTGGTTTTGATGACCTGGCTCGCGAACGGCTGGCCTCAAGGGCCAACCTGCGCCTGTTAGAGCTGGCGCCCCAGGCGATTCTGCTGGCTCCTCGCCACCACTGGCGATCCTTGCTGGGTGGAGTGCTGGAGCAGGAGCGCGATGACCAACCCCTGCAAGAGAGTGGCTGGCAGGTGGTGAGCGAACGCCAACCCACGGCCCAGGAAATGGATGACCTGCGCTTTGCCTGGAAGCTGGTGCGCCACGTGCGCTCCAACGCCATCACCGTGGCCAAGGCTGGCCAGAGCCTCGGAATCGGGGCTGGTCAAATGAATCGGGTCGGCTCGGCGCGCCTCGCCCTTGACGCCGCCGGCGAACAGGCCCGGGGCGCGGTGCTCGCCAGCGATGGCTTCTTCCCCTTTGATGACACGGTGCGCCTGGCAGCTGGCGAGGGCATCACGGCCGTGATTCAGCCCGGTGGCAGCATGCGTGATGCTGATTCGATTGCCGCTTGCAACGCCCTCGGCGTGGCGATGGTGGTGACGGGTCGTCGTCATTTTCTCCATTAGCTCTCCCCGCTGGGCCGCGTGAGTTGTAATTTCGCTCGATCGGTCTTTGCCGCTGCGGCCCTCCCCAGTTCTCCTTTCCCCACCATGCCCGAAGCGCTCGCTTACAACCTCAACTTTTTCCATCCCCTGCTGATGGGAGGGCTGCTGGCCCTTTCTGGCTACGGGATGGTTCTCGGCATCAAGGCGAAGAAAACCCGCACAGCCGAGGCAGCGGACCGTAAGGAGTTGATCAAGGGGCAGTTTGCCAAGCGCCATTTTCAAGTCTGCAGCCTGATCCTGGTGCTGATGGTGCTGGGCACGTTTGGCGGCATGGCCGTCACCTACCTCAACAACGGCAAGTTGTTTGTTGGACCCCACCTGCTGGTCGGCATCGCCATGACCTGTCTGATTGCCCTGGCGGTGTCCCTGACGCCACTGATGCAGCAGGGCAACCTGATTGCTCGCAAGGCCCATGTGGGCCTGAATATGGCGATGATGACCCTGTTTGCCTGGCAAGCCGTGAGTGGTTTGCAGATCCTGGCCAAGATCTGGGAGAAACGACCGGCCTGAGCTGGCTGGGCCGGGCCCTCAGAACTGGGCCTGGCGTCGGGGTGGGCAGTCGAGCCCATGGCTGGAATGGAAGTCTTCCTGCACCTTCCAGGTGAGCTTGCGGGAGATCTGGCGCACAATTTGCCTGAGCAGGTGGTCGCCGCTCGACTGCACCAGACCCTCGGGTAGCAGGGTGATCACCCCTGGCAGGCGGATCCAGACGCTGAGGTCGAGTTGCCAGCGCACCAGGGTGAGCGGGCCCGTCTCCTCCAGTTGCAGAGACGCATTGAAATCAACGTCATACAGACCCTCCAAGTTGGGGTCACTGCATTGGTGGGGCACGGTGAGGATCCGATAGAGCCCCTGCTCCTGGGGGAGAAGCTCGAGCCCGATCGTGGGCTCCACCTCGAAGCCGAAGTTGCCAAAGGTGCCGAGGGTCAGGGTGTAGCCCTGGCTGCCAATCGCCTCGACGGTCATCGGCGCGGCGCAGCGACGAAACCAGCCTTCGTGGTGATCGAGGTAGTTGGAGACAACCGCTGCGGCGCCCCGCATCTCCATCACATCGGCAAAAGCACTGGCGTAGCGACGCACCTGTTGGTCATCGCTGTGGCGCAGCTGCGAGCCACCGGCTGCGGTGGGGTCCTGCTCTAGCGGTGCGGTCGATAGCAGCGGAGACAACAGTGGCAACTCCAGGAGGTTGGGTCTGGCGGTGGGTCTAGCGGAAACCTTTCTGTAATCAATGTAAAGGCGGTTCAGGGGCCTTTCGCCCGAGGCTGTGAGACCCGGACGTTAGAGGTCTGGATCTGGCCACGATCGATTCAGGTCTCGCAGAGGTCGATCAGCCGCTCGATCACGTCTTCGACCACCCGGTCTGGGGTGGAGGCTCCAGAGGTGATCCCCACCCGGATCGGGCCTTCGGGCAGGAAGGGTTGTTCAACTTCAAGCTCGCCCCCGAGCGGCATGTGCTCAATCCGATTGCCCGGGCCGATCCGCTCGGGGGTGTCGATATGGAAGGAACGGATGCCGCGGCTGACGGCGATCTCCTGCAGGTGGGTGGTGTTGGAGGAGTTGTAGCCGCCGATCACCACCATCAGATCGAGGGGCTCATCCACCAAGGTAAAAATGGCGTCCTGGCGCTCCTGGGTGGCATCGCAGATGGTGTTGAAGGCCAGGAAGTGCTCGTTCAGCTCGGTGGGCCCGAAGCGCTGCAACATGGTGCGCTCGAACATCCGGCCGATCTCCTCGGTTTCGCTTTTGAGCATGGTGGTCTGGTTGGCCACGCCGAGCCGGATCAGATCCCGGTCGGGATCGAAGCCAGGCGAACACGCCTTGGCGAAGCGAGCCATGAAGGCTGCCCGATCGCCATGGCCCAGGATGAAGTCACACACCAGCTGGGCCTCGGCGAGGTCGAGCACCACCAAGTAGGTACCGGCGAAGGAGCTGGTGGCCAAAGTTTCCTCGTGCTTCACCTTGCCGTGAATGATCGAGGTGAAGGCGTGCTTCTTGTGCTTTTCCACCGTGTTCCACACCTTGGAAACCCACGGACAGGTGGTGTCAACGATGTGACAGCCGCGCTCGTTGAGCAGCTGCATCTCCTGCACGGTGGCACCGAAGGCCGGCAGGATGACCACATCGCCATTGGCCACTTCGGAGAAGTCCTTCACCCCCTGGTCCACCTGGATGAACTTCACATCCATCTCGCGCAGGTGATCGTTCACCGAGGGGTTGTGGATGATTTCGTTGGTGATCCAGATGCGCTCGGTGGGAAAGTGGCGGCGGGTTTCGTAGGCCATGGCCACGGCCCGTTCCACCCCCCAGCAGAAGCCGAAGGCCTCGGCCAGGCGCACGGTGAGCCGGCCGCGCTGCAGGGTGTGACCGGTTTCACGCAGCTTGGCGATCAGATCACTCTGGTAGGCCTGCTCGAGGTTGCCGGCAACCTCATCGCCCAGGCCAAAGCCCCGGCGGTTGTACCGCTCCGAGTGGTGCAGCGAGCGCTTGAAGGCACGGGTATCCACAACGGCCGCAGCTTGGGTCATCAACTTTATGGGGCTTTGGCGGGTCCCCGTTGCTCGACACTGGCCAGCCCCTGCCAGCACACCTCGGTGGCTGTGAAGTTGTAGCGGCAGGGCAGAACCTCCACGCCGGCAGCGAGGGCCTGGCGGAACAGCTCGCCGTAGCGGGGATCGGCGGCGTCGCCCGGGGCGAAGCGCTTCACGTCGCCGCGGCTCAGGCAGGGCACCAGGACAGCCCGGGCCTCCGGGAGCAGGGCGATCAGCTCGACCAGGTGTTTCTGGCCCCGCTCGGTGACGGTGTCGGGAAACAGGGCCAGTTCGCCCAGGGTCCACGTGGTGTTCTTCACTTCGAGGTAGATCGGCCTCGGGTCAGGGGCCCCTTCAGCTGGGCTGAGCAGCAGGTCGATACGGCTGCGACGACCCTCGCCGTAGGGCACCTCGGCCCGGATGGCGCCGATCGGTCCAAGCCAGGGCTCTAGGCAGCCGGCCTCGATCGTGGCCCGCACCAGGTGGTTGGGCAGGGCCGTGTTGATGCCCACCCAGATCGGCTTGCCGCCAGCGCCGGCCACCTCGGCCTGCTCCCAGGTCCAGGCAAGTTTGCGGGTGGGTGAGGGGGCATGGCGCAGCCGCACCCGCCCGCCCGGGTGCAGCACGCCGGTCATGGGTCCGGTGTTGGGGCAGTGGGCCGTCACCACCTCGCCGCTGGCGAGTTCCACATCGGCAAGGAAGCGCTTGTAGCGCTTCACCAGGGTGCCTTCCACCAGCGGACCAAGGCTGAGTACTGGGGTGGCCATGGTGGGTGCGGCTGGGCTAGGTGGGAGTGAGCCAGCCATACTGCCGCTCAACTCCCAGGGCTCCGGGCTCCACTGGATGGCACAGTCCCTCAGGCGCATTGCCCTGGTCGTGGCGGTGGCCACGGCCCTCAGCAAGGTGGCCGGTCTGGTGCGTCAGCAGGTCATTGCCGCCGCCTTTGGCGTCGGGGCGGCCTACGACGCTTACAACTACGCCTATGTGCTGCCAGGTTTTCTGCTGATCCTGCTGGGCGGCATTAACGGCCCGTTCCACAGCGCCATGGTGAGCGTGATGGCCCGCCGACCCCGCCGGGAGGGCGCCCACGTGCTGGCGGCGATGAACACCTTGGTGGGCGCTGGCTTGCTTGGGGTCACCGCGCTGTTGTTGGTGTTCGCCGATCCCCTGATCACCCTGGTGGGGCCGGGCCTCGATGCCACCCGCCATGACATCGCCGTGTTGCAGCTGCGTTGGATGGCGCCGATGGCCCTCTTCGCTGGCCTGATCGGCCTGGGCTTCGGCGCCCTGAATGCGGCCGATGAGTTTTGGTTGCCTTCGGTGAGTCCGTTGCTTTCCAGCCTGGCCGTGATTGCCGGCATCGCCTTGCTTTGGTGGCAGCTTGGCGCGGCGATCACCCTGCCCACCACGGCCGTGCTCGGCGGGGTGGTGCTGGCCGGCGCCACAACCTTGGGGGCGGTGTTGCAGTGGCTGATCCAGTTGCCGGCCCTGGCCCGTCAGGGGCTGAATCGCCTCCAGCTGGTCTGGGACTGGAAGGATCCCGGCGTGCGCGAGGTGCTCCGGGTGATGGGGCCGGCAACCCTCTCTTCGGGAATGCTGCAGATCAATGTGTTCGTTTCGCTGTTCTTCGCTTCGGGCATTCCGGCGGCGGCGGCTGGGCTGGGCTACGCCAACCTGTTGGTGCAGACCCCTTTGGGGCTGATTTCCAATGCCCTGCTGGTGCCGCTTCTCCCGGCTTACTCCCGCCTGACGGCACCGGAAGACCGCCCCGAGCTGATCGGTCGGATCCGGCAGGGGCTCATGCTTTCGAACGTCAGCATGTTGCCGCTCGGAGCCCTGATGGTGGCTCTTGCCCTGCCGATCGTGGCGGTGATCTATGAGCGGGGGGCCTTCAACGCCGGCGCGGCCGAGCTGGTTGGCACCCTGTTGATGGCCTACGGCATTGGGATGCCCGCCTATCTGGCCCGAGACGTCTTGGTGCGGGTCTTCTATGCCCTCGGCGACGGGGTCACCCCGTTCCGCTGGTCGATGGCTGGGATCGGGCTCAATGCACTCTTCTGCTGGGTTTTTGTCGGTGGACCGCTGCCGGCGGGGGTTCAGTTGCTGCCGCGGTTCTACTTCGGAGCCGCTGGCTTGGTGCTGGCCACGGTGGCTGTCAACCTGATCACTTGCGTGGGCTTGCTGCTGGCCCTTCAGGGCCGCTTAGGAGGCCTGCCGCTGCGTCTTTGGCTGAAGGACACCTTGCTGCTGTTTGGGTCTGCCGTGCTGGCCGGGTTGGCGGCCTGGGGGCTCGCCCTGGGTGTGGCCTGGCCGTCCGGCCTGGGGGGACGCTTGCTGGAGTGCGGCTTGGCCGGAGGTGTGGGCTTGCTTGTTTACGGCTTGGTGGCCGGCCTGGCGGGGGTTCCGGAGGTCACCCACGCCATGGCCCAGCTGCGTGGGCGGTTGCCCCGCTTCGGCGCCAGGGGTTAACCGTTCAATTTGACATCGCGAACATCCCTCACCTGCACAGGGATCTCCAGGTGGGAGCGGCCAACCATCTGGGGGCCATCGACCGAGAAGATCCTCGCCTCGATTCCAAATTCCTTGAAGGCGGTCTCCAGTTCCTGGATCAGGGCTTTCTCCACCTGGGCTTCCGCATCCACCACCTTGCCGATCAGGCGCCCGCCCAGGCGTCCCATGCGTTTGCGCACCACGTCTCGGGCGTTGGTGACCTCAATGACCAGCACAGCCCGCAGCCAGGTGGCGCAACCTTATCGGCAAAACGGCTCCAACACCTCTTCGAGATCGCGCAGCTGACCGGCAGGAATCAGTCGGGCCAGGGGCAGGCGGGTGGCACCGCCGCCGATCGCCACCTGAACCGCTTCAAGTGCCTGGCGGGCACACACGTCGGCTCCCTGGTCGATCCGGGCCGCACACTCGATGGCCAGGGTTTGGGCCAAGCCGGCATCGCCCAGGTAGAGGTGCCAGCCAGCCACCTGCACGTAGAGGCGATCGGCCAGGGCGAGTTCGAGCTCCTTGAGGGCGGCGGCGTTGAGGGTCATGGCTCGGTGGTTGGGCGTTCGTTCTGGGCTTCGGGGCCAGGGCGCATGGTGATCACCACGCTGGCATGCACCAGCAACACCACCAGCCAGCCAAGCGTGAGCCAGTTGAGATGGACCCAGGGGTGGCGCAGTTCCTGGACGACCCAGAGGCCGCTGTTCAAGGCTGAAAACAGGGCGGCGTGAAGCGTGAGGTTCACGATCCGCTCAAAATGTCGGTAGGTGGGTTCTTCGGGGTTGGCAGGGCCGTACCAGCGAATTGGCATTGGTGGATGGGTGATTTGACGGATAGGCCCTCCATGCGGTGAGAATGGGCCCGTGCGCTTGTAGCTCAGCGGATTAGAGCATCTGACTACGGATCAGAGGGTCGGGAGTTCGAATCTCTCCAGGCGCGCTTTTTCTTCCAACCGCCTTCGGGCGGTTTTTTTGTGCCCGATTGGCGACCCTTTCCACCCACTGCAAGACCTTCCTTACGATCGGAGCACGATTTGCAACCCAACCATGGCCTCCTCCGGCGGCGCTGCCCTCAACCAGTCTCTCGCTGACGGGGACCCTGCCATTGCGGCGTTGATCGGCAAGGAGCTGCATCGTCAGCAAAACCACCTCGAGCTGATCGCTTCGGAAAATTTCACCTCCCGGGCCGTGATGGAGGCCCAGGGCTCGGTGTTGACCAACAAATATGCCGAGGGGCTGCCCGCCAAGCGTTACTACGGCGGCTGCGAGCACGTCGATGCGATCGAGGAGCTGGCCATCGAGCGGGCCAAGCAGCTGTTTGGTGCCGCCTGGGCCAACGTGCAGCCCCATAGCGGCGCCCAGGCCAATTTCGCCGTGTTCCTGGCCCTGCTGCAGCCCGGCGACACGATTCTGGGCATGGATCTGAGCCACGGCGGCCATCTCACCCATGGCTCGCCGGTGAATGTCAGTGGCAAGTGGTTCAAGGCCGTGCATTACGGCGTCGACCCCGACACCCAGCAGCTCAATTTCGACACGATCCGCCAGCTGGCCCTGGAGCACAGGCCCAAGCTGATCGTCTGCGGCTATTCCGCCTACCCCCGCACGATTGATTTCGCGGCCTTCCGCGCCATCGCCGATGAGGTGGGCGCCTATCTGCTCGCCGACATGGCCCACATCGCCGGGTTGGTGGCCGCCGGCTTGCACCCCAACCCGCTGCCCCATTGCGATGTGGTCACCACCACCACCCACAAGACCCTGCGCGGCCCCCGCGGCGGCCTGATCCTCTGCAGGGATGCCGAGTTCGCTAAGCAGTTCGACAAGGCCGTCTTCCCCGGCAGCCAGGGCGGCCCGCTCGAGCACGTGATCGCCGCCAAGGCCGTGGCCTTCGGCGAGGCTCTCCAACCCTCCTTCAAGGCCTACAGCCAGCAGGTGATCGCCAATGCCCAGGCCCTGGCGGCTCGGATCCAGCAGCGCGGCATTGCCGTGGTCAGCGGCGGCACGGACAACCACATCGTGTTGCTCGATCTGCGCAGCATCAACATGACCGGCAAGGTGGCCGACCTGTTGGTGAGCGATGTGCACATCACCGCCAACAAGAACACGGTGCCGTTCGATCCCCAGTCGCCCTTCGTGACCAGCGGCCTGCGCCTGGGCACCGCCGCCTGCACCACCCGCGGCTTCGATCAGGAGGCCTTCGGCGAGGTGGCCGATGTGATCGCCGATCGGCTGCTCAATCCGGAAGATGCCGCCATCGAGCAGGGCTGCCGCGATCGGGTGGCCGCCCTTTGCGCCCGCTTTCCGCTCTACGGCGCGTTGTCTGGCGAAGAACTCGCCGGTGGGCAGCGTCAGCTGCAGCACGCCTGATCCCTGTCCCCACCCGTAAGGTAGGCGCAAAAGGCCGCGCTCCGGCTCGCTTCAGCCTGGTCCTGTGACCCTTACTGAAAGTCCCAACCTGGCTGCCCTGATCACCTTCGCTGTGGCAGCCCTGCTGACGGCGCTGGTGGTGCCGGTCGTGCGTCGACTCGGGTTGAGCTGGGGCCTGGTGGATGCCCCTGACGCGCGCAAGCAGCACTCCACCCCAATGGTTCGGCTGGGGGGGGTGGGCATTGTGATCTCCTTCAGCCTGGCCCTTGCCCTGGTCTGGCTGCTGGGTGGATTTGCCAACCTTCCCCTGGAAAAGGATCAGTTGATCTGGACCTCCCTGGCCGGGGCACTCTGTTTTTTTCTGATCGGTCTGGCTGACGACCTGTTTGCCTTGCCCCCCCTGCCCCGCCTGGCAGGCCAGCTGGTGATCGCCATGGTGACCTGGAACGAGGGGGTGAGGATCGGCAGCATTGAGCTGCCCATGGCCTGGCTGGGGGGGGCGGATCTGCTGTTGAAGCTGCCCGATTGGCTGAGTTTGGTCGCCACCCTGATCTGGTTGGTGGGGATCACCAACGCGATCAACTGGCTTGATGGTCTCGATGGGCTCGCCGCTGGGGTGAGCGGCATTGCTGCCGTCGGTCTGTTGTCGGTGAGCTTCAGCCTGCATCAACCGGCGGCCGGCCTGCTGGCGGCGGCTCTGGCCGGCAGCTGCCTGGGTTTTCTACGCCACAACTTCAATCCGGCCCGGATCTTCATGGGGGATGGGGGCTCCTATTTCCTTGGCTTCGCCCTGGCGTCGATCAGCATCGTGGGCCCGGCCAAGGCCCTCACCAGCGTCAGCCTGCTGTTGCCGCTGTTGATTCTCTCGCTGCCGCTGGCCGACATGTCTGCCGTGATCATGGGTCGGCTCAGCGAGGGCCACTCGCCCTTCTACCCCGACCGGCGCCACCTGCATCACCGCTTGCTGCGCAGCGGCCTGAGCCATCGCCGCACGGTTCTGTTGATCTACGCCTTCACCCAATGGCTGGGCTCCCTGGCCCTGGTGCTGGTCAATGCTGAGCTTCGCTTTCTCTGGCTGGCGCTGGCCACCGCATTGCTGATCTGGGTGTTGGTCAGTACCCGACGCGTGCGCCAGCAGTCACCATCGAGCCAGGAGCCCTGATGTTGTGACTGCCGAAATCCTCTGCATCGGCACCGAGTTGCTGCTGGGCACCATCACCAACAGCAATGCCCGCTGGCTCGCCGAACAGCTGGCGGCCCTGGGCATTCCCCATCACCGCCAAGGGGTGGTGGGCGACAACCGTGAGCGCCTGATCGCCGAACTCCAGGCCGCGGCCGAGCGCTGCGCGGTGCTGATCACCACCGGCGGTCTTGGCCCCACCCCTGACGACCTCACCACCGAGGCGATTGCGGCAGCCTTTGGCACGCCGCTGGTGGAACATCCCCAGGTGTGGGCGGAGATCCAGGCGCGGCTGGCGGCCCGTGGCCGCCCCTGCGCCGCCAGCAACCGCCGCCAGGCCTGCCTCCCCGAGGGGGCTGCGCTGTTGCCCAACCCCACCGGCACTGCTCCGGGCATGATCTGGACCCCCCGGCCGGGCTTCACGATCCTCACCTTCCCAGGGGTGCCCAGTGAGATGCGGGCGATGTGGCAGGCCACCGCTGCCCCCTGGCTGCAGGCCGCTGGCCTGGCGGAGGGGGTGTTCGCCAGCCGCATGCTGCGTTTCTGGGGCGTGGCTGAATCCAACCTGGCCGAGCAGATGGCCGATCTGCTGGAGGCCGCCAATCCCACGGTGGCGCCCTACGCCGGTGCCGGGCAAGTGAAGTTGCGGATCACGGCGCGGGCTGCGTCCATGGCTGCCGCTGAGGCTTTGCTGGCGCCGGTGGAAGCGGAGATCCGTGCCCGCACCGGCGCGCTTTGTTTCGGCGTTGACGACGATTCGTTGGCATCGGTGGTGCTGGATCAGCTGCGCCGGCGCGGCCAGACTCTGGCCGTCGCCGAAAGCTGCACCGGCGGGGGGCTGGGGGCCGCACTGGCAGCGGTTCCTGGTGCTTCAGATGTGTTGATGGGGGGTGTGATCGCCTACGCCAACAGCGTCAAGCAGGGGCTGCTGGGGGTGCCTGCCGCTCTGCTGGATACCCATGGTGCCGTGAGCGATCCGGTGGCCAGCGCGATGGCCGAAGGGGCTCGCCGGTCCACCGGGGCGGATTGGGCCCTGGCGAGCACCGGCGTGGCCGGGCCTGGCGGAGGCAGTGGCGACAAACCGGTCGGCCTGGTGCATATCGCCGTGGCTGGCCCTGCTGGCTGCAGCAGTGAAGGGGTACGGTTCGGCTCCAGCCGCGGTCGTAGCTGGATTCAGGCCCTGGCCGCGGGCGAGGCTCTCAACCGGCTGCGCCTGGCCCTGCTGGATTGATGCGGGATGGTTCAGGCAAGCGTCGCCCTAGGCTCCGCTTTTCCGCTGCTAGCGCCGCCGTGAGCTCCGGCACCCTCTACGACAAGGTCTGGGATCTGCATCAGGTGGCCCAGCTGCCTGGTGGGTCCAGCCAGTTGTTCATCGGCCTGCACCTGATCCATGAGGTGACCAGCCCCCAGGCCTTCGCCGGCCTCAAGGATCTCGGCCTGAGCGTGCGCCATCCCGAGCGCACCGTGGCCACGGTGGATCACATCGTGCCGACCACCTCCCAGGCGCGCCCCTTTGCCGATCCGCTGGCGGAGCAGATGCTGGCCACCCTGGAGGCCAATTGCGCCGAGCACGGCATCACCTTGCATGGCCTCGGTAGCGGTCGCCAGGGGATCGTCCACGTGATTGCTCCCGAGCTGGGCCTGACCCAGCCGGGCATGACCGTCGCCTGCGGTGATTCCCACACCTCGACCCATGGAGCCTTCGGCGCGATCGCTTTTGGGATCGGCACCAGCCAGGTGCGCGATGTGTTGGCCAGTCAGAGCCTTTCGATGGGCAAGCTGAAGGTGCGTCGCATCTGGGTGGACGGGCAGCTGCAGAGCGGGGTCTATGCCAAGGATCTGGTGCTGCATGTGATCCGCACCCTGGGGGTCAAGGGTGGCGTGGGCTTCGCCTACGAATTTGCCGGCCCAGCGATTGAGGCGCTCTCGATGGAAGAGCGCATGACCCTCTGCAACATGGCGATTGAAGGCGGGGCGCGCTGTGGTTATGTCAACCCTGATCAGATCACCTACGACGATCTCAAGGGCCGGCCCTTTGCCCCCGCTGGGGCGGCCTGGGATCGGGCCGTGGCCTGGTGGAGCAGCCTGGCCAGTGGGCCGGATGCGGTGTTTGATGACGAGGTGCGCTTCGATGCGGCCAACATCGCCCCGACGGTGACCTGGGGGATCACTCCAGGCCAGGGCATCGGCGTCGATGAAGCCATCCCCACCCTCGAGCAGACCCACCCTGATGAGCGCCCCCTGGCCCAGGAGGCGTACCAATACATGGATCTGCAGCCAGGCCAGCCGATTGCCGGCACGCCGGTGGATGTGTGTTTCATCGGTAGCTGCACCAATGGCCGCCTTTCCGATCTGCAGGCTGCTGCTGCCGTGGCGAAGGGCCGCCAGGTGGCCCCAGGCATCAAGGCCTTCGTGGTGCCAGGTTCCGAGCAGGTGGCTGCCGCCGCAGAGGCTGAGGGTCTGGATCGCCTCTTTCTGGCGGCAGGTTTCGAGTGGCGTGAACCGGGCTGCTCGATGTGTCTGGCCATGAACCCCGATCGCCTCGAGGGCCGCCAGATCAGCGCCAGCTCCTCCAACCGCAATTTCAAGGGCCGTCAGGGTTCGGCCACTGGCCGAACCCTGCTGATGAGTCCTGCGATGGTGGCCGCAGCAGCCATCGCTGGCAAGGTCAGCGATGTGCGCCAGCTCTTGCCAACCATGCCGTGCCAGCAGCGATGACCAAGACGCCATTTCCCACGGGCCCGATCACGGCCGTGCGTGGCCGGGCCGTTGTTGTGAGCGGAGATGACATCGATACCGATCGGATCATTCCGGCCCGCTTCCTCAAGTGCATCACCTTCGAGGGATTGGCTGATCAGGTGTTCGCCGACGACAGAGCCGAACGGCCAGGCTGTCACCCCTTTGATCAGCCAGCAGCCCAGGGCGCTTCGCTGCTGGTGGTGAATCGCAACTTTGGTTGCGGATCGAGCCGGGAACACGCGCCCCAGGCCTTGATGCGTTGGGGCATCCGGGCGGTGGTGGGAGAGAGCTTTGCCGAGATTTTCTATGGCAATTGTCTGGCTTTGGGCATCCCCTGCTTCACCGCTTCCCACGACGGGGTGCTGAACCTGCAGGCGGCATTGGCCGCCAACCCCACGCTTGCATTGGAGGTTGACCTGGATTCTCTTCTGCTCAACGCAAGCGATGGCCAGGGCTGGGAGCTTGTCTTGCAGCCAGGGCCACGTCAGATGCTGCTCTCCGGTGCGTGGGATGCAACCTCCGAGCTGCTTGCCCATGGGGCTCAACTCGATCGCTTGGTGGCTGCCTTGCCCTACCTCAACGGGTTCTAGGCCTGGGTACAAAAGGCGCGCCAGTGCCGGCGAAGTTGAAGTCGTTGAGTTTGACCCGTATGCCGCCAATGCCGTCATACGGGCTGTAGAAAACGCCTAATTCATAGGAGCGCCGCTTCAGTTTTAGTTCTACATAGGAATAGGAAATATCACCGTAAAATTCCGAACGGTTATCGATGTTGAACGTGGCTCCTGCCTCGATCACCAGTGGTCCGTAGATCTGTTGGGCAGCTTGAAAAGTCAGGGTACGGAGGTCAACGGTTCGGTCAAAGCCAAATGGGCTTGCTCCATTCAAAAACGTGCCGGCAATTGAGGTGGAGAGGCGGGTGTAATCGAAAAAGGGTTTGTCAAACTGGCCGATGGTGAGGGCCGGGCCGCCCCAGAGGGTGAGGGTGTTTTGGCTGGCGCCATCGCTGTAGCTGGCGGCATAACCGCTCACGCCAAGATCCAAGCCAAGGCCGGGAACACTTGGAGATGGTGAATAGCGAAAACCGCGGCTGGGATCGACGCTGGTATCGAGGGCTGTTCCCTGCCAGAGCTGAAGTGTGCTGCTGATGGCCAGATTGGCATAGCTGCGCCAAAGGGTGTCGAGGGTGTTTGTTTCGAACAACGTTGCCTGATAGTTGCCGGATTGGGCGGCCCAATTGAGGCTGACCGGCTGAAAGAATGGCCCCTTGCCGCGAGCCGCGCCCGATTTGGGTCGGTTGAGTATGACGTTGCCCGCTAGATTGGCGCCATAGGAATACACTACTGTTTGCAAGCCCAGGCTGCCGTTGTAAATGCGTTCCCGATAGGAGCCAAAAAGACTGGCGCTGGAGCTGTTATGGCCTGGCAGGCCCAGTGGGGCGCTCAGTTGGGCCGTGCTGCGGGTTCCGGAGCGGAAGTTATCGGGATTGAAGGTCGAAAGGCTGGCAAGGGCATTCAGGGATAGCCAACCCATCGGCAGGTTGAGCGTCGCCAGCAGGCCAAACATGTCAGCCAAGCTGGCTGGCTGGTCTGTGGTGGGGCTGGCCAGACTCTCGCCAGGCAGCACATAGCTGTTGGTGCGGCCTTCAAAGGCCCGTTGCAGCATCAGCTGTGGTTGCAACCGCAGACTGCCGCTGCGCCCGAGCTTGATTGGATCTAAATTATAGCCAACATAGAAGCCATCGCGATCTTGGTTGTCGGTATCGACTTCCCAGCGGATTTCTTCTTCGCCAATGGTTGTGTTGACAATCGCTGGCAGGGAGACTTTGCCATCGAGCAGAATCTGGGCTCGGCGCCCCTTGATTTTGGTGACGCCGCGGTCGTCCATGACCGCCACTACTTTGCGAACAATGCTCCAGGAGGCCGCGGGGGTGAAGGGATCATTGGTGAAGGCCATCTCTTCAGCGGTCCAGCGCTGCTCCTGAATCTTGATCTGGGATCCCTGGAAGCGGATACGGCTGACTTTGCCTCCCTCGACAGAGGGTGGCCTATATCCATACCCGGCGTTGTTGAGGGAGTCGTTGGTGTCGATAACGGCGTCAAGATTGAGTTTCACCTGGGTAGCCCAGCTCTGTTGATAGGTCACGCCGCGCACGCGCTGCTCACTGGCCGTGAGCTGTTCGGGCTCCCCGGCACCATGGGCAATCGGATCTGATTGGGCAGGGGTTTCAACCGGAAGCGGGCCAAAGGCGACCGATTCCAGGGCCTGGTTCAAGGTCATCACGGGCCGCGTGAATTCACTGCCGGGGCAGCCGGCCGGGGGCGGCATGGTCGGCAGGCTGGTTCGCCCAGGAGGGATGAGGCGGATCAGGCTTTTTTTACCGGGGTCTGCCACCAGCTCTGGGCAGGCAAAGGAAGGTTTTTGGCCCACCGTTGGTTGATCAACCATCAGGGTGTCCTGGTCGATCACGCCGTACACAGCATCCAATTCTCCGCTGCCCTCCAGTTCGCTGTAGCGCAGCCGGCTGGCCTGAAGGTATTGATCGCCCTTGCTCAGCCGAACTTGGCCTGAGACGTAGACACTGCGGCTGCGCTCAGCGATTTCGACCCGATCGGCCTGGAGCAGCCAGCCGTTGAACTGGGCCTCCACGTTGCCCGTGGCCACGAAGCGGTTCAACTGCTGGTCATAGCCCTGCTGGTCGGCCTTGATCAGCACAAAACTCGGCGCTGGCTCGGCCAAGGTTTTTGGCGCGGGATCCTGGCTCTGAACTCGAGCGCTGGGCTTTTCCGCCGCCAGGGTGGCTGGGCTGTTCAGCCAAGGCACCAAGAGGCCTGGCAGGATCACAAGCGCCACCTGTTGGCGCCAGCCCAACCGACGCGCAGCGAGCATGACGCGCAGTTGCGTTAGCCCCAAAGCTTGATTGGCCTCGAATTGGCTTGGGGAACGGGACTGCACATGTCGACGAAAGCCGGTCAAATAATCGCCCTAATGGGGGGATTATTTCATAGCAATCCGAAGGCCAAGGGCTTCAGTGGTCAGTCTTCGAGGTCTTTGCGACTGGGCGTGCGGCTGGGATCGCTGGCCAGGAAACCAAACACGAAGATCCCGATAAAGAAGAAAACGACCGAGTAAACCGAGATCTTGAGGGCGAGCATGGTTCGGCCTTGGGGTACGGCGAGCGGATGACAGGGAGTGACAGGCGTTAGGGATAGCCTGATAGACCCCGCAGCGGCGGGATCATCCTATGGGACCTGGCTTGCTATCCAACGATGCCCGAGGCCCCTGCACCAGGGCAGTCCCCACGGATTGAAACGTTTCAGTCACGTTCGCAGCCTTCCCGATCCCGATGGGATCTGCAGCCGCTGTGGCGCTGGCCGCTGGCCGAAGGTGGCCAGGGCCCGGCCCTGGACGATCCGTGGGGGGCGCGCCATCGCCCCGATTGGCAGGTTCGAGGCCTGTTGATCTGGCCCCGTGGCGGTCAGTGGCGTCGGCTGAAGCTCGCGCTGGACTGCCCGCCGGCTTGGCGGCAGCTGCAGGATCCTGGCCCGGTGGCCCAGGCCCGGCTTGTGTTGCGCTGGTGGGCCGACCAGGCGGAGCTGCGGGTGGATGGGCAGTTGGAGCACAGCGGTGATCTGTTTGATACGGCCTGTCGCTGGCTGATGCCCCAGCGCTGGTGGCAGGGGGAGGTGTTGCAGTTGGAGATGCGGCTACGCAGCCCCCTGCACGATGACGGGGCCCTGATCGAGAGTCGCCTCGAGCTCGAGCCCCTGGATCCGGCCGATCCGGCTGGCCTGTTGGCCGACACCAAGGCGGAGCTGGCCCAGCTGCGCGGTGGGCAGCCGGTGCGAGGGGGCTTTCACGTGCTGGGCCATGCCCATCTGGACCTGGCCTGGCTCTGGCCGGTGGCCGACACCTGGCTGGCGGCCGAGCGCACGTTCTCTTCCGCACTGGAGCTGATCGAGCGCCATGGCGAGCTCCATTTCGCCCACTCCACGCCGGCTCTCTATGCCTGGCTGGAGCAGAACCGGCCCGCTTTGTTTGCGCGGTTGCAGCAGGCGGTTGCCGCCGGTCGCTTCGAGCCGATCAATGGCCCCTGGGTGGAGACCGACTGTGTCTTGATCAGCAGCGCTTCCCTGTTGCGTCAGTTCCAGCTGGGCCAGCAGTACAGCATCGCCACCTTTCCGCAGCTGGAACATGCGCTGGCCTGGCTGCCCGACAGCTTTGGCTTCGCTGCCGGCCTGCCGGCCGTAGCCCGCAGCACCGGTGTGCGCTGGTTCTGCACCCACAAGCTCGCCTGGAACGCCACCAATCCGTTCCCCCATCGGCTGTTTCGCTGGCGCAGCCGCTGTGGTGCCGAGCTGTTGGCCCTGGTCACGGCTCCGATCGGCACCGATGGTGATCCGGTCGCCATGGAGGGCTATCGCCTGGCTTGGCAGGGAGCGACGGGGGTGGACGCAGCCCTCTGGTTGCCCGGGGTGGGTGACCACGGCGGTGGACCCACCGCCGAAATGCTCGAGCAGCTGCGGCTGTGGCAGCAGCAGCGCGAGGCTGCCCCCCAGCGCCACGGCAGCCTGCGTGCCTATCTGGCCGGGCTCGAAGCCCTGGCGCCCCAGCTGCCGGTGTGGCGCGATGAGCTCTACCTGGAGTTGCACCGGGGCTGCGCCACCACCCGGCCAGACCAGAAACGCCACAACCGCTGCCTGGAGCGTTTGCTGCGCGAGGCGGATCTGGCCTGTGCTCTGGCCGGTTTTGTGCACCTGCCGGAGGCGGCTGGCTGGCAGACCCTGCTGTTTCAGCAGTTCCACGACATCCTGCCGGGCACCTCGATTCCGGAGGTGTTTGACCAGGCCGAGCCCCAGTGGCGCGCCGCCCGCCGCCGTGCTTGCCGGCAGCGGGATCGGGCCCTGCACGCCTGGCTGGGTCCTGGCCAGGGCTGGTGGGTTGCCCAGCTGCAGCCCCTGCCCGGGCGGGCCCGCACCCTGCGGATGCCCCCGGGCCCCTGGAGCCATGGCGGCGTCGGTTTGCCGGCCCAGACGGCCCGGGGCGGCGGCCAGTGGCTGCAGCTGCCCGCCCTGGCCGGGGTGGAGGCCCTGCCCTTAGAGCGTAGGGCCGCAGTCACGGGCCCCCTGGAGGGGGCCGTGTGGGTGGAGGGCTG
>Ga0213866_10001254_pt1 | contig 19107 bp, 17 predicted proteins | sample PICome_11_FD_160079 | JGI IMG/M metagenome (GOLD analysis project Ga0213866, IMG submission 160079) | Coastal seawater microbial communities near Pivers Island, North Carolina, United States - PICO284 | ecosystem: Environmental > Aquatic > Marine > Coastal | place: USA: North Carolina...
CAAGTTGATATAACTTCTGAAGGCTAGAACTTCTGTTTACGATTATATTGTCATCTAGTTGTTTATATACTTTGGTTATAAACTCTGGGTAACGTAAATAATCTACCTCAACAGTGTCGGTTGAAATTGTTTTTCTAAAGACTAATAATGATTTTACAAAATCAATATTATATAAACTAGAATCGATTATTTTACCGTTTTTATCCCTTACAATAAACCTCGAAGGATTAATACTTACGGAATCAATTTTAATAGAATCTTTAATTGCTATTCGTTTGGTCCTATAAGAACTTTGTTCTTCTTGAGAAAACCCCAAAAAAGAATATAGTAAAACAATAAAGACCAAAGCTCTTTTCATGTAGACTAATAACTGATTATAACTTAAAATATTTTATTGTTAAAATAGGCGCAAAATTATAGTGTAAAAGTAGGGTATTATTTAATTTCGCTTAAACCTAAGAATTCAATTATGAAAATCGCATCATATAATGTAAATGGAATTAGAGCAGCAATAAATAAAGGTTTTATTCAGTGGCTTGAAGCTACCCACCCAGATGTAATCTGTTTACAGGAAATTAAAGCCTTAGAGGAGCAATTAGATTTAAATCTATTCACTGAAATTGGATACAAATATAACTATTGGTTTAGTGCTCAAAAAAAGGGATATAGTGGTGTAGCATTACTTTGTAAAAAGGAACCTAACCATATAGAATTTGGTACTGGCATTGCATCAATGGATTTTGAGGGTCGTAACATTAGAGCAGATTACGACAATGTTTCAGTAATGAGCATGTATTTGCCATCAGGCACTAATAATGCACGATTAGAGCACAAATTTGAATACATGGATATGATCCATGAGTATCTAAATAAGCTTCAAAAGAAACGTCCAAATTTAGTTGTTTGTGGTGATTACAATATTTGTCACGAACCAATAGATATCCATAACCCAAAAATGAAAGGTGTTTCAGGATATTTGCCTGAAGAACGTGAGTGGCTAGGCAATTTTATTAATAGTGGATTTGTTGATAGTTTTAGGTTTTTACATCCTGAAAAACAAGAATTTTCTTGGTGGAGTTATCGCGCAAATGCTAGAGCAAACAATAAAGGATGGCGATTAGATTACGCAATGGTTAGTAAACCATTACAAGAAAATATAAAACGAAGCGTTATACTCACTGAAGCAGTTCATAGTGACCACTGCCCTATTCTTTTAGAATTGGATTTATAGTATAGTAATCATTAAAACCTTAAAAATGATAAAAAGAATTTCCTTATTAATAATCACCTTAGGCCTGTTTAGTTCATGCGTATCTAAAAAGATTTATACAAATTTAGAAGACAAATATGCCACACTTAAAAAAGAAAACAGAAGCTTAAATGATGAGGTTGAAAAACTTTCAGGCGAAAAATCAACTCTAAAAAACAACCTTGATAAACTTACTGCTACATATGACAAAGCCGTGGCAGAATTAAATCAATTGAGGTCAGAATTGGCTGCTTCTACATCAAATCTAGATAATCTTAAAGCCTCATATGATGCTTTAGAAAAAAATAGCTCTGCAGAAATTGCAAAGAATTCTAAAAAAAATAGAGAATTACTAGCAAAACTTGAAGCAAAAGAACAAGCTCTAGCAAGTGAAAGTGCAAGATTAGAAAAACTTAAAAGAGAACTTAAAGATAGATCTGAAAGAGTTGCGGAGTTAGAGAATGTAATTGCGATAAAAGATGCAAGTATGAAAGCCCTGAAAGATGCGATATCTACAGCCCTAACAAATTTTGAAGGCAAAGGGTTAACAGTTGAGCAACGTGATGGTAAAGTTTATGTTTCTATGGAGAATAAGTTGCTATTTCAATCTGGGAGTTGGTCTGTAGGATCTGAAGGCCGTAAAGCAGTGCGGCAATTGGCTAATGTGCTTGCTGAAAATCCAGATATAGCAATATTAATTGAAGGTCATACAGATAATGTTCCTTATAAAGGCAGTGCACAGTTAAGTGGCAATTGGGACTTATCTACAAAACGTGCAACTGCCATTGTCAATATTCTGAGAGAAAATACATCAATTAATCCTGAAAATTTAACGGCAGCTGGTCGCGGAGAATATGCACCTGTTGCCTCAAATGACACGACTGAAGGTAGAGCAAAAAACAGAAGAATTGAGGTGATTTTAACGCCTAAGTTAGATGAAATTTCAAAATTGCTTAACGATATCTAAAAGCAAAACTTAACATAGATTTAGACCTTTCATTTTGTATTAACCTGAAAGGTGTTCTTATTTTTACAAGAAATTATTGATTAAAAGAAAAATGAAATATACAACACTACCCAATACCGATATAAAGGTTAGTAAGATTTGTTTAGGAACTATGACATGGGGAAACCAAAACACTCAAGAAGAAGGATTCGCGCAGATGGATTTAGCATTAGACAAAGGTGTTAATTTCTTTGATGTAGCAGAATTATATCCTGTGCCTGCCACTGCAGAAACCTATGCAGAAACAGAACGTATTATCGGTAATTGGTTTGCTAAAACTGGTAATAGAGATAAGGTCGTTTTGGCGACTAAAATTGCTGGACCTGGCGATTATACAGCACATATTAGAACAACCGGATTTAGCAAAGACGCACTTAATGAAGCTGTTGACAACAGTTTAAAGCGCTTAAAAACGGATTATATAGACTTATATCAATTACATTGGCCAGAACGCCATACTAAAACCTTTGGAGTTAGAGATTATACTCATAATCCTAATGACCCATGGGAAGATAATTTTAACGAGATTCTTCATAATCTAGACGAAATAATAAAATCAGGTAAAATAAGAGAAGTTGGTATTTCTAATGAAGGTGCTTGGGGCACAATGCGTTATTTAAATGAAGCAAAGAATAATAGTCTTCCTAAAATAATAACGATACAAAATGCCTACTCGTTATTATGCAGACCCTTTGAAGGTGATTTGGCTGAAATTGCACATAGAGAAAATATTGGCCTGCTTGCCTATTCGCCAATGGCATTTGGTGTACTTTCTGGTAAGTATATTAAAGGTACTGCGGCAGATAATGCTAGGCTAAAGCTATTCCCAAGATTTGCACGCTACAGTAGTGAACAATCCACTGAGGCTACCAAACGTTATTTAAAAATAGCAGAAGAAAATGGTATGACATTGGCCCAAATGTCTTTGGCTTTTGTCAATGAACGACCATTTTTAACCAGTAATATTATTGGTGCAACCAACTTAGAACAGCTTGAAGAAAATATTGAGAGTATCAAAATTTCACTGTCAAAAGAAGTGTTGAGTGAAATCAATAAGGTACATGCTCAAATACCAAATCCAGCACCATAGCTCCGAGATTAAATAAAACAAAAAAAGCCCCTCCAAATTGGAAGGGCTTTTTTCTAATAGATATTACTTGATTTTGTTATTGTTTTTATCAAAAAAATGATATTCAAGATAAGTGTAAGCATCTCTAGGTAAAACTTTTACCCATTTTTTGTGTTCAAAAAACCATTTTGAACGCACTGATGGAAACCCTTTTGTTAAAAAGGCTGCTATAAAAGGATGTGCATTTAAGGTTACCTTATTATAGTCTCTTTTAAAAATCCGTTCTAGATCTTGATTAATTCTCTGTACCACTTTAATTGGTGCTTCGATTTCATCGCCACCTACGAGATTAGGATTTTCTTCTTTTGTTTTAATATTGCGCTCTGGCCTAACGCGTTGTCTGGTTATTTGCACTAATCCAAACTTACTCGGCGGCAATATTTTATGCTTTGCTTTGTCGTCTTTCATCTCATCTCTAAGATGATTGTAAAGTTTCTTTCTATTCTCTGCTCTACCCATATCGATAAAATCGATTACGATAATTCCTCCCATATCACGTAATCGTAATTGGCGGGCAATTTCAGTAGCAGAGATTAAATTTACTTCTAGAGCGGTGTCTTCTTGGTTTTTTTCTTTATTAGAACGGTTACCACTATTTACATCTATAACGTGCATAGCTTCTGTATGTTCTATTACCAAATAAGCTCCTTTTGCCATTGATACAGTACGGCCAAATGATGTTTTTATTTGACGCTCAATACCGTATTTTTCAAAAATTGGCACTCCAGTTTTATAATACTTTACAATAGACTCCTTATTCGGTGCAATTTGTTGCACGTAATCTTTTACTTGTATGTACAATGCTTCGTCATCTACAACAATACCAGAAAATGAATCATTAAATATATCTCTCAAAATAGAGGATGCTTTGTTCATTTCTCCCAATACTTTTGTAGGATGATGTGCTTTGTACAGTTTTTTACACATTGCTGTCCATCTACCCAGCAAATTCTGTAAATCATTATCTAGCTCGGCAACTTTTTTGCCTTCAGCTACTGTACGAATAATAACACCAAATCCCTTCGGAGTGATACTTTTTACAAGTCGCTTTAATCTATCTTTTTCTTCTTGAGATTCAATTTTTTGAGAAATTGAAATACGATTAGAAAAAGGGACTAAGACTATGTATCTACCAGCAATAGATAATTCTGAACTAATGCGTGGTCCTTTTGTAGAAATTGGTTCCTTTACTACTTGTACTAAAATTGATTGATTGGATTTAATAGCATCGGCAATTTTACCGTGCTTGTTTAAATCTTTTTCAAATGGAAAGTCTTTGAGTCTATAATCTCTTAATTTCCCTGTGCTTACACGTTTAATGAACTTTAAAAGAGAAGGTAACTGAGGCCCAAGATCATGATAGTGTAAAAAACCATCTTTTTCATAACCAACGTTTACAAACGCGGCATTTAGACCTGGTATAACCTTGCGAATCTTAGCAATAAAAATATCACCTACTGCAAAGTTATTGTCTTCTTCATCTTTATGTAATTCAATAAGTTTTCCATCTTTTAATAAGGCAAAATCAACAATATCAGAACTCGATCGTATGATTAATTCTTTATTCATAATGTTAATTTAAATCTAGCTCTTAATTGAGTTAGATGGATTTTACTAAATTTTTTGACACAGGATTTTAGTATCCAACAAACTTAAGAACACTCTATTAAATGCTTCTTAAATTCTATATCAAAGAACGTTTTTTTAAAACTGAAAAAAGTAGTTTAAAAACTACTTTTTTCAGTTTATTTCTTTTTGTGACGATTAGCGCGTCTACGTTTTTTACGCTTATGTGTCGCTACCTTGTGTCTTTTTCTCTTTTTACCACTTGGCATAGTTAATAATGCTTTTAGTTAATATTTTTTTTACTACCTATTTAGTTAACTTCAACATTAGATTTTACACCTTCTAAAAATACTTTAGCCGGTTTAAAAGCAGGTATGTTGTGAGCAGGTATTTTAATCGTAGTATTTTTCGAAATATTACGACCAGTTTTTTCAGCTCTAGTTTTAATTATAAAACTTCCGAAACCTCTTAAATACACATTATCGCCTCCTTCTAATGATGATTTTACTTCTTCCATAAAGGTTTCCACTGTAGCTTGAACATCTCCTTTTTCCATACCTAGCTTATCAGAAATTTTAGCTACCAAATCTGCTTTTGTCATTGTTGTTAGTTTTAGGGTTATTATAAATTCTAAGGGTTGCAAATATAGGTAATTTAAATTCAATATTTCAAGCGTAATTAATTAAAATTTAACACTATAAAGATTTAATTTTGCAGAACCTGATTTTTAATAAATGAATTTTCAAAAACAAATAACTCACTGGTATTCAATACATAAACGAGATTTACCGTGGAGAACTACAAAAGACCCTTATAATATTTGGCTTTCGGAAATAATATTACAACAAACTCAAGTTAAACAAGGGTTGCCATATTATCTTTCATTTATCAGAGAATTTCCTACGGTATTTGACCTTGCAGACGCTACCGAAGAACAGGTATTGAAACTTTGGCAGGGATTGGGCTATTATTCTAGAGCAAGAAATTTACATACTACAGCTAAACATATTGCCTTTAATCTTAACGGTGTTTTCCCAGATAACTATAAAGATGTATTGTCTCTAAAGGGGGTTGGCGACTATACTGCAAGCGCCATTACATCGATTTGCTTTAATGAGGCTAATGCAGTTGTAGACGGAAATGTTTATCGTGTATTATCTAGATTCTATGGTATAGATACACCTATTAATAGTTCAAAAGGAATTAAAGAATTTAAGGAACTTGCTTCAACCCTAATTGACCATAAAGAACCAGGAAATTATAATCAAGCCATAATGGAATTTGGTGCAAGACAATGCAAACCAAAAAATCCAAATTGTAATTCATGCCCTGTTTCAGACAGTTGCTATGCTTATAAAAATAAATCAATAGATCAATTACCGGTAAAATTGAAGAAGACAAAAGTTAGTGCAAGGTATTTCAACTTCCTGGTTTGTATTGACAAGAAAAAGAATACTGTTATAGAAAAAAGAACAGGCAAGGGTATTTGGCAGAATCTATATCAGTTTCCACTTATAGAATCAAACCGAAGTCTAAAAGCAGAGGAATTTAACTTATTAAAATTGGAAAACACAATTCTTGAAAATTCTAATTTTGAATTTTCCCTTTATAATGAAACTGACAGAATTCACAAGTTATCTCATCAACATTTACACACCAAATTTTGGATTATTGAAGTAGATCAATTATCTCGAGACAACATTTCAATTGAAAAATTAAGATCATACCCTACACCTGTATTGATAAGTAACTTTATTGAAGAATTCAATTTTGAGGCGGTTTAATAATCACAAAAAATTATTACCTTTAATAGAGTATATAAAACTTTAACTTTGTAACAAAATATAATAGATATGTCAGGGACGTTAAATAAAGTAATGCTTATAGGGCATTTAGGAGATGAAGTGAAAATGCATTATTTCGATGATAAAAATTGCGTCGGTCGTTTTCCTTTGGCGACTAACGAAACATACACAAATAAAACTACTAATGAACGTGTTTCTAACACAGAGTGGCACAATATAGTAGTTAGAAATAAGGCTGCTGAAATTTGTGAAAAATACCTCACCAAAGGTGATAAAGTCTATATTGAAGGTAGAATTAAAACTAGAAAATGGACAGATGACAAAGGTATGGAACGCTATTCGACTGAAATTCAGTGTACGGATTTCACATTTTTAACAAATAAAAATGAACAACAATCACAACAGCCAAGTGTACCAACAACCAATATACAGACTCAACAGACTGAACAGAAAAGTGTTTTACCTGATGAGGATGATGATTTACCATTCTAAATAATTTAAATAAAACTAATTTGGACCCAGAACCCTCGGTTTTAATTTCAATTTTTCTAGCAATTAATATATCATATCTTACAAGTATTATTTTACTTGTTATTTTACTTGCTTGTTCGGCAATGGTTTCTGGAGCTGAAGTAGCTATATTCTCGTTAACAAAGTCTAATATTGATGAAGGTATAGAAAATAAGTCTGTAAAAATGCAGATTATTTCTGATCTCCTTAACAGACCAAAGAAATTACTTGCAACTATTTTAGTTGCAAATAACTTCATTAATATTGCCATTGTTTTATTGTTTGCATATATAGGCGAAACTATATTTAGTAATATCACTAATAGTATCGCAAGGTTTTTTTTGGAGGTAGTTTGCGCAACATTCTTAATCCTATTATTCGGAGAAATAATTCCGAAAATATATGCAAGTAGAAATAGTGTTCAGTTTTCTTCCTTTATGGCGAGACCATTAAAGATATTAGACTTTATTTTTTCTCCTATTAGCCTACCTATGAGGTATGTTACAATGAAAATTCAAAATACATTTGGTAAACAAAAATCCAATCTCAGTGTTGACCAGTTATCACAAGCATTAGAGCTCACAAATGATGAAGATACCACACAAGAAGAGCAAAAAATATTACAAGGTATTGTGTCTTTTGGAAATACAGACACAAAACAAGTAATGCGTCCGAGAATGGATTTATTTGCACTGGATATAAATACACCTTACGAAACCATTATTAAAGAAATAATAAACAACGGATATTCTAGAATACCTGTTTATGAGGAATCAATTGATACCATAAAAGGTGTGCTTTATGTTAAAGACCTGCTACCTCATCTCAATAAAAAGAAATTCAACTGGACCAAGATTTTAAGAGAACCATTTTTTGTGCCTGAGAACAAAAAACTCGATGACCTTATGGTAGAGTTTCAAACAAAAAAAGTTCATTTAGCCGTAGTGGTAGATGAGTATGGTGGTACATCTGGTTTGGTTTCTCTGGAAGATATCATTGAAGAAATAGTTGGAGATATCAGTGATGAGTATGATGATGAAGATTTAATTTACACCAAGCTCGATGACAATAACTATAGTTTTGAAGGTAAAACACCTCTAAAAGAGGTCTATAAAATTGTAGGAATTGAAGAAGACATTGGTGACTTTGAATCTAAAAAAGGAGATGCCGAAACTTTAGCCGGTTTTGTTTTAGAGATTTCTGGTGGATTTCCTAGAATTGGAAGTAAACTAAATTTCAAAACTTACGTTTTTACTATAGAGGCTTTAGAACGAAAGCGCATTAAACAAATTAAACTAACCTTAATTAAACCTTTAGAATGAAAAAGGTAATTATACCATTAATAAGCCTTTTGCTTCTTGGTTGTAGTGATGATCCTCTACCGAGGCCAAAAGGTTATTTAAGATTAGAATATCCGGATGCCAAGTATAAAAAGACTTCTATTCCATTGCCGTTTACTTTTGACAAAAATCAAACGACATCTTCTGTTAAAAACATAAAATCTTCAGGTGAGGTCAAGGGAATTGATATCCAGTACCCTTCAATGAGAGCAACTATTTATCTTACCTACCAAAAAATAAGAAACAACAATTTGGATAGCCTTTTAAGAGATGCCCAAAACTTAACTCAAAAGCATACGATAAAGGCAGATGAAATAGCAAGCAATTTATTTGAAAACAAAGAATCCAATACATATGGCATGTTATATGAAATTGGTGGAGATGCAGCATCTCAATCACAATTCTACCTAACTGATAGTATAAATCATTTTATTAGTGGTTCTCTTTACTTCTACGCAAAACCAAATTATGATTCTATTTACCCAGCATCTGAATATTTAAAAAGAGATATAAAGCGACTTATGGAGACATTGAAGTGGAAGGAATGATTCTATTAAAGTTTAAACCAAAAAAAAGCAACCTTAAAAAAGGTTGCTTTTTTATTCTTCTATGTTTATATATTAGATGTTGTAACGAATACTTGCGTTAAACGTTCTTCCAATACCTAAGTAGTAACCAAATGCATTTCTTTGGTTGATATAGGCAGTGTTGAATACGTTGTAAACGTTAGCTCTAAATACCATAGGATTATCTCCTAATGAGAATCTATATGTTAAACCAGCGTCTGCTAAAGTATAAGCTGGTAATCTTACTGCTTCATACTTATTTCCTGCTAAAGCCGCATCAACAACATCCTCTACATCAATAAACTCATACAAATCTGTGAAGATATTGTAATCCATATCAACTGATAATCCTTCGCAAACATCTGCTCTAAATCCAACACCGAAAGATGTCTGAGGAGCATTTCCAATTTTCACATCAGTTAATTCAAGGTTCCCATCAGTAACTAAGAAATCGCCTGTATCATCATTTTGTAAAGTATATGGCGTATCACCTTCATACTTCCAGTTACCTAATGATCCATAACCTCTTAAGCTCCATCCGGCCGCGACTGGTCTATATTCAAAATCAAATTCAACACCTTGGTGAATCTGGGTTACGTCAGTAAATCTATAGATACCAAACTCATCCATAGGAAGGTTAGTACCAACACTAACAAATCTGTTACCCCATTCTGTTCTGTAGGCATCAACATTTATTCTTAAAACGTCATTTTTGAAACGATAACCTGCTTCTAAACCTAATATTTCTTCATTATCTATTTCTGGATCAACTAGAGCATTAGAATATCTAATATTTGCAAAAACATTATCTAAGTATGGTTGACGTGAAAAAGTACCTGCGTTGGCAAATACAGAGTGCTTATCATCAATATTATAAGAAGCACCACCTTTTACTTGGTATCCTGTCTTGCTTAATTTTTCAGATTTTCCTAAACCATCACCTACACCACCAAAGAAACCTTCTCTTTGATAAGACTGTGTTGAAAGTGCAGCTTGTACAAATACAGAGAAGTCATCTTTTGAATATTCTGCTTGACCAAATGCACCAAGATAGTTTATAACTTCTTCGTAGTTTCTGTCATATCTCTGATCGTCGTCCGCAAAATCAAATAAAGTTGTCCAAGGATTTGCTTCAAAAGTTTCAGAAATTACATAATCGTCCGGACGCTCAGGAATTCTAAAGTTATCTACATAACCGTTTAGACCAAACTTATCAACTAATTGTCTAAAGTGAATACCGTTATATGTTCTACCATCAAAACCAACATTGAACGACCAATTTTCACTAGTTTCAATATTTAAGTTAGATAATAAACCATACCAGTTATGGTTGTTCATAGAAGCTCTTCTTAAGTAAGAATCACCAAAATTACCATTTCCGTTAGCATCTGCAGTAGCGATGTTATTATCTTCGATAGCATCAAAGTTGATTTCTCTTTCGTTAAGACCAAAAATACCTACATCTTGGTTTCTAATACGACCACGACCAAGGTTTCCAGTTCCTCCACCACGGCCCCAAGACGCATAAAGCACAGTAGATAAATCTAAACCATCTTTAATTTTCCAGTCCCAGTTTAAGTTAGCAACTGGCTTGTGGTAAAAGTTACGTCTTTCAGTAAAACGCTCACCTTCATAAAAACCAGAGTTATCATTAGCTTTTTCACCATATGCTTCATAGAATTCTAAATCTTCAGAGAAGTTTTGGTCGTGCCATTGTGGTGCACCAGTTAATAAAAAGTTGAATGTGTTATTTTCATTTGGCTTGTAACCAACAGATATCATATAGTTTTGTCCTTGACCAGCCGTGCCAATTGAGTACTTTCTGTGAGCTTGCCAGTGATCGACCAATACAGAAAATGCCCAGCCTTTATCATTAATACCAGAATTGTAATTAATAGTTCCTTTCATATAACTATCGTTACCGGTTAAGAAACGTACAAAACCACCTTCTCTTTTGTCAGTTGTTTTAGAAACAATGTTAACTGTACCACCAACAGATGAAATTGCAAGTTTAGAAGATCCTAAACCTCTTTGTACCTGTACAGCATTAGCAACATCTGACATACCAGACCAGTTTGACCAGTACATGTTACCATCTTCCATACCATTAATTGGCTGACCATTTAATAAGTATGCAGTGTTTGTTTGGTCAAAACCTCTTAAGAAAATCTGGCTATCACCAAAACCACCTGCTTGGTTAGAAACGTAAACAGAAGGTGTGTTTTTCATAGACTCACCAAATTCTACGTTACCTGTTGCCTTAAGTTGAATGTCTCTACCTCTAATTGTCGATACCGCTACTGGTGTTTTTCTACCTTCAGCTAAATCAATAATTCCAGTACCAACAACAACAACCTCATCTAAGGTATTGTCTAAATTCAATACAATTGAACCAAAATCTGTATCACCATTAAATGGAAGTGTTTTAGATTCAAATCCAACATAAGAAATTATAATTTCTCCAGATCCTGATTGAGCAGTAATTGTGAAATTACCCTCAAAATCTGTAGTTGCACCATTTGAAGTTCCATTAACAATTACGTTAGCTCCTGGAAGGGGTGCATTCATCTCTCCGTCAATTACCTTACCGGTAAGAGTACTTTGAGCAAAAGCCACTGTAGCAAATAATGTTAGTACAGTCGCAAATAAATAAGAGTTAAATTTTTTCATATAAAATTTAAGTTAATTAGTTTCTTTTTAGTGTTGCAAAATTACATATAACGATAGTTATAACATTAACTAATTGTTAAAAATTATAACACCACAAATTAATTATTGATTCAATAACTATTGTGCGCACTTAATTTAATTATTAGAAACTTTTTAACAGTTTTTAGGAATTATTTTTATAAAAATCAACAAGTTGTTGAGTTGACGCATCGTGAAGATTGGCAACTGCATCATTATTCAACTCCTTTAATATGGTTTTAGCAAGCTGTTTTCCTAATTCTACACCAAATTGATCATAGCTGTAAATATTCCAAATAATGCCTTGAACAAAGATTTTATGTTCATACATCGCTATTAATTTACCGAGACTTTCTGGCGTAAGTTCATTGATTAGTATAGAAGTCGTTGGTTTATTGCCTTCAAATATTTTAAATGGAAGTAGTTCTTTTATTTTATCATCAGGCAAACCTTGACCTTTTAATTCTGCCAATACTTCTTTTTCAGTTTTACCATTCATTAATGCTTCGGTCTGTGCAAAGTAATTTGACATAAGCTTATCATGGTGGTCTGAATTTCCGTGTAAGGATTTTACAAAGCCAATAAAATCAGCAGGAATTAGTTTTGTCCCTTGATGTATTAATTGAAAAAATGCATGCTGAGAATTAGTGCCTGGTTCACCCCAAATTATAGTCCCTGTTTCATATGTTACAGGACTACCTGATCTATCAACACTTTTCCCATTACTCTCCATTATCCCTTGTTGTAAATAGGTAGCAAATTGATTTAAATATTGTGTGTAAGGAATTATTGCCTCACTTTCTGCATTGAAAAAATTATTATACCACACCGTTAGTAGAGCAGAGATAACAGGTATGTTCTGATTGAAATTCGCCGTTTTAAAATGAACATCCATTTTATGGGCACCATCTAAAAGGCTTTCATAATTCTCATAGCCTAGAGCTAAACTAATAGATAAACCAACTGCACTCCAAAGTGAAAAACGACCACCAACCCAATCTTTCATAGGAAAGATATTGTTTTCTTTTATTCCAAACGCCTTGACACTGTCTATGTTTGTAGAAACTGCAACAAAATGATTGGCCACTGCCTCTTGAGGTAAAGACTCTAAAAACCATGATCTAATTGAATTTGCATTTGATAAAGTCTCCTGAGTGGTAAATGTTTTTGAAACAATTACAAATAAAGTGGTTTCTGGATTTAGGGATTTTATAATTTCTTTGTGGTGATCTCCATCTACATTACTTACAAATTGGGTATTTAAATGATTTTTGTAATACTGTAAAGAATCTACAACCATAGCAGGTCCGAGATCAGATCCTCCAATACCAATATTTACTACGTCCGTAATCGCTTTACCGGTAAATCCTTTATGCTCTCCAGAGGACACAGAATTAGTAAACTCCTTAATTTTTTGCTTTATTTCAAAAACACCAGGAATTACATTAGACCCTTCTACAAGCGTTTCTGAATCTTTACTACTTCTTAAGGCAGTATGTAAAACAGCTCTACCCTCAGTTGCGTTAATAATATCTCCTCCAAAATATTTTGACATTGCATCTTTTAAGTCAACGTCATTTGCTAAATCGGTTAATAAATTTAAAGTTTCCTGAGTAATTCTATTTTTTGAAAAATCTACATAAAAATCTTCCCATTGAATCATTAAATCCTTTGCTCTATTGGGATCAGCCTCAAACAAATCTCTTAAATGTCTGTGTTCTATATTTTTAAAATGCGATTGTAGTTTATTCCATGACTTAGTAGAAGTCGGATTAGTTGATTTTAATGCCATTATTTATAAAATTGGATCTTCAGTAATTGTGGTTTCAACTTTCTTAGGTTCTGCTTCCAAGAAGAAAATATTATCCAATTGCTGTTTAATAGGTTTAATATGTCTTAAAAATCTTATTTTAAGACTATCTGATATCGGTTTTGCTTCAGGTAATTTTTGTTTAAAAGGATCTACTTGTCGTCCGTTTTTCCAGAAGCGGTAACAGACATGTGGACCACCTGTATTTCCAGTCATACCCACAAGACCAATAACATCGCCTTGTTTTACAAAATCACCTTTTTTTACTGTTTGCCTACTCATATGCAAGTATTGTGTGGTATAGGTGTCGTTATGGCGAATTTTAACGTACTTACCGTTACCGCCTCGTCTAGTAGATTCAATTACCGTTCCATTTGCTGTAGCCATAATTGGCGTTCCTACTGGTGCAGCAAAATCAGTACCCTTGTGAGGTCTTACTCTATTACCATAATACGCAATACGACGTTTTAGATTATATCGTGATGAGAGTCGACCGAATTTTACAGGCATTTTTAAAAAAGCACGTCTTAAATTTTTTGCCTTGTCATTAAAATAGTCTCTAATGCCTTTTATAGAATCCGTTAAAAATTCAAATGCATACAGTGAATCTCCTTTATGCTCAAAATAAGCAGCCTTCACATCATGCACTCCTGCATAAATAGAATCTGAAATATATTTATCTGTATAAATTACCTTAAATCGATCACCTTTTTGTAGCCTTCTAAAATCGATTGTCCAAGCGTAAATATCATCAGCCATTTTATATGCCAATACCTGGCTTATTCCTTTTTGATCAAGAGTTTCAGAGATATTATTCTCTATTACTCCAGTGGCCGTTTTCTCTACATATGTAATTGGTTTTTTACTAGTGTATGCTTCAATCGAATCCTTAAAATTAATTACAACGTAATCTTCAATATTAGGTTGATAAATAAATGTAGATGGTATTTCTAGACTATCTTTAGAACAAAGTAGCGTGTATGGCTTTCCAGGTATTAATCTCCTTGCAATATCAAAAGTATCCTTAGCTTTCTCTGCAATCTCAAAAATCTTAGGATAACCTATTTTATTACGTTCCATTATTTCACCAAAGCTGTCACCTTTTCTAATGGTATCACGTTTTACTACATAGTCATTAAGATTAAATCCGAACTCTAGGATTTTCTTTTCTTCAACTACCTCGGCAATATCCTCTTCAATGTCCTTTGCCGAATCATCATTCTTACAATTAATTAGAACTAATCCTATTCCGGCTAATGCTACTAATCGTTTAATTTGCATTAAGTGCGCTTATTTTATATTGTTTCCCCAATTTTTTAATTCTTCTTCGGTCCATAAATCTGGGAAGAAAATTCTTCTTTGATATTTTGGATGCATATATTTCTTCCAATCACTACCACCTGTAGCTTCTCCATCACCCAATCCGCTTTCTATATAATGCTTCGCCGCGTTGTAATGTGCCATTACCCATGTAACATTTACGGTATAATCATAGTGTCTCATGGCTTTAACCAAATCTTTATCGCTTTGGTCTACTTCTGGCAATTCCTTGAAACGTGTCCAAAGATTTTTGGTGTTATAATTCTCCATAAACCTTAAAAACTCGTCTTTATAACGCCGCTCAAAATTAATTAAAAGTGTGGATTTTTTACCTGTTTTATGATCTTTTCCTGCAGCTTGCCAATAAAGATGCTCAAAGGCGTGAGTATAAGGTGTATCTCTATTAATTGTAGATCTAAAACGGTAATCAATTAGATTGATTAATTCAGTAGACGCAAATTCAATAAATCTATATTGTGCACTTTGAAAGCCACTTGCAGGAGTAAGCGTATATCTGAACTTCATATACTGCCCTACTTCCATACCCTCTCTCATAATATTAAATGAGGTAGTAAGCATATCGAAATAACGACTGATTCGCATTATCTTATTTTCAAAAAAAGTAACATCCAAATTTTCTTTTTCTGCTACTTGTGAAATTTCCCAAAGAATCATTTTGAAAATAAGTTCATTAATCTGATGATATGCAATAAACACCATTTCATCAGGCAAAGTAGTTCTTTGAATCTGAAGGTTTAAAAGTGCATCCGTTTGTATATAGTCCCAATATGTAATCGGCTTGCTATATAGCAAGCCGTATAAATGATCATCTGTATCTTGATCTATTTTCTCGTACTTCTCTTGAAGTTTCTTTATAATATCGCTGTAATTGGGTTGGTCTTCCATAATTTAATCGTCAATTTCTAGCTGAAAAGAATGCTTTAGCCCTTTAAATGCTTCTAAATCTGCTCTTAAAGAACCTATGGCAAGGTCTGCCTTAATTTTTAAAGGAATCTTATTTTTATCTGAACTCACCCATAATGTCAAGCTTTCCTCCTCTTTAAAAACACGTCCTGCCATTACGTATGGTCTAAATTTTAAGGTTTTTACTTTCACTCTAGATCCATTAATCTCAATTTTAATGCTTTCCCTTCCTAAATATTTAAGTTTAAAACCATAATTCTCTTCATCAAAAAACATCGTAGTTTTAATTTCATCACCTTCTTTTAGCGCATCAATATCAATGTTATTTCTTAGATAATAATACATTGACACCATATCCTGCACATCACGTTCAGTGGTTATGGTTGTAACTTTTTTCCTTTTTTTATTATTGACAATTGCCTTTTGTTCTTGATGATTAAAGTTGATTTCGATATCCTTTGTATGACCACCTTCATCAATTTTTCTAATGAATTTGTAAGGAGCACCTGTATTTTTATCAAAATAACTCTCATAGCGATCCCTAACTTTAAAAAAAGCATTGATTAACCCAGTGGTTTTACCCTTACCAACAACATGGAACACAGGCTTACCGTCTAATACCTTTTCATCTATTTTCAAAGTTGCTTCACCAGCCTTTAACCAGCCACTATAACTCATCTTAAATTTAAACCATTCTCCTTTTTGGAAAGCAGTGTCCTTCTGGACTCCAGGCGTTCCCAGCCCAGCAAAAAATAATAATATTACAAAAATATATTTCATAACTCTTCTAATGTAAATGTAAATAATGTACCACATTAAATGTGTTACAATAATCTTAATAAATCTAAACTAGCTTCTAGTTTACATTTATGGCATTCACAATTACTATTCCAAAAGTATTAAATCATAAAAACACATCCCAAAAACGAACATGAAAATGAGCATATTATCTTAAAGAGTTCCTCTTTTTGCTTGTTCTCTCTCAATAGACTCAAAAAGTGCTTTAAAATTACCAGCTCCAAATCCTTTCGCTCCCATACGCTGAATGATTTCGAAGAATAAGGTAGGCCTATCTTCCACAGGCTTTGTGAAAATTTGCAATAGATACCCTTCTTCATCTGCATCTACCAATATTGAAAGCTTTTGAAGTTCTTTAATGTCTTCATTCATCATTTCCATATGAACACCTAATCTTTCAGGTATCATATCATAATATGACTGTGGAGGCGGTGGTAAAAACTCTACACCACGTGCCTTAAGCTGTGCTACGGTTTTGATAATATCATCCGTAGCTACGGCGATATGCTGTACACCAGAATCTTCATAAAAATCAAGATATTCTTCAATCTGTGATTTTTTGGCGGCCTTTGCAGGTTCATTTATTGGAAACTTTATCCTTCCATTTCCATTACTCATAACCTTGCTCATTAATGCCGAGTATTCGGTATGAATTTGCTTGTCATCAAAAGATAAAAAGTTTACAAATCCCATAACATCTTCATACCATTTAACCCATTTATTCATTTGGCCCCAACCAACATTCCCTACCATATGGTCAATATATTTTAGACCAACTGGTTCAGGACTATAATCACTTTTCCATTCTACAAAGCCAGGCATAAAAACACCATTATAGTTTTTACGCTCAACAAACATGTGAACAGTTTCTCCATATGTATATATTCCCGATCTTACAACTTCTCCAAATTCATCCTTTTCTACTACAGGTTCCATGTAAGACGTAGCGCCTCGCTTTATTGTTTCCTCATACGATTTTCTCGCATCATCAACCCAAAGTGCAATTACTTTAACTCCATCACCGTGTTTTACAATATGATTGTTTATGGGAGATTGACTATTTAGAGGTGTTGTAAGTACAAGTCTTATTTTATCTTGTTTTAAGACATAGCTCACGGAATCTTTAGATCCGGTTTCTAATCCTTTATAGGCATAAGACTGAAATCCAAATGCGGTTTTGTAAAAATGTGCTGATTGCTTTGCATTTCCAACATAAAACTCAACATAGTCCGTCCCTAAAAGAGGCATAAAATCTTGAGCCTCATCAAATATTTTTTCTAAGCCATAGTTAACGCTTTTAACTTCTTTTGCCATAATATTAATTAATTTCTTGTTCTATTTCTACTGATTTATCTTCAATTAAAGCATCTATATTCACCGAATCTTGTTCTTCTTCTAAATAGTATTCTTCCTTACTAGTTTCTGTTGAATCGATTTCGAATTCATAATCGTAATAACCATCTGAACTGGTATTATTTCGAATTTCATCAAAAATTTCCGAAGACAACATTGTCCCATAAAAAGCAATGATACCTATAGAAATTAAAACCACAAAACCATTGATTACAATGCCTATTATATTTAAGATTTTTGCCGTGTTTACATTACTTGCAGATTACTGTGAAAATGCTTCTGGGTTTTGTCTATACTCTTTTAAACTTCTATTTGCAGAAATCAAACCAACAATTGCCAGCACCAATGGAATAATGGCCGTAATACCATAACAACAACAACCAGCTATTCCTAAAACAAGTGATAAAATTCCGAGTACAAGTGCTAATGGATCTGCTGCTAACTTACTATTATTCATAAATGTTTAAATTGAATTTATTTATTCTAACCAAGACTTAAAGTAATCTTCATCGGCTATTTTTAGAGCTTCCTCAGTCACTTTTAATGGTTTAAAAGTATCTACCATAACAGCTAATTCATCGGTTTTTACTTTGCCAATACTTCTTTCCATCGCACCAGGATGGGGGCCATGCGGTATTCCTGCAGGATGCAATGAAATATGACCTACTTCTATATCGTTTCTACTCATAAAATCACCATCTACATAGTATAGTACCTCATCACTATCTATGTTGCTATGGTTATATGGTGCAGGAACCGCTAATGGATGATAGTCGTATAGCCTAGGCACAAAACTACAAACCACAAATGCATCTGTTTCAAAAGTTTGATGCACTGGTGGTGGCTGGTGTACTCTTCCGGTTATAGGCTCAAAATCATGAATTGAAAATGCATAAGGATAGTTATAACCATCATAGCCTATCACATCAAATGGATGGGACGCATAAACCATTTCTATGATTTCATCTTGTTTTTTAATCTTAATTAAAAAATCACCTGATTCGTTATAAGTCTCTAGTTCTTGCGGCTGACGTAAATCTCTT
>Ga0213866_10001255_pt1 | contig 19085 bp, 16 predicted proteins | sample PICome_11_FD_160079 | JGI IMG/M metagenome (GOLD analysis project Ga0213866, IMG submission 160079) | Coastal seawater microbial communities near Pivers Island, North Carolina, United States - PICO284 | ecosystem: Environmental > Aquatic > Marine > Coastal | place: USA: North Carolina...
GAAAAAGAATAAAGATGAGTCCTCTAATACAAGAACACTTTGGTACAAATACATTCTATGATATTTTAGCATTACCATGTGATAGAGATATCAATCATCCTCATCAAATAAAATCCAAAGTAGATTTTAAAAGATTAAAAGAAGATTCCCAAAAAGCAATACTATCATTACCAATCGTACAATACACTGGTGATTTTAAAGCAGGTGGTTTGGATAAAAAACAACGATTGTATCTAATGAGTAAGATGGATGATATCTTCTTTATAGATACCCTTAAAACAAACTATGCTAAGTGTGTAACCCAACTTCTAAATGTACCTGATATAAGTGGTAAGGAAGTTATTGAAAGAACTACGGAACACAAAAATATACAAAGAATCAGAAAGAGTGAAAGTTATAAAGTAACATTTGATGAGATAGATTATGTTATCGAAATAACCGATGAAGATGAAGGAACATTTACTAGCATTATGTATGGAGATAACTTCGTAATGGATGTTACTTTGGAACGGGATATATTAGAATTTTTCTATAAGAATAAGTGATTGTTTTTGTTTGGTTTAGTATAATATACTTATTGGTATAATCTAAATATATTATGGCAAAAATAATTACATCAAATCGTTTTGGAACTTCTAAAAAAAAGAGACCAGGAATACACTCTAAGTGTAAGACCTCAAAATCTAAAAATAGCAGAAACTACAAAAAGGCATATAGAGGACAGGGGAGGTAATCCCACACTTTTTTGTTTATTGATATTTATATATTGAACACAATATTGATAAACTATGTCAACAGATTTCGAATTATTCCCAGGCAAAAACCTTAGTGGGTTGTTTGAGGATATCTATAACAATCAAATAAATAAAAAGAAACATATTTCTGAAGTCATCTTTGAAATCAGAAAAATGATTAGACATAATGGTGATATGGGAATCTTAGGCCCGGTCATCAAAGACTTAATTGATACATCAGTTCGTAACGATGACCAATTAGTTAAGTTAGCAACCATCGCACAAAGAATTATCGCATCAAGCCAAAAATCAGAAGGAGATACTGGATATCTTACCGATGCAGAAAGAGAACAATTACTTTCAGAGATTGAACAAGTTCAAGATGAGGTTAGTAGGGTAGATGATTTACAAAATGAAATAGAAGAAGTAAAACAAAAAATAGAAAGTTAAATGAGTTTTTTTGGTGGTAACTTATTATGGAATGTAGCTAAGGCAGCTTCTTCTGTTGCTGATGCATTTGAAAAGCAGAGTGATATAGCTGTTGTATATTCTGTTATTTTAGATGAAAATCATCCTGAAATAAAAGAAGGTAGAAGAACAATAGCAGATGTTGGTTCTATTCAATGTAGATTAATAAGTGATATTCAAAACAATGAATTAATATTTGCTAGACCATTAGATTCATCAGTTACAATATTACCACTTAGAAATCAAACTGTTTTTATTCAAAAGCTAGGTAGTGAATACATTTATACTCAGATTTCAAAAGGATTATCACCAAATACATCTAATGCTGAAAACTTAATATCAAGTTTATTTCCAGCTACTCAAGAAACTGATACTGGAAATAAATCAAAAAATTATTCCAAAGTAAGTAGTACTGGGATTACTCGTTCAAACACAAATAGTGTAAATGATTTTGATGGTTTTGGTGATTACTTTGGTATTGAAGAAGGTATTCACAAACTTAAATTATATGAAGGAGATACTTTGTTTCAAGGTAGATTTGGACAATCAATTAGACTTAGTGGATACAATAATGCTGATAATGAATTCTCTCCTTCCTTAATTTTAAGAAATGGAGAATCACCAGAAAACAGACAAAAGGAAGATGGTGTATTAGTAGAAGAAGATATTAATGGTGATGGTAATATCATATTCTTAGGTGGTGGAAACGCATTATTAGAATATACACTACCAATAGAAAACAAAAAAGAATCTTTTTTTAATTATCCAAATGAATTAAGAGGTAATCAAATATTATTAAATTCGGATAGAGTTATTATTTCAGCAAAATCATCTGAAATGATATTTGCTAGTAAAGGTGATATTGGTATGATAACTGATGGTCAGTTTTCATTAGATAGTAATAGGGGAATCAACGTAACAGTTGAGGACCATATATTCTTTGATACTAAAAATAGAGATTTTAATATTGATATTGGTAATGGTACAATAGCATTGGGAACCGATGGTACATTAGAAGCAGCAGCCAAAGGTGAAACGTTAGTTGAACTATTGGGTGAAATGTTGGATTTAATAGCACAACAAATATACCTAACTCCAGCTGGCCCATCCTCACCAGGTCCAACTAATATAGCACAATTTACAACATTAAAAAGTAAACTAAATACATTGTTAAGTAATAATGTTCAATTAAAATAATATGGCAATAAACGATGATTTAAAGGGAAGATTGGGTTCAGTAAGAGATACCGCTGGTGGTATTACTGATGCAGCTGCGGGAGCCGTAAGTGGAGTAGCTGGTGCTGTTGGTGATGTTGTTGGTAATGTATCTAATATAACTGGGCAAGTTGGAGATATAGCAAATTCAATACCTACTGAATTACCTGAATTACCTGAGATACCTAAAGTAGAGGTGCCTGAGTTACCAAAGTTACCTAAAATAGCATTACCTAAATTACCACCTCTTCCAAAATTTAGAAAAAAGAAATTAGAAGAAAATCCAAAAAGAAAAAAAGGATTACCAAAAATACCACCTATCCCAGAAATACCATCCGTATCATTACCTCCAATACCCGAAATACCCGAAATACCAGATGTAGCTGGTGCAGTTGGTGGAGTAGTAAGTGGTGTAACTGATGCAGTTGGTGGAGTAGTAAGCGGTGTAACCGATACAGTTGGTGGTGTAGTAAGTGGTGCTACTAATGCAGTTGGTAACGTTACTGATAAACTTTCATAAAATGTCTTGGGGATTATTCAAAAGAAATGTACTAAGGAAAACAAATCCAAACTTTAATACTTTAGATGTAAATAAAGTTGCAAAAATTTGGGCTGATGAATATGATGCGGCTGTAAAGCGTGGTAGAGATTTATTAAATCAAGAATCAATCAATAGGGGTAATAAACAAATAATGGAAACTCTTTTTAGAGTAGCATTATTAAAAGGATTAGCAACTCCACCAGGTCAAGACTTTTCTTTGGTAAATGAATTTGGAAATGGTGTAAAAGCATATTGGGCTGGTGCTCAAATGAACCCATTCCCAATACCACTTATACCAGCACCAGGTACAATTCAAAACATAGCAGTTAATTCAAATATAGTTAGTAACGTTGGTACTTGGCCTATGTATCCACCAATCAGACCAGCTAAAAGACAGGAAATAATGATTAATATGTTTGTACTTGCAGCTATTGTACATTTGTTTTCAATAGGTGGATTTATACAAACAACATCATTATATCCATCGGCACCATCACCAGTACCAGCACCAGCGGTAATAGCTTGGACAGCATATCTAATTCCACCAGCTATTCCTATCCCAAATATAAACTTCCCATCTGCAGATGGTAGTGAACCAGCCGTAATACAACAACCAGACAATACTCCATTATCTCAGTTAGGACCTACTCAAGAATATGAAGAGCAGGAATTGGAAGAAACTGATATATTAAATGGAGATACATCATTACAAAATGTTATTGATACAACAATACCAGAGGATGTATTAGATGATGAATTGGAAAATATTTTACCTGATTTCATATCACAATTGGAAATGGGTGGAACGAAGTGTGAATAAAAATCAAAAAACAATAAAACAAATATTTATATAGAAAGGAAAACATTTTATACAATGGACACTGACAAATTAGTAAAAGCAATACAAATTATAGTTAAGGAGGAAATCAAAGTGATTCTTCCTAAACTCGTTAAAGAAGGTGTTAAGAAAGAAATGGCTAAGTTATTGAAAGAAAACAAAAAGCTTAAAGAAGCCGTTACACCAAAACAACCAACATTTATGGATTCAAATGTAGAGGAAGAATCAGTTCAACCACAAAAAACATTTAGTAAGAATCCAGCAATAAATGAAGTGTTGGCACAAACACAACCTTTTAACGCACAACAACGAAGTGGAACTGATGTTCCATCATACGCTGGCGCACCAACTGAAGTATCATCTGGTACGTTGAATTTCGATTCAACTTCAGTACATACATTAGGCGCACAGAACATACAACAAAATATGGGTTATAGACAACCAGTTCAAACTGGGAACGCTGGAATGGATAAATTGTTAAATAAAGATTATAGACAATTAATGAAGGCGGTAGAAAAAAAGAAAGGTCCTTGGAGACCAGGAATGTAATATAAATTATGGCAGTTGAGTTAGGTAGAAAGATTGTAAAGGATACCAAAGAGTTTGCAAATTATGCAATTGGTATTACCTTACCATTAACATTTGGTGAGAATACATTCGTACAATCTTTCCTAACCAAAGACCAAGTTAAATCAAATATTAAAAATCTTCTACTTACTAAAAAGGGGGAACGTATTTTACAACCCGAATTTGGTAGTGGTTTACAATCATTATTGTTTGAACAAAACGTAGATGATTTGGAAGGTAGAATAGAAGATACTATAAACGAAAGTTTAGAACAATGGTTACCTTATGTTACGGCAGAAGAGATTGATATTGAATCAACTGATGAATTGAGAGATAACAATAAATTAAATGTTTCGATTAAATTTAGAATAGGTGAAAATGTTAATTTGGAAACTCTAACATTCACAGTACAGGGATAATAAGATATGGCAATAACAAAAACATCAAAAAACTTTAAGAATAAGGGTAAAGATATAAAGTACCTTAATAAGGATTTTACACAATTCAGAAGTAATCTTATTGAGTTCGCTAAAACTTATTTCCCACAAACATATTCAGACTTTAACGAATCATCACCAGGTATGATGTTTATTGAAATGGCATCTTATGTTGGTGATTCACTTTCGTACTATGTTGATGATACTTTAAAAGAATCATTAATGGTTCATGCTGATGATATTGAAAATGTGATAGCACTTTCACAATACTTAGGATATAAACCAAAAGTAACATCACCAGCAGTAACAACTCTTTCAGTTTATCAATTAGTTCCATCTATTGGAACTGGTGGTGATAACACATATGATGAAACTTATTTATTAAGAATTAAAGAAGGTATGAGAGTTGAATCTACAAATGGTGTACAATTTGTTACACAAGATGTAGTAGATTTTAACGATGATACTGATAGAGAAATTTCCATATACCAAAGAGATGGTGTAAGTGGAGAAACCACATTTTACTTAATAAAAAAATTAGTACAATGTATTTCTGCTGATATAAAAACGGAAGAAGTATCATTTGGTGCATATGAAGAATTTCAAAGTATTGATTTAGGAGATACGAATATTATTGATATCTATGATGTAAGAGATTCTGATGGAAACAAATTCTATGAAGTACCTTACTTAGCACAAGAATTAGTATTTGTGGATTATCCAAATACTGAGAATAATGACCCAGACCTTTATCAATTCAAATCAACAACACCATATATTTTAAATACACTCAAAACATCTCGTAGATTTGTTAAACAAGTTAATCCAGATAGTACAACAACTATTCAGTTTGGTAGTGGAGACCCAACAGTTAGTGAAGAAACAATTATTCCTTCATTTAAAAATGTTGGATTAGGATTACCTAACTCTATTTCTAAATTAGAAGAATCATTTGACCCAACTAACTTTTTAAAAACTAAAACATATGGAACATCTCCATCTAATACAACTATAACTGTAAAGTATTTAGTTGGTGGTGGTGTAGAATCAAATGTAAAGAAAGGTACTATTACTCAAATCAATGGAGTTGAGTATGAAGAAGATTTAACCAAATTTAATCCAACACAATTAGGATTATACAATGCAGCTAAAAACTCTATCGCAGTAGATAATGAGGTTCCTGCAACTGGTGGTAAGGGTGGTGATACAATGGAAGAGATTAGACAAAACGCATTGGCTAACTTCGGTTCACAAAATAGAGCAGTAACTGCTAAAGATTATCAAGTAAGAGCATTATCGATGCCAACTAAGTTTGGTTCGATTGCAAAAGCATACGCTACGGCAGATGGTACATTGGATAACAATTCACCATCTTCTATTTTAGCTTCACCTAACGTTCTTAATGAGTTTACTGATTTAGTAGAATCATTTGTAAACAAACCTGAAGAAGAAGAGCCAGATAGAAAAGCAATTAAAGATGAACTTCAAAAATTCTTATTAGGTAAAACTTCTAATGAGAATGAAAAGAATAATCCATTTGCTATCAATCTTTATTTATTAGGATATGATTCTGATAAAAAATTATCACTTCTTAATAGAGCAATAAAAGAAAATTTAAAAACATATCTTTCAGAATACAAAATTCTAACCGATGGTATAAACATCAACGATGGTTTTATTATTAATATCGGACTTGAGTTTGAAATTATTACACTAAAGAATTATAATAAAAGTGAAGTATTATCTGATTGTATTTCTGAATTAAAAGATTATTTTAATATTGATAACTTTACATTCAATAACACTATTAATATTTCTGAATTAGAATTGATTATAGCAAATGTTGATGGAGTTAGTTCAGTACCAAAATTAAAAATTGTAAATAAGTGTGGTGGGCAATATGCAAACAACTCATATAATATAGAAGCGGCGATTAAAGATAAGATTTTATATCCATCTTTAGACCCATCGGTTTTCGAAATTAAATTTCCAGATTCGGATATAAAAGGGAGGGCAAGATAATGGGATACTATTTTTTAACAGCATCAAAAGATGCATCGGTGTACTTACAACAACCCGACCAAAACGCTGGTTTAGATGAAGTATTAGAAGTAAGTAAGGTTTACTATGGTGGAATTAAAGATGTATCAAGAGCACTTCTTAAATTCGATGTAACGAACTTCTCATCATCACTTTCAGCTGGTAGTGTAGGTTTTGAAGAGGCAAAGCTTATAATGAAAGAAACTGAATCTGAAGAAATACCTTTAGAATTTAATATCGATATCTATCCAGTATCTCAAAGTTGGGAAATGGGTAAAGGTACTCGATTTGATGAAATAGAAACCGCTGGTGTAACTTGGAATTATAGAGAAGGTGATTCATCTCTTAGATGGGTAAATAACATAGTAGGTGGTAATATTGTATTTGCTCCTAATTCAACTGGTTCGTTTGCTGGTAGAGGTGGAGTATGGCATTCTAATTTGAGTGGTTCACAATCATTTGTTTATAAGACAGAAGATATTAATGCAGATATCACTAACATTTTCCAAAGTTGGTTAAGTGGTTCAATTCAAAATGAAGGATTAATAGTAAAGCATGAAAATTCAGTAGAAGAAGATACAAATGATTATGGTATCTTAAAGTTCTTTAGTAAAGAAACAAATACTATTCATCAACCAAAAGTTAGAATAGGTTGGGATGATGTATCATTTTCAACTGGTTCATTAACTGAATTAACATCTGAAGAAATTAAAGTTGGAATTAGAAATTTCAAAAAAGAATATAGAGTAAATACAACTCCAAAACTAAGAGTAGTTGGTAGAGATTTATATCCTACTAAAACATTTTCATCAACCGCACAATATGGTATTACTAAATTCTTACCAACAACATCATATTATCAAGTATGTGATTATCATTCTGGTGAGGTAATTGTTCCATTTAGTAATTACACAAAACTAAGTTGTGATTCTGATGGTAACTTTTTTAATTTGAATTTATCTAATTGGGAAGTTGATAGAGTGTACAATATAGAATTTAAAATTACTATTGGTGGAGTTGATTATTTCTTTGATAATGATTACACATTTAGTTTAATTTCATAATATAAATGAAAAACAGCGGATTAAAAAACGAAGCACAAGTTGCAAAAATCTTTGTTAGTGGTTCAGATGCTATACCAGCAACTAATCAAAACGGAGTACGTCTTTTTCAAGAATCCGATTTAACTGATGGTATTATTAGTGGTAAATTAGTAAGACCTAAATACAATACAAAAGAGTTAAAAAAATCAATTGATACTAATATATTTGAACTCTTACCAAATTTAGCACCCGATTTACCTGATACAGTTCTTCGTTCAACATACAATGAGGCATTAGCTAGAATTGATGATTTAACAAAGCAATTAGAACAAGCTAATCTTACAATTAATGATTTAAATAGTATTATAGCTGAATTGGAAAGTATAGTAGAAGTACTACGAATTGAAACTGATAATGAAAAATTAAAAGCAAACATAGCTAGAGAACAAGCAGATATTGCAAATCAACAAATATCAGAAACAACAATCGATTTACAAAATGCAATTCAAAACTCAATTAACGAAGCAATTCAGAGAGTATCTTTAACGGCTAGAGTTGAGGCATTGTTACAAGAGAACGAATCGTTAAGAGAACAATTATTTGGATTATCTGCTAAAACTGGTGAAGGTGCTAAGAGTGGTGCTAATAATGGATTTACTGTTAAGGTAAATAATGGTAATGGAGATGCATCTCAAAAAACTGAAGATTTATACGCTAAGTGTAGTGCTAAAGATGCTGGTAGTCGTGATATGACTGTTACATTGGAGGTAAGTAATATTACTACTGATAACAAAATAACTAATGTTGCATTTGAATTTGATGGAGAACCAAAATGGTTTAAAGTTAAATCAGGACCAACATCAATAGATACGGAAAGTTCAGCAACATATGAAACTGAATTTGATAATAAGGTGATTGGTGAATCTAAGAAAAAAGGATTAAAACCAAGAAGAAGAACAATTGGTTGGAAAGGAAAAGCTACAAACTATAAAGGATTGGCGTTGATTGTTAAAGTTACATTTGCTGATGGCTCGACTGATGAAGTAAAACTTACAACTAATTTAAGAAAAAATAGAGGTTAATAATGGCAATTAAAACATTTAAAGAAATAATAGATAATAAGGGGTATCGAATCTCTACTAAAGATAGAGAGATTTTCGAAGAAGGAACCCTGCAATCATTCTTTGGATTTTCTGATTCAGATATGATTGAGTTTATTGTTTATGATGCCAATGATAATCAATTACCTCAAGGTGATGATGGTAAGTTAGTTAGATACATACCACTAAATTCACAAAATATAAAAGATTATTTTTTAATAGCAGATGGTACTAAACTTCAAGCTTTTCAATTTCCAAATGAATATTTTATAGATGCGGAAAGATTAATTAGAGAAGCTGGATATAATAATGGTATTTTTAAAACTGAAATTACTCTTCTTAATAAAAGAGTTGGATATGATAATCCAAATGAAAAATTATGGATTCAAGAAATATCACCATCAAGAACTGAAGTAAGATTATTACCACTTAAAAATGAAGTATCTAAGAAAACAGATTTATTAGCTAGGTATAATGTATTACAAAAGGGGGGTAACTTTAGAGATGATGTTATTCCTTATGTTGCTAATTTTGTAGAAATGGTAAAACCTGAAGAGGTTAGTTTCTTTATCAAAAAAACATATAGTGAAAAGTGGTACAACAATTTTGTATCTGAATTTGGAATAGGTGGATTTGAAACATTAGTAACTAAAATATATAATGATTTTAGAAAAGCAGTTTACAACGAATTTTCAAATAGAGAATCATCAATTACCAGTGTAAACTATGGTAAACCAAAAAAGACTAAACCATCATTACAATTCTCAAAAGAAGATGTTTACAAAGTATCTCAGAGAATCATCGTAGAATTAATTCAGTTGTATCTACCTAAAAGAGCTATTCAAGCTGAAACTAAAGTTGATACACAATTTGATGCTAGTGTAGATAAAGTAAGTACAGTAATTCAAAGTAGAGAATCTGATGTAATTATTAACGCTAAGGTTCCTGAAGTAACTGTAACAAAAGAAAAACCAGAGGTTAAAGAAGAAGAAAAGAAATTAGATATAGCTATCAAAAAAGAAGTTCCAAATGAATTTCCTATACCTGATTTTATAAAACCAAATCCAATTAAAAGTAGAAAAAAGAATAGTTTTATTGACTTCTTTAAAAATAAAAATATATCAAGATTAGATTTTGATAACGAAATACTTGATAGAGGAATAAATAAATTAAATAACCAATACTAATGCCAGTAAATGTAAAACAATTTGATGAGCAAGAGGGATACAACAACCAAGACGAAGTCTTAGGTGGTGGTGGCTCAAATAATATTGATGATGTTTTCATCGATGCCGGTGGTGGTGGAGGTGGAGGTTCATCTTCTGGTGGGAGTGTATCAACACCAACTGTTGCTGATACTTTTGTTTTTACAATTAAATCTAATCAGACTGGATTTACAACTACAGTAAACGGAAACCCAGTTCCTACTAATCAAAGTGTTAGGATAACAAGAGAATCACTAGCAACTGAAGATAAACTTATAAAAATATCTAAGAAAGGATATTTGTGTACTGAGTATTATATCGTTACAATGGTTGATGATGATTTACCAATTATTAAAAATTTAAATGTTAGTGATACTCCATTAGGTATTAGTACAAAAGATATAGTACTTAAAACATTCTTAAATGGAAAAGAACAATTACCTATATCAATTAGAAATACTACAACAAGTATATTAAACTTTAATTTAAGAAGAGGTGATGATGAATATGAAGAGCCGGGTAAATATAAAGTTAAATTTAATATAGGTGGTTCAGGTGCTCCAGTTAGTATCCTTAAAAATGGAAATAAAAACGCAGAGTTTTTTCCACCATCTGGTGAATCGGAATATGAAGATGTTGAAGGTACAAAATACTTAATTAGTTCTGCAGATACAACTGAATATAGAATAACTAATATTACACTAACTACTGCTGATAATCAACCTGTTGTATTGGAAGCAAATCCTGGTGAAACATTAGAAACTAATATAACTTTAAATTTTAATTACGATATATCTATTTCTTTAGAAGAAGTTCCATTACCATTAGATGAGTTAGACCCTCAAATATCTTTAGTAAATGATGACCCAAGAAAATATAATATTAATACTAAATCCGGTGTACCATTACTTATACAAAAGAATGCAGATGTACAAGCTATAACAATCATCGTTGGTGATGATATTTTAGAGTTTGATGATTTCGGTAAAGATAATTACGAAGAAGGAAATGGTGATGAAATAGTTGGTATAACAATACCACATAATGTATTTAGTAAAATAGGACAATATAATATAAAACTATTCCCATTCTCATTTGATGATTATGAAAATCAAGTTAGAGAAGAGGAAGAGGTAGTTAGTATAAGACCAAAAAAAGTTACACCAAAATTTGTAGGTATTGAAAGAGAAACACCTCCAGACCCAAAACCTATAAACAATCCATATAAACCAACACCCAATAGAGGTGGGGGTGGCGGCGGAGGCCGAAACGAATTTATAGAAAGAGAAGAATTTAATGATTTTGGAGATAGATTCGATGATTTTGGAAGAAATGATAGACCTGATAGAAACTTAAATTACTTTTAATAGATGGCTAGAAAAAGAAGAAAAAGAGGTATATTTGGTAGGTTAAGAGATAGCCGAAAAAAACGTGCGGTTAATAAACGTAATCGTAATCGTAATACTAAGCCAAGTCCTTTAAGTATATTTGCTAGACGTAGATTAAGAAAACTAAAAAAACAAAAGGGTAGAGTTCAACCAACGTTTGGTATTACTAAACCAATTAACAATCAAACTAAACCAAAACTATCAGTAAATGAGTTAGGTTTAAAATCTAATTTACCACAAATATCTTTATCAGATAGACCTAAGGATTTAAATGAGGTTGAAAAACAAAAAGATATTGTAACTAAGTTAGATGAGGGAACGCAAGATAATGAAACTGTAAATATATTAGATAGGGGTATTGATTTAACAATTAATGTTGTTGATGAGGTATCAGTAACTACACCTGATATTAGAAGTATTTCATATCCAAAGATAGTAAAGGGTGCCGATTTTATAGGATACGATGTTGATTTCAAAATTAGTTGGGATTCGGTACATACAAACTATGTAAAATTATTTGTAGGTAATTCTACCGATTTTGTACAATTAGCAATAAGAGGAACCCAATCATTCAATGTAAAGGATTTAATTGAAAGATATAATGTTGAGGTATTTGATGAAGGTGATAAAGTAAAAATACCACTAAGATTAATCCCAGTAAATGAAGAAGGTAAAGAAGTTGTTGAGGGATTAACTGAAGATATACCAATCTTATTTGATAAGGGTGATTTAAATATACCAAGACAAGTAGCAATCAATAGATTTGCAGAAGGATTTATATCTCAGTTTTCAAATTGTGAATTTGATGAATCAAATTATTTAACTCACTTATTACATTTGGGTGATGGTGATAACAAAGTAATTACAACTTGGTTAGGTAGTGAAGATAGTTTAATTTTAAAACTATATGAACCACTACCAGCAGCTATAACAACAAATCAAAAGGTTTGGATTACAAAGATTCAATCTAAACCAATTATCGATACTATAAACTTAGTAGGTGATGGTGCAGAATATTGCCCACCACTACAAGGACCTAACTTCTCATTGGAAGTTGATAATGGGATTGGTTACCAAATGTATGATGATTTATTAGCTAGTGGTTCTACCACTAATACTGATTTAATCAGAAAGTATGTAACTAAAACTGGTATTGATACTGAAAAGTTAAATATACAATATGCAACTGGTTCTAATTTTGATTTCGATAACTTTGTACACTTTGGTTCTGCTGAAGAAAGGATTAAAAACTTTTGGTACAAAATAGAACTATTAGAATCATACCAATCAAAATACACAGAACTAACCAATACCCAAATAGAATTGGGTTATGTATTGGCAGAAGGCGCTGGGCAAGATGGGTATGTTATTATTAGTGAAGATGATGATAACTTACAATTAGATGGAACTGTTATAACTGCTACAACTACTATTCAAGCTAACAAACAATTAAATAACATTAATAACTTAATTGGTACATTTGATGGATTTGAAAATTATCTATACACCTCAACATCAGATATCGCTTATCCAAAAACAGGCGGAAGTATTAGACCTTCAACCGATTCATTATCATTAGCTTGGTATAATTCAGCAGTAACCGATGCATCTTTATTCGATAAAAACAATGTAGATTATCTAAACAATAATCTTCCAGAGTTTATTAAGGAAGATTATCAAAATGAAGATTTCTTATTGTTTATGGATATGTTAGGACATCACTTTGATGTTATATGGGTTTATATCAATGGATTAAACAATTTAAGAAAACCAGAACATAAATCTGATTTAGGATTCTCAAATGATTTAGTTTACTCATTATTAGAATCATTAGGTTGGGAAGGTAAGAAAGCATATGATTCTCAACACTTGTGGGAATATGCATTAGGGCAATATAAAGATGGTACTCAGAAGTATCAACAATCACTTAAATCAGCTAATGAAGAAATTTGGAGAAGGGTTATAAACAACCTACCTTACTTATTAAAACACAAAGGTACTTCTCGTTCTTTAAAAGCAGTAATGGCTTGTTATGGTGTTCCACAATCACTCCTTACAATTATGGAGTTCGGAGGACCAACTGACCCAACTGATGGTGGTACTCAACCATTTACTTTTGAGGATAGAACAGCTGCATTAAAATTTGAAGGAGCTCAATATATTACACTTCCATGGAAAGAAACTGAGTTATCTCAAGGTTCTTTAGAAACAATTGAAATGAATGTTAAATTCAATTCAGCTGGAAATCAACACTTAGTTAAAGGTTGGGATGGTGTAACTACATACTTTGAATTAGAAGCTATACAAACTACTGGTTCGTTTGGTAAGATTAAATTTATGGTATCATCAAGTTCAGATACACATTCATTTGAATCAGCTGAAAGAAAGTTATTTGATAATAATTTTAAAACGATAGCATTAACAAAAGATATAGATACTAATTCATCATCATCATTAAAGCTTTATTTAAAAGAATCTTTAAATGATAGATTATTAATAAATTCTTCTAATGAATTAATAGTTAGTGAAACTCTTGAGTGGGATTCACTTGATACTTTATTAATTGGTAGTGCCTCTAACTTAGTTTTAGATGAATTTAGAGTTTGGAGAGGTTCATTAGATGATAATATAATTACAACACACACCAAACAACCAGATTCAATTGTAGGAAATAGTTACAGTGCATCATCTGAAGATTTATTAGTTAGATTTGATTTTGAATATCCTCAAAATAAATTTGAATCATCATCTATACTAAACGTTGCCATTAGTAATGAATATGGAGTATCATCTGCATCGTTGTTTAACTTTTCAAATGAAACCACATATCCTTACAATTATGAAGTATATGAACGAAGTGTAACTGCACAAGTTCCTTCATTAGGATTTAACTCAGCTGATAAGATTAGATTTGAATCTCAAGCATTGGTTAGTGATTTATCACACAAAGTTAGAGCAACTAAAAAATCATTAGATAGAGCTCCAATCGATTCATCTAGACTGGGATTATTCTTCTCTCCAATTAAAGAGTTGAATATGGACATAGTTAAATCATTTGGTAACTTCAATATAGATAACTATATAGGTAATCCAGCCGATGAATACAAAGATGAATATGGTGAACTAAAGAGTATAAGAGATTATTATTTCCAAAGATTAAATAGAGATATTTACGAATATATTAGATTAGTAAGATATATTGATAAATCATTATTTGATGTATTGGAAGATTTAGTTCCTGCTAGAGCAAAAGTTTCTAAAGGTTTATTAATTGAACCACATTATTTAGAAAGAAGTAAAACTAAATGGAAACAACCATCTTCAGTAAGGGGTGATTATGAAACCGATGTAGATGTAGAAGAAGCTGTAAACTTAATTGGAGATAATAATCAATTCAATACAACATTGGATGCTGAATCGGATGTTGAACTATCACATCAATATGATAATTATGAAGCATCTATAAGTGAGGAAGATGAGATAGTATTAACCTCAAACAATCCTCAATATGATTCATCGATAGATGTAGATGGAGATACAAACTTAGTTGGTAACTATCCAACTTATCTTAGTGAAATAATTGTACCTGATGGTTCTAAAGCAGAAGCGTTGGTTGAAGGTGATTCATTCCAACAAGTTGGTATGGACCCAAATTCATTGGCTAATGCTGGATTTGGATTATACGCACCAATAGCTGGAACTGGTTCATTGGATATAATTGATATTAAAGGAAATGTTACTTCTTCAAGAAAGTTAATATTTAAAACTAACGAAGAGTATATAGAAAAGATAAGTGTTCAAACCAAAGGATATCCTGCAACCTCAAATAACGAACAAGTTGAATATGAATTGCAAGATGTAACTAAAACAAGAAGTAAAGTTACAATACTTCCTATTGGTTCAACACCACCATCAGTTGGGAATGAGATAACTGAAGTTATTCCATTAAATGGATATTTCCCAACTCATTATAGATACAAAAATAATTTATCACAAGGATTGAAAAATTCATTCTTTGAAGGTTCAAAACAATCAGCTGATACAACCCCAGATGGTTTATCACCTGTTGAAACATTTACTACGAATCCAAACATTTTAAGAGTTGCGGATACTGGTAGAGGAAGTGGAGAACCAATTCTTGAGGTAGATTAATTAAATTTTAAAATAGTTATATTTATTAGTACATAATAAACAAAAGGGCAAATTAAAAAAATTATGGGATATTTAGACAATACATCAATTACAGTCGATGCCATCCTAACCAAAAAAGGTAGACAGAAGTTGGCATCTGGTCAATCCCTTAGCATTTCCAAATTCGCATTAGGAGATGATGAGATTGATTATACATTGTACGAACCAGCGCACCCAAAGGGTTCAGCGTATTATGATTCGGCAATTAAGGCGATACCAATTCTGGAAGCTAGTCCAGACGAAACACAAGTATTAAGATACAAGTTAGTTACATTACCAAAAGGTACAACTCAGATTCCAGTTGTAGCATTGGGTATTTCTTCAGTAGGAGTTTTCCAAGATGAGGGGCAAGTTGCTCTCTCACCTACAACTTCACCGCAAGGAAATACAAATGCTGGATACACTGTTGTATTAGCAGACCAGAGAGCTGGTACATTAGCAGTAACGCAAGGAGCAACAGCAGCCGGTTCGGTTCCTGTTTTCTTAGGGGAAGAAATTACAACTACGGCACAAGTTGTTAGTGGTTTAGGATTCTCATTTACTCCTAACCCAGCGTTAACATCTAATGTTTCTACTACTATAACTGTATATGGAAATGAAACGGGTGGTTCACAAACCATTCCTGTAACTGTAACTTATAGAAGTAACAATTAATAAAGGATATTAGATATGGCAATTATAAACGACCCAAATATAACCTCCCAACTGCAAGATTTAGCAGCAGGGGGAACAATCGACAGTAGTGATGTTGTAGCCCTTTTAAATTCAGCACTTCCTGCAGGACAACAAATTTCATCAACAACCGGAGTATCATCTGGTATCTATAAAAGATTTGGTGAATTTGATAAAGTAAATGCAAAAGTAGAAGTAGTAACAACTGGTTTATGGACTGGTGATACTGGTTCTTTAACAGCGGCTTTTACTTCATCAACTCAGGTAGCAGCAACAAGTGGAGATTATTACTACAATGTATATAACGCTAACCCATCAGTTGATACTTCAGCAGAAGTACAATTTGGTGTAGCTTATGGACACGTAAACGGAAGTGGTTCAGTATCATTACAAAACTCAGATGATGCATTACTTGCTTCAAAAGCAACTTACGCTCAGTATAAATCGGTTCTTTTAGACCCAACTGATTCTAAGTTCTCTTTTGAAAATGGAGCTGGTGTAGCAACTGATTCAAATGATATTTACGCTGTCAACATCAATAGAGCTAGATATAGAGAAAAAATGGATCCAGGTAACTGGTCATTAAATCTATCAGGTTCTAAAGGATTATATAAATTCATTGATGATAGTGGTAAGAAGTTCGGAGATACTTTAGGAAAAGCTGGTAGAGTATTTAAAGTAGTAAGTGGTTCACTTAACTTAGGTACTGAAAACGCAGCAACTATTAATAGTACAACTTCATCTGATGATAAAGGATTTGGATTATTTTATCCTGATAAAGGAATTATAGTTCTTAACCCATCTGCAATTGGAGAAACTGTTGGAGATATCGATGGACAAGGTAATGTATCAGGTTCACTATCAGTAACGGTTGAGCAAGAAAATCATAAGTTATTATATAACTCAATTGATTTAGGAGCTGATTTCCAAGCAAGAAGAACTGAAAATGTATCTACACAACACTTCTTTGTAAGAGCAACGAATAGAGAATTTAACTACTCAAACAATCCAACGTATGTAAATGCTAATGGAACGTTTGCAGAAACAACATTTGAAACTGACCCTAAAACTTATATTACAACGGTTGGTTTATTGAATGATGCAAATGAATTGATTGCAGTAGCAAAAACTTCACAACCTATTGAAAAATCATTTGATAAGGAAGTTCTAATTAAAGTTAAACTTTCATTCTAATCAAATAGAATTATATTTATAAGAACCCCACTAAATGTGGGGTTTTTTGTTTCTTAATATTTATATAAAAGTATTTCTGTATGCTAAAAGAAATTCCAAAATCGGATATTGTAGTAAGGCCTTTCAAAGTTTATAAAGAATGGACTTTGGATGAGGATGATATTACACCATTATATGGTACTAATCAAACGGACCTATATGATGCGAATACTGATGTAAAAAATTCAAATGGAATATCTAAAAGAACTTTATACGATTCGGTAAAAGCACAATTCTACCTAAATCCAGCTACATCATCTATTTTAACTGAAGTTGGAAAGAGAGAATCATACGCATCAACTGATGAAAGAGTTATTGGTGATACGATTGGAGTACTATCTATTCCACAACAATATTATGGTGAGGGAGTAAAGGTAGGTTCACTACAAGTTGAATATGGTACAATTGATTTAACAGATGATGGTAATTCAAACTTAATAGATTCAGCATCCAATGTAAAGGGAAATATTTTTTACGATAGAGGATTGATAGTTTTAACTGATGGTATTATCGATGGTTCAACTTTATCTTCATTTGATATTTCATATCGTTCTACAATGACTATTTACGAAAATGAAATATTCTTATCGGTAAATGAAAACGAATTTAATGTATCACAAAATCCAACAGCAGTACATGAAGTTGGTGGTACAAAAAATACTATTAGTATTACAAAGCCGGGTAGTAGATTGATAGACCAAGAATATATTTCTCAATCGATTTATCAACCAGGTTCAAAATATATAAAAGATAAATCACATCCGATTATATCATCAATAGATGGTGTTAGTGTTGGGAGTTTCGATGATTATGAAGTAAGTGGTTCTACTGACCAAACTGGTTCTTATTTAGCACCATTTATTACAACAATTGGATTATATGATAATGATAACAATATGGTGGGTGTAGCAAAATTACCTCAACCAATCAAATCATTGCCAGATTACCCAGTTAACTTCATTGTTCGTTTCGATACATAAGGTTATATTTATATAATATAAAGGAACACAATTATGACTTTAGAAGAAAGATTAAAAAATAACGCACCTGCTCAATCAAAAGCAAACTTAAAAGGTGGTGATAAAACTAAAATTGAAGCTGATGGTGGTTTAGATTTATCTAAAGATGCAGCTAAAATAAAGCAAGCTAGAGGTGGTCAACTAAGAAGTAAACCTTACTCTGATACATTTAAATAATATTTAATGCTAAATTGGTTATGGAATGGTAACGATGTTACCGAAGATGTTATACCTGAGAATGCCGTAGGATTTGTTTATCTAATAGAACATATTCCCACTGGTAAATACTACATTGGAAAAAAATCTTTAGAAAGTGTTCGTAATGTAAAGATAGGTGTTAGGGAACTAAAACGTATCAAAGAAGAACGAAAGTTAAAGGGTATAAAAGGTTCAC
>Ga0213866_10001256_pt1 | contig 19083 bp, 16 predicted proteins | sample PICome_11_FD_160079 | JGI IMG/M metagenome (GOLD analysis project Ga0213866, IMG submission 160079) | Coastal seawater microbial communities near Pivers Island, North Carolina, United States - PICO284 | ecosystem: Environmental > Aquatic > Marine > Coastal | place: USA: North Carolina...
CCCCATGAGCGAAGCAAATGTCTTGGGTAGAGCCTGCCCCATGAGCGAAGCAAATGTCTTGGGTAGAGCCTGCCCCATGAGCGAAGCAAATGTCTTGGGTAGAGCCTGCCCCATGAGCGAAGCAAATATCTTGGGCAATGATTTAATTGACGAGAACTGTGAGCTATTGCTACCAAAAAATCATGGGGTAACGCAATTTTTAGGTCGAATATTGTCTGCATCGCAGGGACTCGGGCCTGAAAAATGCGAATTTTTTGTTTTAGGCTTTTGACCCAAGGAAGGCGCACAAGAAGCTGGAGCGCAGTGCACATGACCACGGGAAGTCGCAGTGCAACACAGCCTGGGTTACTCGAGAAAACCCTGTACCTCTGTCGCCACCAGCTCTGCGGTATCCTCTAGGTGCAGGTGATGTGAACCCTGCATGGGTTCGATCGACAGTTGCGGCAGCCACTGGGTTATATTTTCCTGCATATGTTGGTTTGTCAGCGTGCTATCCTCAGCGCGAATCAACATCATCCTACAGGTAATTGCGCTGAGAAAATCCTGATACTGATCGGCAGTAAACTTGATCATCGACGCCGCTTTGAGTCGCTGATCATTGCGCCAGTAGAAGCTGCCACCCTCCTCGACCACACCGCGCTCTGCCAGCGTGGTAGCCGCAGCCAGTTGCAGTGGCACAAATCCATTGACTCGAGCCTGTACCGCTTGCTCAAAGCTGGCAAATTGGGTGGGAGCCGATGTACCAAAGCGACGGTTTTCATACAGCGCTCTGGCAATTTGCTGAGCGGCGCTCTGAGGTTTATCGGGAATTGGCGGAAAGCCATCGATCAATAGGCAATGGGTCACCCGCTGGGGTATGGTTCCGGCAACCAGAGTCGAGATCACCGCTCCGCGAGAATGTCCCAGTAGACGAAATGTCTCCCAGCCCATTTGATCTGCCACCGCGATTACATCGCCAATATCCTGCCAGATATCATAGCCCGAGTCGGCTGAGCGAAAGCTACTGCGGCCATGACCGGCTGAGTCCAGCGCGATAATATGGAAATTTTCCAGATGCGGCAGTAACCGATCAAAGCTGTTGGCATTGTCCAGCCAGCCATGGAGGGCAATAACCGGCAAGTATCCAGAACGACCCCATTCTTTGGCAGCCAGCTGAATACCGTTGTTTTCGAAGTTTCTGTCTGTTATAAATTCTAGCGACATAGTATTTCCAGTTGGATGAAATCAGCCCCTTAGGGCATCTTTTGGGAGAGCCACAATGGGCTCAGTACTTCACTGAGCTGAACATTTTCAGCCCTGGGAATCAGCTTGCGGATAGGGTTAATTCAGTGAATGGGGTTATTCTTGTTTGTCGACACTGCGCTCGCTGTCTGTAAAGGATGGGATATCCTGATCATCGATTTCTACTTCGACAAATTCGGCATCATCCACCTGCTCTGGCGAAGTGACCGAATAGCCTTCTGATGGATCCAAGACCGGCCATTCGTCAAAGGGAAAAGGTTTATTGTCACTATTAAAGGTCAGAAACATAATCGCCTGATAGGCCCACTTCCCCAAACCCTGTCCCAAGTTGCGCAGGTTTTGATTGTCCTTTCCAGTCACTAAAACAATCACAAACTGTAGCACCACTACCACGCCCACTATTAGTCGGGCCGCCATCAGTAGCACGGCGAACAACAGCATATAGGCAAATCTTGTCCAAGTGTTGCCGTTTGTCAGGGTCTTCTTACTATCAGTCATGTACTCTCACCGTGAATTCAAGTTAAGTATTGTACTTCGCTGTTATTAACTATCAGTATCTTAAGAAATGCCACCACAGCACAAAGATTGGATATTGTAGCCTAAAGCGACGAAGCTGATGACAGGTAAATAGCCAATTTTTCGGTTTTTTGATGGGCCAATTTCGCTGTGACAAAGTATTTTTCCATCTGCTCAGCGTCGGCAATGATCCAAGTCAGGATGATTGCTGACAAATTGGTCTAATCCAACTTAGTTCAGCTAGGCTTTTCGTCAGCAATAAAACATCACTATTCTGCCCTGCATTGGATAATTGGGCAATACCCGTAAGAATGACATGCATATTTTTTCAGGTAAATAGCGAAATCATCAACGGGATAGTTTTGCCTATCAGAGGCAAATGACTCTATTTAATGGCGTTTTTAGGAAAGAACATAAACAGTGTGACGGAAACTGTGTATAGATGGGCAAGGGTATTTTTAGGCAGGGCACAGGGCAATGGCCAGCAAGCGCACTTTGGAACGCTTGCCGACCCATTAACCTGCTTTTTGGGTTAAGTGTTTAAGCCTTCCCATCTATCGAGAATGTCCCCGCTCCTAGCATCAATTACCATAAAGGGACGGGTTGGTTCCGCAGAGTCAGAGGTAGCCAAAAAGTTGACAATATAGGCTAGCGCCGGCTTGAAGCCCTCTCGGTCAGGATTGTGGTAAACCAACAGATCCACCTGACTATTCTCAAAACTCCACTGGTGAGAGTCATCCATTTGTTGCTTGGCCAGTACCAGAGCCCGATCGTGATTGAACTCAGGTTTGGTTGCAATAGCGGCTTGTTCTAGTCCGGTTATAAAATTGCCGGTAACTCGATCCAGCCTGTCACCCTGCTTGTCTAAATGGGCGATTACTTGACCACCAAACACCCTGTTACCCTGAAACAGCTGATTGTATCGGGCATGCTTACCATCAGCAGCCACCCTACTAAGCACCAATGCACTGGCAACACTGCCCTTGAGACCGGGTTGAGGGGCGAGAATGCTAGTCTTAACAAACCCTGCTAATGAGGACTCGTCTCTAAGACCAACACTTTTTATGAACTCGCTATCAGTGAAACTTTGAGCCAGGGTATTCTCGACCAATGATACATGTTCGGGAAAGACAAATGCGTTACTGTGCGCTGTATGGCTGAGTAACACAAGACACGCAACTGTGACTAGCGACTTCACAGAGTTGCCCATGAAATTACGGATAAATTCTAATTGCAAAATTTTCATTTAAATCACCTTTAAGTAGCTTGTTAGGTTTGGGCGTCAGCTGAGAATGTTCTCCCACAGGACATCACTCAGCTGCACTCAACTATGACTAGTTTCCAGACCACTGAATACGATCCACCCACCCGGCATCTTGGGATCTGTCAACGCTGCCATCTTTTATATATTTCCACTGCACTGTGTGAGAGCCTGAGGGTATATCATAGGACTGTGCTTCCCAGTCAAGATTTCCAGATCTTGAGGCCTGCTGATTGCCATCAATATAGAATCTTAAGAAGTCATAGTTGGCCTCAGAGGAAACCTTCCATTGGAAGGTCAAAGTTCCCGGACCCGTAAGTGTTGTTTGCAACACCGTTTCCTGATCATGCGTAATATCGCCGGATTGAGCGGCATCTTCACCATCATAGGATGTTATGGTCTGTCCGATCCAATTATCGTTACCACTCGTTGTCCATGTTAGCTGGCTATTATCTAGAGCGACATCAAGATCCACGGGTGGTGGCGGCACATACGCAGGGCATAGACCAACCTGAGCGAAGGCTGCTTCTACATCTGCTGTGCTGTAGCCAGCATCATTAGCCGCATCCCTCACGCCTAGACAACCCTGTTCGAAGTCAGTAGTAGATGTCCAGTAATTTTGGTTGGCTCTCAGGAATATCTCAAAACCTTTTCTAACATCCCAACCACTAGTGTTGGCTAGTAGATAGAATGCCTTATTGAACACGCCACTACTGTAGTGAACATCCATGCCACTGGAATAATCATTAGCGTGCCCAATGGATCGGCCATCTAGTGGTGGATCATACATATAGCGAAGAGCACCATCACCTTTAAATATGGTTGTCCCAACCTTGAAGTCATTGCTGTCGAGCATAAAGTACTCAGCCGCCTCGCCAGCAATATCTGAGAATGCTTCATTAATTCCCCCTGATTGACCGCTGTATACCAAATCCGAATTCTGATCAGTAAAGCCATGGCTGACTTCGTGGGATACCACGTCGAGTGAAACCAAAGGGTAGAAGTAACTCTGGCCATCACCGAAGGTCATGGCTGAACCATCCCAGAAGGCATTTTCATAGTTGTTGCTATAGTGCACTTTCATCTGCAACTGAAAAGTTAAGGGCGCAGTGTTATACCATTGGTCATACATCTCATAGACAATGCCCCCAAAGTAGTGAGCATCATTTAAGGGTGAGTAGGCACCATTAATTTCTTTGTGGGTGTTACGCATACAGGGATAAGAGAAAGCAACGGAGGACCCGTTAGATGAGCTATGGTTAAGATCTATGGTTTTTACTTGGGCAGTCTCCATTGTGCAGGTGTTGCCATCGGAAGAGACAGAGACGTTGAGATTGCCGTGGTCAGTGCCGTACTCATACATGCCTGTTTTGCTGTTACCGCCCGGGCCAGTTCCCGAACCCTCTGAGGGAGGACTGGGCGCTGGGTCAGAGCCATCATTCCAAACCACTTGATCAATCCATGCCGCATCTTGGTAGCTATCAACACTGCCATCTTTGACGTATCTCCACTCTAGGGTATGTGTACCTGAACCTATCTCGTAGCTTTTTGCTTGCCAATCGACATTTCCAGATATCCTGTTCTGTTCCTGCCCACTGACAAAGAAGCGCAAGGAGTCATGGTGGGGTTCAGAAGAGACTTTCCATTGGAAAGTTAAAGTCCCCGGTCCCTCAACCGCAGTTTGCAAAAGGCTATACTCAGAATGACTGGTCTCCCCAGACTGAGCGGCGTCAACACCATCTCCAGTAACCTCGACTTGACCAAACCATGTATCGTCTCCACTGCTCAGCCAGCTCAGGTTGGTATTATCCAGCGCAGCGCCCAAATCAATTTTGGGTGCTACTTCGATGGTAATTTGGCCCTGACTTTCCGCCAATCCGTCACTTACCAAAAAGCCAATAGAGTCGGTTCCATGCCATTTAGCGTCAGGGGTGTATGTCTGATTTTCTTCAGCACCCGATAACCTGCCATTTGTGGGGTCTCTATTCACTGTGAAAGAAAGCGTATCACCTTCAGCATCCGTTGCGGTTAGAGTTAAATTTTTGCTTCTGTCTTCATATATTTTGAAAGACTGATTGGTAGGAACCGGAGCAGTATTTCGCTCCTGACAATACTTTTTGTCACTGGTCATCACGGGGTATCTAGAGGTCGGACAAGAAGTTTCCTCATAGATATTATGGCGTTCAGGATAGTGTACCCAGAAGCCCCAGAAACGGAAGTTGACATAATACAGTTTTCTCCATGTCCATTCCTCTCTGTAGCAAAGACCGGTGGGTGCATCCAACAGTTGATAATCCGGGGAACAATGAGCATTGATGCGGCGTTCCGCAGCATTTGCGGAAGTTATTGAAGGCAATAACCCCAGCGACAGCGCAAAGCTTATCAACAAGCACTTTACGTTAATCTCTAGGTGGAACATTTGAATTGACTTATCCATTTCTTGACATCCTTGTTGTTAGAAAGTTTGATTCATACAGCGCTAAGGATTTGCGACAAACAGACAATCAGCAAAGATCTTGATAACTTGCAAATTGGTTCTGACATTCATCCTTGACTATGCAGTAACAAGCTAATGTTTACCTTGATATTTTTCGCAACAGTATTGACTGATAGTTCTTACCCTATGTGGCTAGGGCATGGCCTTGCAAAATAATTAGACATCACTATCGAGACCATTAATCTGAACTGCTACTTGAAATATTGGACGATTTTTGTGATAAATCAAGTCAATCTCAATTCATCTCAGAATTGTTTTTTTCAGACAAAGTGCTTATCAACATGGTGTTGTGACACAGGTCACATTTTTTAATTAACTTATAGCGCTGAGTTGTTTAGGGTGGGAGTGGTTACAAATAACGCGAACTAGGTGTATCTTTTCTAGTTAAACTTAAGGTCAGTGTTTCAATTGGAAGGACGTATTTATTCCTTGAAAGATGGGATTTTATATCATCAATATCATCTTCAACCTCAAGCAATTCATCATCCTCTGCCTGTTCTGGCGAATTCATAGCAGGTTCTAAGTCGAGCCCTTCATCAAAAAATGGGAAAGGCTGGTTGGTTAACGCGATTAAACGTGAGAAACATAACACACTGATAGACTCACTTTCCAAGGCGTCGCTCTAGGTTGCGAAGATTTTCATTATCTGCACCACTTACCAAGACAACCAAAAACCGAACTAGTACAACCAAAGAAATAATCAAAGACACAGCCATCAGTAACAGGGTAAACAACAGCATTTAGATAAACCGTATCCATGTCTCAGTGTTGGGTAGGGCTTTTTTAGTGATTTGCTGTCACCGTAAATTCAACGTCAGTATTTTGTTCGGCTAACATCATCACCTGTAGAGACTCAGATATAGAGCGCTGTTCGAACATTGTAGCGTAAAGTGCCGAAGCCAAGGGCATATAAACACCCAATTCTTCGGCTTTCTGCTTGACCAATTTTGTTGTATTTACCCCCTCGGCGATCTGTTTGACACTGGCTATGGCCTGTTGCAGGGATTGACCACTGCCAAGGGCTAAACCGACTCGGAAGTTGCGACTCAGGGGGGATGTACAGGTAACATAGAGATCGCCAACACCACTCAAACCCAAAAAGGTTAAGGGGTTTGCGCCTAATTTGGCGGCAAATCGACTCATTTCGGCGAGGCTTCGCGTAAGAACAAGACTCTTGGTATTCTGTCCCGCATTTAGGGATTCAGCAATACCGGCCACAATGGCATAGATATTCTTCAGGGCGCCTGCCAATTCGACACCATAGCGATCCTGATTGGCATAGACACGGAAATACTTGGATGCCAATAATTCTTGAACCACTGTGCAGAGCTGGGGGTTTTCACTGGCCACTACGGTGGCAGTAATTTGAAATTGCGCTATCTCAGCGGCCAGATTGGGACCACTAATCACTCCCACTTTACACTGGGGGATCTCCTGTTCAAGGATTTGACTGGGCAGTAGAAAGCTGTCCACTTCAATTCCCTTGGCAGTACTGATTAGCAGGGTTTCGGGACTGAGGTAACTGCGGACTTGTTGCGCCAGAGCTCTCAGAGAGCTGCTGGGCACGGCAAAGAAAAGGACGTCAATGTCCTGCAGTGCCACTTGCAGATCGGCAGTTATATTCAGGGATTCACAGAGTTTGTAATCGGGCAGGTAGTGACTATTTTCCCTGCTCTGGGCTGCCTGTTTAGCCCTCTGTTCACTGCGCATCCACAGGGTGACTGGCGCACCTTTATCAGCGATCATATTGGCAATGGCGGTACCAAAACTACCGCCACCGAGCACTGCCACCTTATAATTATTATCTGTCACCTTAGATTGCTCCAACTGGATTCAGTGAATTGATGGTGGGCATTATAGGGATTGCGCTGGGTGCTGTCAGCTTGGGGGAAGCTAGAGCGCCTACATAGAGGCGCTCTAGGCAGCGGGATTATTCAAACATCAGCCTATTGAGGTCCTGGACAAATTGAGCCGGATTCTCCAGCTGCCTGCCCGCCGACAGCGCTGCTTGATCAAACAGAATGGCGGCCAGTCGCGATGCGCGCTCATCCTCCTTTTCCGTTGCTAACTTGTCAACTAGTGGGTGCGCTGTATTGATTTCAAGAATTGGCTTTGACTCAGGCACTGCCTGACCGGCGGCTTGCATAATCTTGCGCATCTGCTCGCCCATATCGTTTTCGCCCACTACCAGACAGGCGGGCGAACTGGTGAGGCGGTTGGTAGCCTTGACATCTTCAACCCGATCACCGAGAAGTGACTTTACGCGAGAGAGCAACTTGTCATCCGATTTTGTTTTGCCCTTGCCTTTGGTCTCGGCTTTTTTACTATCAGATTTTTTGTCTTCACCAATAATAGCGCTGAGATCTAACTCGCCACGGGCGACGTCTTGGAAGGATTTGCCATCGTATTCGCTAAGATAACCCATCATCCATTCGTCGATGCGATCGGACATCAACAGCACTTCGATATCGTGTTCGCGGAAGACTTCCAGATAGGGGCTATTGGCCACCACCGAGTGGCTGTCGCCAGTCACATAGTAAATTTTATCCTGGCCCGGTTTCATACGCTCTATATAGTCGGATAGGCCGACTGTGGGTTCAGCGGAGCCGCTGGTGGAACTGGCGAACCGGAATAGCTTGGCAATCTTTTCGCGATTACTGTGGTCTTCGCCGGGACCTTCCTTGAGTACGGCGCCGAACTGACTCCAGAAGGTGGCGTATTTCTCAGGCTCACTGGCAGCCAATTTGGACAGCATATCCAGCACTCGCTTAGTCAGCGCCGCGCGGATACTGTCGACTATCGGCGTGCTCTGCAGTATCTCACGGGATACATTCAGAGGCAGATCAGCGCTGTCCAACACCCCTGTGATAAAACGCAAGTACATGGGCAAGAACTGTTCCGCATCGTCCATAATAAACGTGCGTTTAATATAAAGCTTGATACCCCGCACTGCTTCGCGCTGGTACAGGTCCATAGGCGCCATACTGGGTATATAGAGCAAGCTGGTGTATTCCTGTTTACCTTCTACGCGGTTGTGACTCCAACTCAGAGGTTCAGCAAAATCATGGGATACAGTTCGGTAAAATTCCTTATACTCATCGTCATCAATTTCACTTCTAGATTTTGTCCAAAGGGCCTTGGCATCATTGACCGCTTCCCACTCAGGCCCTGTCTCGTCCACACCCTCTTCCTCTTCTGCCACTGGCGGCTGAACTTTGAGCATCTCTACCGGGATGGAGATATGGTCGGAGTACTTTTTAATAATACTGCGCAGACGCCAGCTGTTGGCAAACTCATGGTCATCCTCTTTGAGGTGCAGGGTAATGCTGGTCCCACGCTGATCGCGGCTGATGGCCTCAATCTGGAAATCTGCTTCGCCTTCGCAGCTCCAACGAACCGCCTCTGAGGCATCGGAACCAGCGCGTCTAGTCTCAACCACAACCCGCTGGGCAACAATAAACGATGAGTAAAAGCCTACACCAAATTGGCCAATCAACTGGGAGTCCCTCTTCTGGTCACCGGTGAGCTTACTCAGAAATTCAGCGGTGCCCGATTTGGCGATAGTGCCGAGATTGGTAATCACTTCCTCGCGCGACATGCCAATGCCATTGTCGGAGATCTCAATAGTTTTGGCATCTTCATCGACGGCAATTCGAATTTTAAGGTCGCCATCGCTCTCGTAGAGGGCGGCGTTTTCCAGCGCTTCAACCCGCAGTTTGTCGGTGGCATCTGATGCGTTGGAAATTAACTCGCGAAGAAAGATCTCCTTGTTGGAGTAAAGCGAGTGAATCATCAGGTGAAGCAATTGTTTGGCTTCGGTCTGAAAACCTAGAGTTTCCGCTTTGGTTTTGGTGCTGGCTGTCATTTCCGTTGGTTCTCCTAATTTACGCGACTGAATTAGTTTATTTCGGCACTTCCCAAGCTATAGCAACTCGGCTCTAGCAGTTGAGACAGCGCTCTGTTGTCGAATTAAGATGGGGACAGTTGTGGAGATTTCAAGCGCCAGCGACTGGGGCTTTAAGAGATTAAAAAGTGACAGCGCGCAGTGGCAATTGGCTTGTCTGGATCCTCCTGCCAAGCGGTCGCAGAAACATTGGCCAATCGCTTGCCATGCCTGAGCACCGAGCAACGGGCATAGGTGGTGTTGTAGCGCCCCGGACGCAAGTAATCCAGAGAAAAATCTGCTACTTTGGGGACTGTCTCAATATCCAGTGTATAGAGCAGTTCAATGCCTGCGCAGAGTTCGAGAAATCCGCCAATCACTCCGCCATGCAGGGCTGGCAGAGTGGGATTTCCTATATTAGAGGGTCTTTTCTCCAGACGATAGAGAACCGAATTGGCCTCAATCTCGGCGGTGGCACCAATAAACGCGCCATAGGGGATCATCTCAAGGATTTTCTGCGGCTCAGCCTCTCTGCGGGCCTCAGCTAAAATACTGTTAATATGCCCAAAAATCGCCTTATTTTCCGCTTTCATTTCCCGCCTCCAATGTTGCGGTTCTTTTCAACAGGCTACTGAGTTGGCGTTTGAGAATACCTGTGTAGGAGACCTTGGAATGCTCCAATTTCATAAAATTGGCGACACAGTGGGCGATGGGGTTGTCGCGATCATCTTGCCAGGCTACCCCGCGACAAAAGATCACCGATGAGCTGTTGCGATACACCTTGGCGGACACATGGATGGGTTTGTCAGGTTCTGCCGGTCGCATATAATCCAAGCGAAGGTCCATGGTGGGGGCCATGGGGATACCGTTGAATAGGCTAAAAGCTGCGGTGCCACAACAGGTATCCATCAAACTGACAATAACGCCCCCGTGGACCACACCAGTCAGTGGGTTGCCGATCACCTCGGGTTTGTAGTCGAAGGATATTTCCGCTTCACCGCCGCCCAATCGAGTAACTTTGTATCCGAGGGCCAGACCGTGCCCCATGCGCTCCATAGCACGCTTTAGGAAGGGTCTGTATATGGCATTTTTCAGATTGATTGACATAAAATTTTGGGCATCTGCCTATGAAGCGATAGTTGGATATCATGATTGTGAATTAAACATTAAACCAGTGTTATCGCTGACTGTTAAGTTCTTTTAGTTAGCTGAACTCTATCCTCTACTCAGCACATTGTAGGCCTCTATCACTCTCTTTGGCGCCTGTACCAACTCCACCAACACACCCTGGGCGCTGAGGGGAAATTGCTCATTGCCCTTGGGATGAATAAAGCACACATTGTGTCCAGCAGCCCCTTTGCGAATGCCGCCAGGGGTAAACCTAACACCCTGTTCAGTCAACCAGCTGACCGCAGACTCAAGGTCATCCACCCAGAGACCTATATGATTGAGCGCCGGGACATCGACGCGGGGGGATTTGGTGGGATCAAGGGGTTGCATAAGGTCTATTTCGATAACCAAGTCTCCACTGCCAACCTCGCAGATATCTTCATCGACATTTTCTTTTTCACTGACAAAGGTATCTTTGTATTGGATACCCAAAAGATCTACCCAAAAGTTGCGCAGCTGTTGTTTGTCTGCACCCCCTATGGCGATTTGTTGCACACCCAACAGGGAAAACGGCCTCATAACAAATCCTACCTCGGTTTAAAGTTATTTGTATATTTGTTCAAATGTCTCCAGGAAAGCTGGCAATTGCCCAGCCGACAGATCATCAATACCTGCCGCCGCCTCTCGACCACCACCAGTGGGAAACTGCCGACAGAGTTTAGCTGCATGATGCTTGTTGTCCAGAGGCGCTCTGACACTCACTGAGAAATTTCCGCTAGCTCTGGCTGTCAAAACGGCATGGGCACGACCGAGATTGGCATTTGCCAACTGATTACCAAAGACACCGCTGACGCGGCGGGCCCAGGGCTCATCTGGCAACAGATAGGCTGCAATCTCACTGTTGGCAATCAGTACTTGGGCACTTCCGGCGGCCTGTAAATCGCTCTGATAGCCGTCCTCGAGCTGCTGATACAGCTGGCGACTATCGGCGATAAAATCCAAGGGATCTGGATACTTAACTAGCCGTTTAAAAAGTTCACAAGGGGCAAAGTGCAAGTCCTGCAAATTAGCACCATAGGCATTGTAATTAATCAGGATACCCAACTTCTCAAGCAATGGCAGTTCATCAGATGACAGACTCAACTTTCTTGCCAGTTTTTCGGCACTTGCCTTAAGGTTGTCTCCAAAGGTACCCACTACCGCCCAGCGGGCATGGGCCCCGCGCAGATATTGATTGACCAGCAGGCTGGTGCACACATCTGGCGTTTCATTGATCAGCGACATCAGGGATGCCGAGCTGGGCATCTCGCCGGCATGGTGATGGTCTACATAGAAGACCTCAGCACCTAAGTCCAAAATACGCTGCAAATAGGGACGGTTCTTGTCCAGTGAAATATCCAGAACCGTCACCCGATCGCCAGCCTTGGCATTCACTTGCCTCAGCAGATCTATATCTCGTTTGACACCTGTGACCAAGACCGCATCGCGGGGCTCGGCCAACCGCAACTGCACCAGGGAACAGAGACCATCGGCATCGCCATTGAAAACATCCCAATCAGCGTTGCTCACTAGCCTGACCTAGCTGTGCTCAATGCGGTAGTAATCCATGAGAATTTGCGCCACCTCGGGCCGAGAAAACTCCGGTGGCGGCGCAACACCCTCACCCAGCATCTGGCGAACCCTGGTGCCAGAGAGCAAGATAAAGTCCTCTTTTACGTGATCCTGAGCTTCATTCATCATCACAACACGGTCGAGTTTTTTCGAATAGGCGGTGTGATCGGCTCTAAAAATCTCGATCTCCAGAGCACTGCTCGGCACCCGTTCATCAAAGATGGTCTGGGCATCAAAGGCACCATAGTAGTCACCCACACCGGCATGATCGCGGCCGACAATTAGATGGGTAGCGCCCATATTTTGTCGGAAAACTGCGTGCAACACCGCCTCGCGGGGACCGGCGTAGAGCATATCAAAGCCGTAGCCTGTGACCATCACGGAGTTCTCGGGGAAATATAAATCGACCATTTTGCGGATGCAGTCATCTCTCACCGAAGCGGGGATATCACCTTTTTTCAGTTTACCCAGCAGCATATGAATTACCGTGCCATCGGCGCCGGTGCGCTCCATGGCCATGCGACACAATTCCTCATGGGCTCGGTGCATAGGATTGCGCGTTTGAAAGGCAACGACTTTTTCCCAGCCCCGTTCAGCAATTTCGCTACGAATTTGTTGTGCAGTGCGAAAAGTATCGGGAAAATCTGCCTGAAAATAACTGAGATTAAGCACCTCAACAGGACCGGAGACCAAATGCCGTCCCAAACCCGTAAAGGTGGCCACACCGGGATGCTCAGGATCTAAGGTGCCAAATATTTCCTCCGCCATGGTTTCTATCTGTTGATCACTGACTGTCTCTATGGCATCCACATCCATAACCGCCAACACCGGGTGACCCTCGACATTGGGATCTCGAAGCGCGATACGCTCAGCACCTTGGATAGCATCAATCTCAGTGACCAAGTTCACTACTGGAACTGGCCAAAATAGACCCTCTGTGGTGTGCAACGCTGTTGCTACGCTCATTGCATCAGCGAGATTCATAAAACCTTTGAGGGGATTAAAGTATCCAGCTCCCAGCATCACCAGATTGGCTGCAGCAGCGGAATTTACGACTATACTGGGCAGGGAATCCGCCTCTGAAGACAATGATGCCAATCTCTGCTGATCGACCAGTCTTGGATTTAGGCTGTCCGAGCCATGGGGTTTAATCAATGGTTTCCTCCCGAATTTACGATAGACCGGCCACTCTGAATGGCGATCGAGTTAAAAAGATAGATGGGCTGTCAAGCTTTAAGCTTATTCGTTGCTTTGAGAGTACAGGCGCCGGCACCAGTCCCAAAGCAAAGCCTCTGTAATGTCTGAACGCTGTGGCTAAACCATTCAACTGCTCTTGGCGGTTGCACCAACTTAGCAAATTAGCCCATTAGCATCAAAGGCGAGAGATGGTATCAAATGCATAGCAGTTGCGCTACTGAGAGCGGGCAATTGAAATACTTGTCAGAAGGGCTATCTATTAATAAATAAAACATACTGCCTGATACATGGATGAGTGATAGCGAAAAATTCCAAAATATGCCAGAATTAACAAATAACTAGGATAACTAAGCAGTTTAAAAGCATGGGCAAAAATAACTCAACTATAAATAAACCTGACGGCCGACGTCTGCGCAGTGACCGCAGCTGTCAACTCATACTTGAGTCGATGATAACCCTTATTCATGAGGGCAACCTACAGCCCACCGCTCAGCAAGTAGCTGATCATGCCAATGTGGGTATCCGTTCAGTATTTCGCCACTTCGAGGATATGGAAACCATCTTTAAAAATGTGGATAGACTGGTACGCAAACAGAGTTCTGATCTGTATGCAGAATACAGTTGCACGGGGAGTCTAAGTCAACGTATTACGCTTGCCGTAGAACGCACTGCAAAGATTTATGAAACTTTCAGCAATATGCTGCTGTCTGGGCGCAGCAGATATTGGAATTCTCCCACCGTGCAGAAAAATTATGCTAACCACCAAAATGGTATCTGCAAGAGTCTTCAACAGCGACTGCCTGAAATTGATGATCTCTCCCCTGAAATACAGCAATCCATTTTTGCGGTTACCTCCTTTGAATTTTGGTATCAACTGCGCCACCACCAGCAACAGTCCATTGAGCAGAGCAGCACCATAATGGAAAATCTTGTTGTGGGCTTGATAGGTAGTAATTAAGCTGATAAATAAAATAGCCACGCGGAATCCTTAATATTTATTGATTACAGGGAATTTAGTAGTCCTCAATTTTTAGGGCATTACTATGTTTACACACAGATCCGTCGCAAAATCCCTAGCTATTATCGTATTGGTCTGGGCAAAAATTGCTCTTGGTGTGGATCAAGCATCAATTAGCAATCCCGGTGATCAATGGCTAAGTTATGGTAGAGATTACAGCGAACAGCGCTTTAGCCCCCTCGACCAGATCAATGCTGACAACATCGACCAATTGGATCTCGCATGGTCATTCAAGTTTGATACCGCTCGCGGTATGGAGGCAACACCCCTAGTTCACAATGGGGTAATCTATATCAGTACTGGGTGGAGTCATGTCTATGCGCTAGATGCTAAAAGCGGCGCGCTGTTGTGGCACTACGATGCCAAAGTGCCCAAGTCACATCTGGCAAAAACATGCTGTGGCCCAGTTAACCGCGGGGTCGCCATTTGGCAAGGTGACTCCAGTGAGTCATTACAGGTGTTTTTTGGCGCGCTGGATGGCCGACTGATTGCCCTAGATGCTGCCACCGGAAGTGAAAACTGGTCGGTACAAACCACACCCATACAAAGCAACTACAGTATTACGGGTGCACCGCGGGTAGTCAAAGGACAAGTGATTATTGGCAATGGTGGTGCAGAGCTCGGTGTGCGCGGCTTTATCACGGCCTATGATGTCAATACTGGCGAGCAAAAATGGCGTTTTTATACGGTGCCCGGAGACCCCAATCAGCCTCAGGAGCAACCTGCTCTGGAGCGCGCACTTGAGACCTGGGGCGGTGATCAATGGTATCAGCTGGGAGGCGGAGGCGGTACCGTATGGGATGCAATAGTCTATGACCCACAGCTGGACCTTCTCTATATTGGCACTGGCAATGGCTCACCTTGGAACCGCGAACTTCGCAGTCCCGGCGGCGGCGATAACCTCTATCTGAGCTCCATCGTAGCACTGGATCCCGACAACGGAGAGTATGTCTGGCACTATCAGACCACTCCGGCGGATAACTGGGACTACACTGCCACTCAACAGCTAGTTCTAGCCGATCTGACTATTGATGGCGAAATGCGCAAAGTTATTATGCAGGCGCCCAAAAACGGATTTTTCTATGTTCTAGATCGTCAATCCGGGGAATTGCTGTCTGCGGAGAAATTCGCCAAAGCCACTTGGGCCAGCCATGTGGATATGAAAACCGGCCGTCCAGTTGAAACTAAATATGCTGACTATCAGAGCAATGGTGGCAGTTATATTTGGCCCGCACCTGTTGGTGCCCATAACTGGCACCCCATGTCCTTCAGCACCAGAACGGGTCTGATGTATATTCCTGTTCACAACTCTCCTTTCTATTATGCGGGGCAACCATCGGTCAGTTACAAAATTGATCGGTGGAATGTCGGGATTGATCTCAATGAGGGCCGAGATCCCAAAAATTGGGTGGCAGCCAAGGCCGGTATGGATGCCTTGGCCTATGGAGAGCTAGTAGCTTGGGATCCAGTCAAGAAGCGACGAGCATGGTCGATCCGTCAACAGATGCCATCTAATGGTGGCATATTGAGTACAGCTGCCGACTTGGTGTTTCAGGGCAACTGGGACGGTACATTTGCTGCCTATGATGCCTACTCAGGTAAAAACCTCTGGCAATACAAATCGGATAGTGCGGTGATGGCGGGCCCTATCAGCTATATGATTGATGGCGAACAGTATATTGCGGTAGCTCAGGGCAGTGGCGGCGCGATCATGTTAGGTCATGGCGAAGAGTTAAAACGCAATACAATCAACCAAAATCGCCTGTTGGTGTTTAAACTGGGGAATTTTGGACTGACTCCTCCAGTTGCGGATCAGAGCCTTGCCACAATTTTGCCTCTCAGCCGCCCTGTCGATGGTGATGCCAATACTATACAAAAAGGGGAGACCATCTACGGACGAAACTGTTCCTTCTGTCATGGCGCCAGTGCCAGAAGCAACCATATAGTTCCAGATCTTCGCTACATGAGCGAACAAACCCACAATGAGTTCACTGCTATCGTCCTCGCGGGCAGCCGAACTCACAAGGGAATGATTGGCTTTTACGAGACGCTCAATCTCGAGGATGTAGAAGCTGTACATGCCTACTTGAAACACCAACAACAGCTACTCCCAACCAAGGTCGAAATGAGCTTTTGGCAAAAGATTGAGTACTGGTTTTACTACTACATGACAAAAATAGCGGCGAAATATCCAGATTTGCTAAATGCCAGCAGAGATACGATGATGCAATAATCGTCATCAGCAGTCTAAGCGAACCAACCTCTGTGATTAGAGCCGCTCATACTGGCGCTGGTGCGAGTAAATCAACCCTATCGCAACTAAAACTAATGATCAGTTTAGACCAGTTGGGCTAAGTGCTCTTTTTGGAAAGGTTTTGCACTAGCTAGCTGATTTTGTGCGACCATCTGTACCCAGTTAGGATTGGATATCAAAGCTCTGCCCACAGCGGCGAGATCAAACTCACCAGCTTCTATACGCTCTGCCAAGTCATCGATACTGGCGGGGGTAGCATCGCGAAATGCTCTCTCTCCGGGCAGCGGTAAAAACTCATCATTGAGCCCTACGCTGCCTACAGTAATGGTTGGTCTACCCGTTATTTTACGCACCCACCCAGCCAGATTCAGGTTGCTATCGGCAAACTCAGGCTCCCAGAAACGCCGCTGTGAACAGTGAAAAATGTCCACCCCAGCCTCACACAGGGGGGTCAGGAATTCCTCCAGTTCGGCGGGGTTTTGTGCCAGGCGGGCACTGTAGTCCTGCATCTTCCACTGCGACCAACGAAGAATCACCGGAAAATCTGGTCCTACAGCATCACGCACTGCAGTAATTATCTCAGTGGCAAAGCGGGTTCGATTTTGTATGGAGCCCGCGTAGTGATCATCGCGCTGATTTGTCCCCTGCCAAAAAAATTGATCGATCAAATAGCCGTGAGCACCGTGAAGCTCCACTGCATCAAATCCAAGATCTCTTGCATCAGACGCCGCTTTGGCAAAAGCTGTTACCACATCATCTATATCCTGTTGCGTCATAATATGGCGATTGACCTTACCGGGCATTGCCATTCCAGAGGGGCCATATCCCTGAACATCTCCCTCGGGTGGGGTTCCCGCTTTTCTCACCGCCCCCACATGCCACAGCTGCGGCGCAATTTTACCGCCCGCAGCATGCACTCTATCCACCACTTTTTTCCAACCTGCCAGACGCTCTTCGCCATAAAAATAAGGCACATTCTCATAACCACTGGCAGCAATATGATTGACACAGGTGCCCTCGGTGATAATTAAACCCACATCACTCTCTGCACGACGCTGATAATATTCAGCGACATTGTCACCAGGGACATTGCGCGGTGAGAAATTGCGGGTCATGGGGGCCATCACAATGCGATTTTTTAGATCCAGCCCAGCCATAGAGAAAGGCGTTAGTAGCGGGTTGAGTGCAGTCATAATTATTTCCTTTTTGGCCGAGATATTGGAATGAGCAAACGCGAATAATTTCAGTCTGAACCATATATGGCCAGAGTTTTTTAATGTCGCCGGCAGATCTGAAGAGGTTGTAATCTTTACATATTGTCATATTAAATGCCATAATATTTTGATAGCCAGTTTGAAATATAATCACTGCACTTGGGTTTACTGAGATTAAGTGCTAACTGCCTTAACTAGGCATTCTGAATCAGTCTAGACAGCGCAGCCACACCCAAAAGCCCATCGGCTCTTTGATCTGCAGCACTATATTATTTCAATTGACAGGAACACACTGATATTAATCTTAAAAATATAAACAGGAGCACATTATGAGTACAAAAATTTTTGATCTGAGTGGCAAGATTGCCCTTGTCACCGGCGCCAGCCGCGGTATTGGTGAGGCCATCGCCAAACTTCTAGGGGAGCAGGGTGCTCATGTTATTGTCTCCAGTCGCAAGCTAGATGATTGCCAAGCGGTAGCGGATGCAATCACTGAATCTGGCGGCAGTGCAGAAGCGCTGGCCTGTCATGTAGGCAATATGGATGAAATTGAAAAATGTTTCGCACTGATCAAACAATTACACGGCAAGTTGGACATTCTGGTCAATAATGCGGCTACCAATCCTTACTTTGGACATATCCTTGACACCGACTTGGGCGCCTATACCAAAACCGTGGATGTCAATGTCCGCGGCTACTTTTTTATGTCCATAGAAGCTGGCAAATTAATGCGCGAGAATGGTGGCGGCGCTATTGTCAACACGGCTTCGGTCAATGCTCTGCAGCCGGGCGCTATGCAGGGCATCTATTCAATCACTAAAGCCGCAGTGGTCAATATGACTAAAGCCTTTGCCAAAGAGTGTGGTGGATTCGGCATTAGAGTCAATGCCCTGCTCCCAGGTATGACTAAAACGAAGTTTGCCGGCGCATTGTTTGAAAACGAAAATATGTACAAACAATTTGTTCAAAGTATCCCCCTGGGACGCCATGCAGAACCCAGTGAAATGGCTGGCACCGTGTTGTATCTGGTATCAGATGCCTCCAGTTATACCAATGGTGAGTGCATTGTTGTGGATGGAGGAGTTACTATTTAAGTGATCTGAGGATCGGTAACCTCAATTGGTAAAAAACCCCCACACTCAAGTGCGGGGATTTTTTATTTGGTGGAGCTAAGCGGGATCGAACCGCTGACCTCAACACTGCCAGTGTTGCGCTCTCCCAGCTGAGCTATAGCCCCAAAATTGAGGGCGCATAATAGGGATCAGCCTCTTTTAAGTCAA